>WLWF01000482.1_pt1 | contig 38420 bp, 17 predicted proteins | sample 6718331 | NCBI WGS metagenome assembly WLWF01 (sample SAMN12718692, study PRJNA515312) | sponge metagenome | isolation source: marine sponge | host: Mycale hentscheli | place: New Zealand: South Island, Marlborough, Capsize Point | collected 2003-05-01 | reverse complement strand
AATATTAATAAAACCATTGCAACAGTTAAAAAAACTAATGTCAATGGCCTTGTGTTTTTTGAAAGCCAGGAATCTGACTTCATGTCTGCTTGCCATCTCTTACTTACCTCTTGCTGCTCAACCATATCTTGTTCTAGCAGCTTTAATGCGTATTCTTTGTCTTCAGCTGATAGAACTTTTGGTTCTTGACCCTCTATCAAACCTTTTACAACACCTAATACTCCTGCGTCAGGTAGTACATCACCAACAACACCTAATATACTAGGTACTTTTTCAGTGAGAAATTGTCCCACCTTAGTTTCTTTGAACTTCTTTTTAGGTTTTGTACTCATTACGAATATATTTTTATTGTTAATGGTGTTCTATATAATAAATCATCTGCCAAAGTTGTTCCTCCACTAGGTGCATGCGTCATTGAACTAATTTTAAATCCATTAGTACCTGAATCATAAACATGTGCATATGCATATCTATTTTTAAATGCCATACCTATATTTATGACTACTCTGTCTGCGTCAGCAACAGCTGAATTATATGTTAAATCATACATTCCTGCACTTGTACGGGTAAAAGTAAATGTTTTACCTGTTGAATTGTGCAATATATTAGCTGTTGGAGCTGAACTACCAGTTTGCTGTACCAACATTTCAGCATACACATATGGTAATGTTATATCAACATTATTAGTATTCTGTGCAATACTTAAAGTATTATCAGGTGAACTTAGACTTCTAAACTCTAAATCAACTCCTGTCTTCTGCTTAAAGAATCCAGCAGCTCCACCAACATTACTTGCAGTATTAGCTTCTCCACTACTACCGCCTGTTGCACTTATTGTAATTTCATTACCGCTTTGGCTAATATTAACATTTGAACCTCCCACTAGAGATCTAAAGTTTAATGTTTCACCAACTTTATCTTTCCAAATACCAAATCCACTACCAACATTAGCAGCAGTGTTTGGCTCTCCTGATGTAGTTATCTCTATATAATCATCATCAGCAGATGTAGCAAGGGTGAGGTTGCTGCTCAGAGACTTCAGAGATCTGTAAAATACAGTACATGTCTCAAGAACTTCATCAGATACTGTTTTCTGATATACTTGACCAGTGCCAGCAGCTGGAGTAGCTGGAGAATTTGCGTGAGCACAGTGTTCCGCAGCAACCTTAAGATCCCTTACTTTTATGATCTTAATACTTTTATAAGGTATTGGTGAGGCTACACCTGTCATTTCTGGTTGCTCATTAGTACCTAGAACAAGAACATCATTTAGTTCTGCCTTCTTGACAAACTGGCTTCTCCTTATTAAACTTAATACGTCAGTTAAAATATTCATTATCCACTGTATGTATTATGGGTACCTCCACCTAACTTAGCTTTCTTACCACCCTTATTATACTTTTCTAACATAGACTTTTCCATTATCTCATCAAGCTCACCGCCTTTGCCTAAAAGTAATTTAAACTTTTGCCTACTCATTTTTTGCTTTGGTAACTTCTTATATTTCATCTTTTAGATATCTAACGTTAATGTTATAAATAACAAATACAGCTTGAAGGTATAATAATTATTCTCTTCATCTGGTTTGATACACTCCCATCCCAAAGCCAATCTATCATGTGGCCAATGGAATGCTATCTCTAAATGCCAATCCATCTTTACTTTTGCTTAGAGTCTTTTTTAGAGCACACACCCTCACGGCAGTGACCCAAACAAACTTTACCAAAAGTTAGCCATTTTATTAGTATACATATGTTTCTCATCTTCCTTGACCTATATATGGTTTAATATAATTTTTACTTCCTTTCCCCTTACTGGTCTTAGTTTTAGCATGAATACCCGGCCTTTTTTTCTTAGACGGTTTTTCATATGCTTTTATTATGTATCTAGCCATTTTTCTTTCTGCCTTTTCTTGCTTTGCCTTTTAAAGCATCATCAATATCACCAAGTTGATTACCAACTTGTTTTATAGCCTTACCAACATCTGCTAATTCAGCTGCAGTAAGTTTATATCTCTTCTTGATTTCTTTCAGTGTCTTCACTGCTTTTTCATCAATAGAAGTTTTAGACCATAACCCTACCCAATAGTCTTGCGGACTGTAGGTCCAAGTAATATTTACAAATTTTTTAAACATAATAAAGTATTTTAATAGTACTATATGAATAATATACAAATTTTGTATCACTTTAGCAACAGAATACCGCATATAAATGCTATATTTGTGTGGCTGAAGCAGATATGCTATATACATAATATACAAAAATTATGTGAAGTTTAACCTTAAGAATTGAATATATGGAACAACCAAATCCTATGACATTTAAACACAAATTTAGTTTGGAAATTTTACCAACTGAAACTTTGATAGGTGTCAAAATTGTTAATTGTGAGGTCTTGTGTGATGATAAACAATATCATCAAGTAGTAGGCTTTGAGTTAGGATTTTTATTTTTTACTATATCTTATGTAAATTTAATTAATTAGACTTTTATGTCTCCTTAATTTTTCTTACATTATAATTACTTGACAGCTGCACTTTCATCAGAGAGGGTGCGGCTATTTTATCCTATAACCGTAAATAGATTATTATGAACAAAAACATTTTTAAACCCAGAGTAAATATTCTGCCTTATGAATACCCACAATTATTAGAATATAAAGATGCAATAAGACACTCTTATTGGATAGATACAGAATTTAATTTTACAGAAGACGTACAAGATTTTAAGATTCATATTACTCCTGGGGAGAAAGATGTTATTAAGAAAACAATGTTAGCAATTGCACAGATTGAAGTTAACGTAAAAACTTTTTGGGGTGATCTGTATAAACGTATGCCTATCACAGAAATTGGTGATGTAGGTTTTACTTTTGCTGAGTCAGAAGTAAGACATAAAGATGCATATGCAAGACTACTAAGAATTCTTGGACTAGAAAAAGAATTTGAAAATGTAGTTGAGGTACCGGCTATTGCAAATAGAATTAAGTATTTAAAAAAGTACTTAGATGGTACAAGATCTAGAGATAATAAAATGTACACTAAGTCTGTTTTATTGTTTTCACTATTCATAGAACATGTTAGTTTATTTAGTCAGTTCTTGATCATGATGAGCTTTAATAAAGAAAAGAATGTGCTTAAAGGTATCTCTAATGTGGTTGAGGCTACTAGTAAAGAAGAAGAGATACATGGCAATTTTGGTGCTGAGCTTATTAATATAATCAAGAAGGAAAACCCAGAGTGGTTTGATAAAGACTTTGAGGAGTTAGTATATTCTGCATGTAGAAAAGCTTACAGTGCTGAATGTGGTATTCTTGATTGGATATTTGAAAGTGGTGAGTTACCATTCTTACCAAAGCATACTATTTATAATTTTATCAAGAATAGATTTAATAATTCACTTGTAAAGATTGGAATGTCTCCTATCTTTGATATAGATAGTGAAGCATTAAAAGTAACTGAGTGGTTTGATGTTGAGATTACATCTACCAAAGAAGGAGATTTCTTTTATAAGAAGTCTGTAGATTACAATAAAAAAAGTAAAAGCATCACAGTTGATGACCTATTTTAAAACCAAAATAAATGGAATATAGTAAATACTATTGGCTAAATGAAGACAGCCGTAAATTTTTATCAAGAGGATATATATCAGAGGAACCAGAACAAAGAATAAAAGACATAGCAAATACTGCAGAGAAGTATCTACACATGCCAGGCTTTGCACAAAAGTTTGAGGACTATATGTCTAAAGGTTTCTATAGTTTATCTACACCTGTTTGGATAAACTTTGGTAAACAAAAAGGTTTACCTATTAGCTGTTACGGATCAAATATAGATGATAACTTAGATAGCATATTAAATGCTGGTCGTGAGATTGGTATGATGTCTAAGTATGGAGGTGGTACTAGTTGCTACTTAGGTAATATTAGACCAAGAGGATCTGAGATTAGTACAGGAGGACATGCTGATGGTCCTGTACACTATGCTAGAATATATGATACTGTTGTTGATGTGTGTAAACAATCAGAAGCAAGACGTGGAGCATGTGCTGCATACTTACCTTTAGAGCATCCAGATATCATGGAGTTCTTGGATATTGGTACTGAGGGAAACCCAATACAAAACTTACAGTATGGTGTTACTGTAACTAGCAACTGGATGGAGCAGATGAGAGCTGGTGATAAAGATAAACGTAAGATATGGGCTAAAGTTATTCAAAGAAGAAGTGAGTTTGGTTTCCCATATATAATGTTTAAGGATAACTCTAATAATAACTCTCCTTATAAAGAAATAGGTATGGAGATCACCGCATCTAATTTATGTTCTGAGATTCAGTTACCTACAGATACTTATAACTCTTTTGTTTGTTGTCTTGGTTCTATCAACTTATTACACTGGGATGAGATTATAAAGACTGATGCAATAGAGACTTATGTATTTTTCCTTAATGCTGTTATGGATGAATTCATTAAGAAGGCTGAGGTAAAAGCAGGTCTTAAAAGAGCTTATAATTTTGCAAAGGATCATAGAGCAATTGGTTTAGGGGTGTTAGGATATCATAGTTTGTTTCAGTCAAAACTAATTGAGTTTGAATCTCTTGCAGCTAAGCAATTAAACAATCATATATTTAAACACTTAAAAGAAACATCAGATGCTGCATCTAGATGGTTATATGAACACAGAGGTTACAGATCCTTACGTGAAGGTTTTGCAAACACTACACTAATGGCTATAGCACCCACTAAATCTAGTTCATTTATACATGGTGCTGTGTCAATGGGTATTGAGCCAATTAAGTCTAATTACTTTATCAAGGATCTTGCTAAGTCTAAGACTATATATAAGAATCCATTTTTAGAATGTGAGTTAGAAAAGTATGGTTTAAATAACAAGAAGACCTGGGATAGTATATTAAAGAAAGATGGATCTGTACAGCATCTAGACTTTCCAACTAAAGCAGTCTTTAAGTCATTTGTAGAGATAACACCAAAAGAAATAGTTCTTCAGGCGGCACAAAGACAGAAGTATATTGATCAGTCTCAGTCACTAAACTTAATGATACACCCATCAGTTCCAGCAAAAGATATAAATGCTCTTTATATATATGCTTATGAAGAGGGTGTAAAAACTTTGTACTATCAGTTTAGTCAAAGCTCAGCTCAAGCATTCTCTAGAAATATATTGGATTGTGCAAGTTGTGAGGGTTAAAGACTTGCTCCATTAGGAGGGACAAGCGTTTGTTTCTTACCCCCGTGGTATACATATGCATGTCCTTCCTCTATTAAAGTCTTACACACGTCTATCTGTAAGCCTTGATCATTCAGTATAAAGATCTCTGCTAGTACTCTACCATACTTACCTGTGCCATAAGATCTAATTCGGAAGAACATTTTCTTTTCTGATACATCTGATAGTAGTTCTTTAGTTCGTGCCTTAGCTGCTAAGCCTCTCTTCTTCTCCTCTAAGTTCTTCGTTCTACACTCCCAAGTATCTACTCCGTGAAATCTAATTCTTTTTTTAACCCAGGTATCAAAACCTAAATCTATCATAGCATCAACAGTATCACCGTCAACAACTCTGACTAACTTAGCTTTGTATATATATTTTTCCATGATTATTAAAACTGGCTAGCTTTAGATAATTCCTCTATATCTGATTGTAGCTCTTCTAATGTTACTGGACACTCTAGATCTAGGCCAGCTTTGTAAGTAAATTCTTTGAATCCTTCTTTGAATACAATGAGAGTAGGAGCCATTCTTACTTTATATTTTTTCTTAGCTCCAGGTGATTTAGCAATATCACACCTATAATATTTAACTCCTTTAAGTTTATTCCAATCTGCAAATGCATTATCCTTATTAAACTCTGCATAAAACTCTATAACTATAATATCTTGGTCTTCTCCAAATGCACTTTTACCTGATATTGCATTATCAAATCCGTCATCTGTTACCCAATCTTGGCCTGATGCGGTTGTACCTACTAGTAATAAGAGTATTAGTAGTACTTTTTTCATGTTTATTTTTTAGTACTCAATTCATAAAGACGTTGCTCTACCTTCTCTAGTGTGCCTTTTATTTCTTCAACGTCTTCTTGAGTGTTCATAATTGTTTCCCTAATGAGTTCATCTTTAAGATCATACTCTACTCTATCAATAGGTGGTTCTGGTCTCTCCATTGCCAAAGCTATATCTGCCTTTAATGTAAACCACATTGTTGCTAGAGTTATAGTAAATCCTATAATCATACCTATAGTCTTAAGATCAACTGTTACTTTAGTTTGTTCTCCAATCTGAGGTGCGTTCTGTGCCATTTTTAATTATTTAGTTTTTTAATTTAATAAGTATCCATATGGAGTTGAATCAATGTCTTGTCCAATTGGAAAGTTTTCTAGCCTCATAGATACAGTCATAGTATCTTGTATGTAAGGATTATAAAACGCACCTTCAGCAGTTAAACAAATTAACCCTGTATGTGCTCCTCCTAATTGACCTGCATCTTGTACTATTACTTCATTCCAAACTACATACTCTTGATCTCCTGGTATTTCAACACCAGCATACTTATTGTCTGGATTTTCCCAGGTATAAGTACCTACATCTAATAGTTCTCCATCATCATTTGCATCTGAGTCTAAACAGTATAACGCAAAGTGTTGTCTATCTAATCTAATTTCACCATCATCTATTTGTAGATACAAGATAAATATCTTCTTAAGAAATCCATCTACATATTTACTTCCTGCAAATGAGTTTACTTTAGCATATCTTTCGTATGGATCAAATGTATCACCATCTAAAGTTATTTCAAACACTTGTTCTAACACAACCTCTTCTTCTTTTTCACAACCTAGCAAAAAGAAAATAGATATAAGTAATAATAATTTTTTCATTTTATCTAAATGTATAATTTACTCCTACACTACTTTGGTATAGTTCACTATCCCAAAATTTACCATATTCACCTTCTATAAATAATCCAAAGTTTTTGCTGAGTCTCCAGCCAAAGTTTAAACCTAGATTATAATCATCCCATTGTTCTGGCTCTGAATCTTTTTTCAAGCCACCTTTACCCCAATTATTTCTATTTAAATAGCTGAAGTCTTCATCACCCATAACGTATTTATGATATGGTAATATATAATTAGCATATGCATGCAACCAGAAATTATTCTTATAATGGTAGAAATCAAATCCTACAATAGGTGCAATCTCACCAAACGCATCAATAAGATCCCACTGTTCATTATTATATCTATTAATTAAATCTCTAAACACAGTGTTTCTAAACTGTAGATCAGAGTATGCTACTATTTGATCTTGTGGATTATACCAATACCAATCAAAGTTTTGTTCTTCTTCTCCTGTATTAGGATTAGTACTTGTTGACTCATAAGCTACATCATAGAATCCATATTCATATCCTAAAGAATACCAAGGGTTAGCTGGGTACTCTATCACCTCTCCATCTGGAGTTGTAAATGTTTCAGTTTCATTTAACCAGATCTCAATTGGGTTGTATCCATAAGCACGTTCATGTGTACGGAAGATTGCACCGGCTGATATACTAAACTTTTTACCTAGTGGTAATCTTAGTCTTGCTTCTGCTGATTTAAAGTTTAAGTTTATACTACCAACTTCTCTTGACTCAGCTTTAACAATATGATATTTGCCTGTGTGCTTAATAAAGTATCTATGGTTCTGAAAGTCCTCTCCACGTAATCTTTCTTTTTCAAAATGAAATTGATACTCTAATCCAGCTAATGCTGAGCTAGGTGCAGTAAACGCCAATTGTTGCTCTGTTCCATCATACCAGTTTCTAGGCTTTCTTTCATAGTCAAACCTAGCTAGTTTTCTAATTCCAAATCCAACTCTATAATCAAAGTCATAGTATTCTGTTACATTAATTACTCTTGGAATGCCGTAAAGATCACCATCTGCTGGTCTCTCTACAAAAAAGTCTTGTCTGCTTGATTCATATGAACTTCGTGCATCTCCTGCACCATAGATAGTTCCATATTGTAAGAAATCTTTATATAGTGCTTTGAAAAATTTACCCTTATCTCCCTGTCCATAAGAAAAGTTTGGTATGCACAATAAAAGTATAAGTACCAACAGACTTAAATAGTTTTTCATATTTAAAGTTTAATAATTAATCTAAATTCATGTTGGTCTATATAATAATATAACCATTCTTGTTGGTGTGTACAAATCTTTTTAATGAAAATTTGTATTGTTTAAACTTACTTAATAAAGAAATCTTCCATGTTTAAGTAAGCATCCCATTTCTGAATAGTATATAAAATAGGAACAGCATCTTTCCAGTTTTTATAAACCTTGAGCTCTCCCTTTCTAGGCTTATTCTGGTATACATACTCAGAGTTAGCATAGAAGTCTTTTTCACTTTGTACCATGTATGCAAGCGGTGTCATTACAGTTAATGATAATGCTTCACCTATCTCACCCAATGTTCTAGTAGAGGCTATAGGTGATTTCAACATTTGGAATTGTTGTTGTAACCCTGGAGGTAGTGGCGTAAACATAATAAGTTCTTTATATGTTCTATCTGCCTGATACTTGGCCATGTTTTTAAATCTCTTAGTTACCTCATCATCATCATCTTCTCCTGCTAGTATTGAGTTTAGTATCTGACTCAGCAAGAATACAGATGACATAATACCAATCTCCCCCATAGTTCTATAGAAACCAAATAGTTTGTTCTTTGCCCTCTGGTCTCTGTTTCCTCCTTCACCAGTAAATCCATATTCTTTTAAGAAACCTTTACCGTAACTACTCATCTCTAAGTTACCTTTAGATACTTCATTCTTCATATAAGATAAAAACTTAAGAAATGATATATATCTACCTTCCATCCATCCTAAATTTTCATCAAAGTATTCTCTTTGGTATCTTGCTCTAATAGCTGGTGCAACCCACTTATGGAACTGAGCTGCAAGATTACCAATAGTTGTGCTTTGCATAACCATTCTATCTTCTCTTGCATAGTTACCATGTATTTGTTTGTTAACTTCTCTGATTTGATTTCTTAATTCATATCTAAACTCATCTGTATATTCTACTTCAGTACCATTCTTTCTAACAATAGTATCATATCCTTCTTTAAGGACATTCTTATGTGTCTTAGCATCATAGTCAAATGCATCATATAAAGCTAGAGTCTCACCAGTTGTGCTATTTTTTATTGTAGTATCCATAAGAAGGGCCATACCTACCTTAGTTTGTACATTATATTCTGCAGAATCCTGAAGCACATATCCCCATTCAGCAGCACGTGCAAACCAACTCTTTTCTCCCGTAGTTGAAGCAGACTGCTCACGAATATCAGACATCTTATCCATCATTCTAAACAGATCCACAAATGCCTCATACTTACTGTTTGGTTTCTTTGGATCATAATCTGATTTATTTAAACCAGGTATAACACCTAATGTTGCTATGTCAGCAAGATCTGTAGTATTATAACTTGTTCTCTTTATTAGATCTGGTAATGCTCTCTTATTAAACTCTAAACTTGCTCTCATAAATGCAGCCTTACCAAAGAATCTACCACCAAGAAGTTCTATATTATTGTTTATTCTACCAATAACATAGTTATTAAAGTTTCCAAACGGGTTAAATGCCACATAAGACAAAGAAGATAACTGAATTAAACCATCAGCAAGTTTATCAAAGAAACCTTTAGATACAAGTTCATTGTCATAATAAACCATAGACATAAACTTCTTTGCTCTTCTTACAACATTTGGTTCAACACCCTCTCCTTTTTTCTTACCAATTTTTTTGAACTGACCATCTAACCACTTACCTGTTTCTATAGAAGTATCAGCGGGAGTATACTCTCTATTCTCTAATACTTTAATCATAGCATTAAGAGTATCTTCAACGGTACCCATAGTCTCATAGTTCTGAGCCATAGCACTAAACTTTAAAAGACTTGTAGTCATGTCAGTGCTAATTTGACCAAGAGATGGCGTAGCTCTAAGTCTTGATAACTTACCATTAAGTATTGCTAGTTCTTTATCATACTTGTCTTTAACTATTCTACCTTTTTTATACTCTGCTTGTAAATTACTAATCTCTTTTTCTACAACTTCCATCTCACCATCAACCTTTGGTCTACCTGTATAGAAGATAGGAAGAGTACTAATCATATTACCATTCTCATCAGTAACAACACCCTTTTGTTGAGATGTTTGTTTGAACATATTCCATGCATTACTACCAATAGTTTTAGCATATAGTTTAGTAACCAGATTTGGTTTACCTTTAAGATCATCAATAACATTATTTTTAACTAAAGGTACACGTCCAAGCATCTGAGTTCTTACACCCACTGGTAATTTATTAAGTAAATCATTCTCATATAAGTCTATAAATAACTCATAGAATTCTTTTTTAGCTTGACCTAATGCATCAGTAGGACTCATGATCTCTACATACTTTGCATTACGCATGTCTTGACCTTTGCTAGTTATTTCTCTTGCCTCTCTATATATAGGCTTTGGAGATCTAAACGTTTGATCTTTTACTATAGCACCGGTAGGTTGACCATTTACTCTAACTGCTTTTGTGTATCCAATAAAGTCATAGTACTTTGCTTCATAGATTGCATAGTCTCTATCTGATATTCTAGGTTTTCTATACCAAGTACCATTTGGACTAGACTCACTACCAGGAACCCAAAACTCAAACTTATCTCTTTCAGCCTTGAATTCGTCTGTATATCTATGATATTCTCCGTCAGCAAGATCACCATTCTCATCTTTAGTCTCTGCTCTAAAAAATTCTGATAGTCTGCTTTTCTTTTCAGCTAATGCTTTATTATACTTTATATCTTCTTCACTTGCCTCATCAAGATTCTTTATATCTCTATACTCATAAGGATGTCCATCATTATCATACAACTCATTTCTTAGTTCCTGTTGTAGATTATAATACTGCTGTCCTATTTTTTGTGTATAGAACCCAGTAAAGTTTCCTTCTGAATCTCTCTCAAGCATAAAATCATAAAGCTTTTCAACATCACTCTCTGATGATAGTTTTAAAAGCTTTGCTCCAGCTGCTCTAATTAGTGCTTCTCTGTCACCAATCCTGTCAAGTAATTCTTGTTTCTTTGCTTTATAAATCTTATCCATTAATGCAAGTATGACATCAGGAGATGTTGCCATGTCTCTTGTCATATACTCTGTACCATTGATATCAGGAGCAATCTTCATAAGCTCATCTAGATCTTCCATAGTAAATACACTTCCTTCTCCTCCAAAGTCTCTACCAGATCTAGTTTTTATAATCTCTTTTACATAGTTATCAATTGCTGTATCTATTAATCCAGGCTGATTTGTACTACCCCCACTTAGTTTATTTAGTTCTAGTTGTAAAGAAAGTACTAAGGATCTTTGTGTAGCATTTAATTCTTTTGAATCTGCAATAGCATAGAGCCCCTCAAAGGTTTTGATAAATCTATCAAAGTTAAGAGCATAGGTAATATACTCTGACTTACCAAAGTTTTTGGGATCTTCTATATACTCAGAAAAAGACTTAACTTGTTTTAAGGCATCTCTTAATAATGAAGAGTAAGCTTGAGATCTAGAAATAGGGCCCTCACTAATTGCAATACCTATATACGCTAGTGTGCTTGCAATATTTTCTTGAGTCTGCTCCTTTGTTCTATCCATAAATATACTACTCTTAATTTGCTCAAGAGCTTTCTTCCTATCTAATAAACCAATTCTATAGTTCTCTAGAGCACCTAAGATTGTATTATATTCAGGATATTCATTTGGATCAATAGAGTCTGCAACAAACTCATCCTCTTGGAATTCTTTTTCCCCTTTGTAAATTGCATCTTCTGCATTTTCAATAGCACTCTCTAATTTCTCTGACTCAACATTATCTGTAATTCTTGGTACAAGCTTGTCAACATAAAAAGCATTTTGAGAAGCCGGATGGTCTACCCATTGATCTGCTTTTATATTACCATCAAACTTTTGATCCTTACCCTTACCAGTAATACCAGCAAGAAAGTGTATTGTAGATGCAGCATAGTCTCCTTCATATACAGTATAGCCCATGTTTTCAAACATTCTTCTGTATAAGTTGACTTGTAAGTTGTGTTGTCCTCTTGTAGATAATGCATCAACACCTGCCTGTTTTAGTAAGCTGTCCTCAGAAAGGTCCCACTTTTTATCATATAATTTACTTTGTCTTCTCCCAGATATAGTATCTGTATAAGACAGTGTTTTTAATGAATTCTTTGTGGTCTTAAGATCTACTATTTTTATCTTACCATTCTTATCTATAATTACTAAGTCTGCTGTGCCTGCAAGTTTTGTAGCTTCATCAAATACTACAACCTGTGAAAGAGCAACAGATCCCTCTGGCATTATGTTAGCAAGAGTTGTAGAAAGGTTGTTATAAGTTTCTTTAGCTGTTTCTTCACTAAGAATTTTCATCTCAGGAATAATATCTTCTAGTTTTCTATGTGTTACTATAGCATCTAACAATGCATCTACATCATTACCTATATCTAAATTAAGCTGAACATCTTCTTGATTCTTAAGTTCACCTTTGATAGCAGTTGTTACTGATGTATATATTTCACCATTAGTAATATCTACATATGTATGATTCTCTTCGTTAAGAGTTACAATTGTACCTGATGATGTATCATTCAAGTTAGCTGACAAAGAATCAATCTCTTGCTCACTTGCTCTTGCTTGGAAAAATAGTCTATCTATAATCTCTGCCTGTAATCCGTTTGCCTCAGCAAGAGCTGCATCAACAACTTTTTTCTTCTCAGGACTTAGACTATATCTTACTTTACCATTTACTCTACTCTCAAGTTTAAATTGTATTCCTTCTGTATTAAGAAGTTTGGCAATATCACTCATACTTGTATTAGCATTTATCTCTGATACAGGTATAGCTCTGCCAGTAAGGTATTCATTTAGGTTGTTTATTATATTCCTAAACCACTCAAGTACCTCCTTAACTCTATCTAAGAATCTTTTGGTTGGTTGATTCTCATACTCTTTATTAAAGTGTCTAGATAAAGCCTGTGTTACAATTTCTAAATCTCTTTCAATATCATTAAAACTTCTTTCCTCATTATAAGAGTCTTCAATTTCTTGAACCATCTCTGGAAAGTTACTTCTTGCTTCTGCTAGTAAACTATTAAATAAACCTTCATTATCTATTTTAATTGCATCAACAAAAGGATGTAGCATCTCTTCTATTGCTACTTCATCAGTTACTCTTCCTTTTATTAAATATGCTACACCATCTACATAAAAAGATCTCATCTGATCAAATGGCACATTATTTTTCTTCCACTCAGGAAAGCCTTCATACATTTGTCTTGCCTGACTTACAGATAACATTTGTACATTTATCTGTGGGAACATTCTTTTAAGATGCATCACAACAGCTCTAGCTCTTGGAGTATCCCATGATCTAGAAGACTCTATCATATCTTGAGCTGAAAACATATCTTGATTTACAGTAACTCTATATGTTTTTGCTGTTCTTTCTAGCGTAACTCTGTTTTCTGGTATATTGTTTATCTGCAAATATCTCTTGAGTCTTTTTAGATTAGATGCTAAATACATCTCATCATATTCTCTTGTAGTTGGATTTGAATTGTTAACATAAAAACTACCTTGGTAACTATGCCCTATTCTTTCTCTACGTAAGTTGTTTAGCAATGCATCACTAAACTGTCTTTGTCTTAATGAAAAGGCAAGTTTTTGATTACTAACAAAGTTTTGTGCTTCTAAAACTGTAGGAAATGTTTCTACATTGTTGAGTTTCTGCCAGTTATTTACAACATTAGCAGTATCAACATCTGTTTTATACACATCTTTTAGTGCTTTGTATTCCGGTAAATTTACATTTAAACACGTAGCCATAACTTATTATTTTAATATACAAGACTTAATAAAGTCTAAATATTGTTCTGTATTATCATAAACACCTTCTTCATATTTTCCTATAAAGTCTTCTAAAGATAATATTTTTTGAGCTCTTAGCAATCTCATTGCGTCTTTATTTCCTTGGATGTTTGCATCCCAGAAATTTGCTATTTCTGGATATTGCTCATCTATTTCAGTTTCAAAATCAAGCATAAGCTGTTCTTCAACTTGACTGACATCTGGCAATGACTGATCAACATCATCAATAGCATTAGCTTCTGCTTCACCTCTATCTTGTGCTTCGGTATCCATACCAAGTTGTTCAAGCAATGCTGCTGTATTAGCTAAGTTTACAGCCTCTGCTTCAGGATCTAATTGTACTTCTATTGAACTTTCTGTTGCTTCAATATTACTGTTATCATTTTTAAGAACTTGCTCTTGTATCCCTTTAGTTTCATCAATAGCAATACTATCTGTTATATCTGTTACAGAAGTATCTTGATTCTTCCTTTTTACATAGTCTCTTACACTCTTATAAGTAGGTCTATCACCAAACATAAACCCAATAGCAGTTTGTTGATTTGATCCTGTAGTCTCAACTACCTCATACTTATTTGACTCTTCTATTCTACCATAGGTTTTATAATTTGTAACACCTGATAAAATATTTGTAACACCCACTCTTAAATATTTTGGTGGGTTTTCTATTCCCATTTTTTCCCAAGCTACAGTTACAACATCATCTTTTACTGATACACCTTGAGGTAAACTACCAGTAACTTCATTACGTACAAACGTGTATAACTTTGCACCAGAAACATTAGACAAAAGATATCCACTCTCAAACTCTTGTTGTAATTCTTCTTGACTCATTCCAAATACAGACTCAAAACTTGCTTCACCTCTAAGGGCCTTCTCCACACTGTTAATTTGATCAAGGTAGTTACCTATAACAAAAGGACTGATTGCTTCTAAAAGTGATGCATACTTAACTTGTAATCCGTCTTTAACCATTACATAATTTACAATTGACATTGCATCATTCTTAGTTTTTACTGAGCCAAATAGTTTTGCAAAGTCACTTTGTAAATCAACTTTTTGAGCAGCTGATAAGTTTCTAAAGGTATTTGCATTTGCAAGATTAAGACCTGTTTGGTTATCAACTTCATTAGCACGCAGGCTAATTATAAAGTTATCTAGGAAGAAGTTGTTTGCACCTTCTTCTGTACCCTTTAGTCTATTTACAATATCATTTATAGATTCATAATCTGTTGGGTATAATATATCATTACTTAATGTAGCAACTCTTTGTTGATCATTTTCTAGTTGATTTTTTTGGTATGCTTTTATTGTTAAGTAAGATAATAGATCTGTAGAAATACTCTCTATTACTTCTTCATTAAAGCTAATACTTCTAGTATCCATATTATTTAAAACGCTTGATAATATATCATTAAAAGTTGCACTTGCAGTTAAGAATGTTGCAGGCAATAAATCATCTGTAATCTGATAGAATATTTTTAAGTATTGGTTTTGCCAAGTCTTACCTTTATATATAGGAGATAAATCCATAGGTGCATCTTGACCAAATAGTGATTTTATATCAGTAGATTTTTCTCTTATGCTAGCTACATTTTTACCCAAACCTTTAGATAAACTTGTAACAGCCCCCATCTTGCCAGTATAATTTTTAATTTTTAGCACTTGGCTAAATAATGAAAGAACACCTTTAAGTTCTCCTGCACTCTCATCTTGTGGATTATCTATAACATCCAATAAGAATCTATTATTAATAGGCTCCGCCTTAATCTCTTTCTTAATCTCTGCAAGTTTGTTTCTTACTAAAGTATCCATACCAGGATCAAGTTTATCTTTTTTATTAAGTGCTTCTGAGTATAAATCTTGTATAACGGGATGATTAATTAATAATATAGAAGTTTGTATAGGTACACCTAATGCTGTTAAGTTAGCAACAACACCCATTGCATGTCTATTTAATCCTAGCTTAGCAACAAGTCTATCTTTTGCATTGTCTGTTGCCATAGTAATTAGTGCTGATAATGTATCTTGTTTTCTTTGACCATTGTCATCTAGGCTTCTACCAAAGTCATTATATGATTTACCATTAATACTAATGCTTTCATTTAGTTTAATGTTGTACTCAGTAAGTAAACTTAAATATAAGTTAGGTAATACAATAGCACCAATAGAAGCACCCTTGTTAGCTCTAAATGCTTTTATCTTACCTGATAAATTATCTACATCAACGTTTTCTTCTTGAGCTCTTTCAGCAAAAACTTCAGACTGACTTGCTAAGAAGTCAAGAGTATCTGTAAGTACATCTGTTGTTGCTGGTTGATATGATATAGGATTACTTCCTTCTGTAACACCACGGTTACCCATAAGTGCATATCTATAATCAAGTACATCATTATTTATAGGTGCCTCATATGGCTCTCCATGTTTAGCAACATACTCCCCGTATTGTTTTTGTGTAATAGGTAGGCCAAGAATCTTTAATGCCTTCAATGAGTTTTCTAATAAACCTGCATCAGTTGCAATATCTTGCTCAATATCATCAACTGAGTTTTGAATTCTTGCAGCTCCTTCTCTATTGTTATAGATACCTAATGCTTCTGAGTACTGAGTTCCTTTCTGTTCTACTTTATTATTAACATATTGAACATACTCACTATATTTTTCACTTACATTTTTGCCTTTACCATACTCAACAAACTGATTATCTTTTACATAGAACTCTTTTATCTGTGCAAATACTTTATCAATATCAAAGTCAGCACCTGATATTTCTATTAGCTCTTCTGCAAACATTGCTGATGATCCAAAATATGCTGGTAAGAAATCAACCATCTTCATATTTACTGTAGAGTGATTATCTTGTGATGGTATTCTTACACCAAACATTTTAGATATCACATCAGGAATAGGTGCATCAGTATTTTGTATTAAGTCCATAACTTCTTTCTGGTGGGCTGGCATCATCATCTCAGTATATCTCTGCCCTGTAGGTTTACCCTGTGCATCATACTCTATAAGACCAGACCTTAATCTATCTAATACAACTACACCTTCTTTAGGTATATTATTATTTGTAAGATCTTCTATGTTAGATAGCTCAGGCTTACTACCCATTCTATCCCAGACATCTTGCCTAATAATTTCTGATCTTACTGGCACACCATTATCATCAATCTCAAATACTCTTCTATATACATTATTACCAAAGTCAGAAACAAGAGTTAGTGAAACACCCGGTGTTCTCTCAGATAATACACCTCTACTAAAGTAACTAAAGAATAGTTGCTCAAACTTCTTAATAGTAATAGGATTATTAAGATTATAATTTTGAACACCGTCTGTAGTAGAGAAGAACTCTAATAAGTTACTACTAGCTTGTGATGCTTTTAGTCCAGCAACTGCATAGTTTAAGAATGCAGAAAGATTTGGAGTAATAGCCCCTTCTTTTTTAGATACACTAAACTCATCAAGAGCAGTATCTAAACTGAAGATTAAATTTCTTTTGTTTTTATATTTTAATACAACTCTTCTTGAGACAGCATCATTATATGCTTGTCTAATTTCTCCAACAGTCATATTTAATCCTTCAACAAACACATCATCTTTTTGTTCTGATGTTGCAATTTCTTTTATCTGTGTAGGATCTACTATCTCTAACTTATTAGATGGGTTTAGAACTTGTAATCCCATAAACCTTGCATCCAATGTAGTATGACCATTACTAAATGGACCATCTGTTTTTAGATCATCAAGAGAGTTAATACGTTGCTTTTTCATTTTGATTGCACTCAATGGAGCTGCAATACTTATAGTGTCTTTTGTATCTTCAATGGCCTCAAGCTTCACTCTTAGATTGTGAAGTGCTACTCTATTAGGTTTAGCAACCCATTTAGAACCATCCCAGTTTGAAGTATAGTCAGGTGTAAGCACAAAAGCAGACATCTTTAAGAATGTACTACCATCACCATAAACAAGCTTTTTGGAGTTAAGCATAGCCTGCATTTTAGCTAAAGCTTCTGGTGATTCAGCGGTACCAAATATTCTTTCAGAACTAATTGGTATACCATTCTCTACATCTGTTATCAGCTTTGCTTGTGCTGGGCTTAACTTTCCAAAACCAAAGAACATATATCTGAATGCTTTAGTAGTAATATACATTTGTGCATCCGCAACATCTATATTATCAGACTTAGGTTCTTCTAATGCAACTAAACTAATATCTTCTACTGGATGAGTTACACCTAGTTCAGGGGCAGTAATAGCACTATATGCACTATAGTATGATGCATTTTGCATCTTAGCTCTCTTAACTTGATCAACTGAACCTGTTAGAGATACAGCTTGATCACCAAGCAATATTTCATTAATTGCATTACTATTAATCCAATCATTGAAAAATATTTGTTTTAAGTTATGAGTTTCATCAAAGTTTAAGTTAAGTGCTTTTGCAGATGCTATAGTATTCTTTCTAGATACACCTTGTGCAACAACTAAACCATCTGTTATATTTTTAGATATCTGATCTTTTATTTTAAGTTCTGTAATTAGTTCTTGGAACTCATTAAATTGTATTTCTAAATTATCTACAACTTCTTTTCTAAGTTGTGTCATAGTAATACCTGCAAACTTTAGTGACTCATCAAGAGTTATAGAATTACCATCTTTACCTTGTGATACTGCAACACCTTCTAATTTTGTTTTAGTTTCATTACCTAGTAGAAGTCTAGTATTATGAAGCTTGTAAGCTCTACCATCAATACTATTATAACCAAGTATTTCTTCACCCGTAAGCGTTGTTTCATTTGATTCTCTGTTTATTCTAGAGAATTCAGTTCTTATTTGATTTACATATACATCTACAGCTTCCTCTGTTAATACTGCTTCACCATTTACAAGCTCAACAGCTTTGATGACAGGAAGATTAATCATATCTCCTGTGTTAGAAGCTTCCATAACTCTAATTAATACAGGGGCTAATGCCGTAACAATAGCTTTACCTTCTTCATCTAAGCTTTCTACAGTTTGTACTTTATTACTTTTTGTATTGAATAAAGCAGTGTAATTATTTATAATACTAAGTGCAAACTCTTGTGGAGTAAAATCACCATATGTAGATGTTGATGTAACACCAGATATGTTATCATTAATATCAGACTCACTCTGTAATGACTGTCCTACTTTACTACCAGCAACTCTAGTTACCTTTAGTCTATTCTCTTCAGACATTTTATTGAAGGCACTATTGTTAAGCAGATAATTGTTATCCATATATGGGTCAGAGTCTTTAATTTTTTCTAGCTCAACCTGGTCATTTAATGATGCTACTTTTTTAAGATGATATGTAGGCAACTGATGTGCATATACTAAATCACCATTTGGATTTTTAAATACTGATGCACCAATTGTTTCATCAAAAGGAGCATTATTTATACTCATTGCTTTTAGTCTTGAGCTCATTCCTGAGTCATCTGTTGCAAAAATATTCTGATCTTGTTGCAGTAATAAATTTAACTGATTAACATCATCTACAGATAGAGGTGTTTCTTGTCCATATAAATTAACTAATGCTTTTTGTTTTACAGTAAGTTTATTAGATGGTCTATTAGCTACCATACTAAACTGCAAATACATAGGGCTTAGCTTTATACCAACTAAATCAAACAATAACTCTGAATATTTTTTAGAGTCATTTTCCATTCTAACATTAGTAATTGCTTTTTCAGATACTTGTATATCAGATGATATATCTTCTAATAAGTTCTTTGTTGCTCTTTTTCTTTTTGGGTTAGATACTAGTTGTTTTCTTTTACTAATAAAAGCCTGGCTCCATCTATCAAGTTGTGAGTTAATGTCATCTCTTTCAGATGCACTATAGATTCTTATATTACCTTGTGAATCTCTTTCATTAAATATATAGTCAACTCTAAAGTTTTCAAAACCTTTTAGAATAGACTGTAATAATGGTGCGTTTTTCAACTCTACTGGCAATGAAGCACCAGATAGTAATTCTTCTTCTGATATTCCTACATCTTGTAAAATTCTATTTACAACAGCTCCAGCTTGTGGATTGTCTTGACCAAAGAAGTACATGCTCTGTAAGATCTTTAATGGATCCTCTATGCTCTTTACAGATTTTAATAATCCATTGTATGCATCTACAAAGTTGACAGCTACAATTAATTTTTCACCATCAACCAGCTCTTCATTACCAAAGTAGTCTGTTGACGCAACAGTTGTTGTTGCAATATATGCTCTTAATTTAGAAGATAATGATCTAAATCCTCCAATTAGTGATGCATCTTTATCATACTGAGATGTAGATCTTAGACCTGTATCATCTTGGAATTCATCAACTGTAAATTCTTGATCTACATCTTGATCACTAATAATATTTAAAAGCTTAACAGTTTCTTCTAATATTTCTTGTGAGTAGTTATCAAAAGCTAATTCTATTTCAGATAGTCTTTTCTTTTGTAACTCATCTTTATTTTGGTTAGTTGGGTTGTCAGGACTATATAACCAAGCAAAATCATCCATAAGCTCATTTAGAACAGCTTGAGGATTATATGCTCCTTGTATAGCTGATGTTCTATTTAAAAACATTGCTGCTATACTGCGGATCATTGGGTCTGCTATATCACTATCTAAATAAATATAACCAACTTTATCACCTGATCTTTCTGATGCATAAGGTATCAATGCATTTGCTTCTACACTTATACCTTCTACCAATGGTGCAGTAAACTCATTTGATGCTATTGACGCACCCTTAAATTTACCTGAGTCAATTTTTTCAAATAATGTTTGTAACTCGTTCTTGTTATATGAACTAAATACAGATCTAATCCAATCCAAAATCCTAGTAAATAAAGACTTGACACTAGCGTCTGTCTTAGTGCTTTTTGGATTTGTCTTGAACTTCTCAAACTCATCTGCCATATACTCTTCATAGTACTCATTTTCAAGTTCTTTTCTGCTCATATTAGTATATGTATCAGCAGAGTTTCTAAATCTTTGTAGTTCTTTCTCAAAGCTTTTACCTTCTGCTCTGAGTTTTGCACGTACTTCTTTTCTAGCAATGTTACGGTATCTTGCTATATCTTGATCAGATAACAACATTCTAAATACACCGTGGAAAGCCTCATGATATTTAAATGGGCTTCTTGCACCTGTATATATTGTACCTGATACATTTACATTACCTGCAATATTATTTAAACCAAGAACAAATGCACCTACACGTACACCACCTGCCTTAAGGTTATCACCTAAAGTAGCAATGTCTTGTACATCTATATAGTCTGGTAAGTTATTACTTGCCCATACTGTAAATGCATTTATATCTTCTATATCTTCATTAGATAGTTCAGCAGGCAATACTTTGTTTGCTTCTTTCTCAAGTGCTTTACGTATCTTTAAAAGATCTTGATATTCTTTATTTTCTCTTAGTGCTTTATTTCTACTTCTACCATCAACTCCTTCAATTATTTCAGCTTTTAACTCCTCAAGTTGTCTAATAACTTGTGATAAAGAATCTTTTTTCTCAACTGTTTCTGTCTCAGTCTCAATAGTAACTGAACCTTCACCACCACGTCTAGCAACAGCTAATGTAATTTCACTAAGTTTTATTCTTTCTACTTGTTTTTCTCTATCATTAAGTTCTTCACCTCTTAGCTTTTTATTTACAATATGCTCCATAAACTCTGATGGCATATTAACAAAGTCATCAGCTGCATAATCATTAAACTCTTCTTCACTAAGATCTAATATGCTTTCTTCAGCCTCTTCAGCAATAGTTACTGTTGGCTCTGGTCTTGCAATAGGCTCTACTTTTCTATCTGTATTTGCATCAACATCTCTTGATGCTTGTATTGCTGCTGAGTCAGCAGTAAGTCTTAATTTCTGTTGCTTAATAACCTGCGGTGTAACATTAGTACTTGTTTTACTAATAATTTCTTCTACAGTAGTCCCATCAGGAAATGAGTTTCTAAAGTTTTTACCACTAATACTTACACCTGATGCCTTGATGTCAGCTTCTTCATTAAATAAATCAATTAATGTTTGCATCTTATCAGATATACTTAAAGATGTATCATTAATTTTATCCTTAGAAAGCTCTACAGTCTTACCAATTTGCAGCTGGCTTGTCTTATCAAAGAGTTGTATCTGTATTTTACCAAAAGGATTAACTTGTAATTGTACTGTATATCCAGGTATGGTACTAATAAATAAACTTTCTCCTAACTGTGCATTATATTCACTGTTATAGGCAAGATCTTTTTCTTTTCCTTTATCATCAAGATTTTCTTTCTGTGTTAGCTGTGCTCTTTCTACTAAGTCTGTAGCTAAACCAGTTAATTCTTCTGCACTAAACTGCTCTGCTTTTAAGTTTACTAAACCATATGTACCATTTGGTAATAATACAGCAGCTACATATCTATCTGTACCTTCTATCATTTGATTCCATAAACCTTGAGCTTTCAATCCTGCTTCTACCTGATCTCTTAAAGCACGTGCCTCAGACCCTTCTAGATTGGTTATTGATTGCTCTGTTCTTTTACCGTCTTTGCCCATTTTTAAATCATAGACTAAGAAGTTACCTTGGTTATCTGCAGACTGATAATTTAAATCTCTAAGAGATCTTGTAGAACTATTATCATAATCCATTACACCGCCTTCTATGATAATAGACATACTAAACGGTAAATCATTAGCAGATAAAACAGCTGTAGTTTCTGCTGTAATACCTAGGGAGTCAAGTGTAGATATCAATAGTGCATTTAATGCAAAATTGTTTTGAGCAAGTTTTAATATATCTGGCTTACTCATCTGTTGACTAAGTGAGTTGCTTACAAATATTGTATTGTTAGCTTGATCTCTAGACATATTTCTAGGATCTATAATGTTGCCTTGCGGATCTACCATCTCAACATTTTGATTTGGTAGGTATGCAAATATATTTTGATCACTATCTACTTGTGGTATACCATTTCTTTCAAGAACTAAATTAACTCTTGCTTGAGTATCCGGGTTATTTATTCTAAGCCCAATAACATACTTGCTTCTCTTAATCTTTATATAAGGATTAGAAGGATTACCAGGTATAGTATAAAAACCACTTTCTATACCACCTTGTGGATCTAATGTAACAACAAGCTCTAATGTTGCTATCTCAGCAGGAGTTAGCTCAGAAATTATAGCATTGTATCTAGATAATGCACCTTCTCTACTTTCTCCAGTAGTATAGTTCATATGAGGATATGGTGTAATAGGTTCATTAATATTTAACCTAGATACATTCTTAGGTAACACCTCAAACTTAAGTTCTTGTACAGAATAGTTATTTGCAAACTGACCCTCTTGTAACTTAATTACTTTCTTCTCTCTTTCTTTTACATTAGCAATATTATCTTCTGATGCAACTAAACGTAAGTAACCACCTTGTATTTGTTTTGGTGTGCTTAATACAACAAACTCTTTACCGTTCTTATCATATACAAGCATACCTTGATTTAATACAACATCATCAAACAAAAAGTCTGCTGAGTCTGGTGCTGTCTTTTCTATCTTCTTAAGTGCTGCTACTGCAGAACTAGCATTATCAAATGTACCATATTGAGAATCAACTAGGTCTAACAATGCTGACGGTAAATTATTACCCTGGCTATCTACTAATTTAAATAAAGCTACCGCATCTCCTGATACAGGATCTATAGTAGTAATCTTAACAACATTAGCAATGATACCTTTCTTATAGATAGTTTTATTCTTATCACCCTTTACTATATCACCTTCTTCTGGTAATGTCTCTTCTTGCTCTACAATATCAGAGATTTCTAAACCTGCAGATTTTAATACACTAGCTATCAAATCACTTTCTCTAGCCTCTCTTGAATTTAAATATTCCTTAAATCCTTTTTCTGATTTTAAATCCGCTTCTAATACTTCTACAAATACTGCATTACCTTTTGCATCAGTAGTATAGTATCCTTGTGCCCATACTTTCTTTATGGCATTGAATGTATTTTGTAATGTAAGACCCTCTTCTGTATTTCTCCACTCTTCAAATGGTAATACTTTTTCTCCAATTACAGCCTGTGTAGATGCATATCTTTTATATCTTCTCTCTAATAGCTCATTGAGCATAGGTGTATTATTAGTTTCAGGTAATATTACATCAACGTCATTTTCTTCTAAGATTTGGTCTTGGGTATTTTTTGTTTCTTGTGCATCAACTTGAGCTTGTTTCTCACTACTTTCTGTTGCTTCTGTTGTATCAACTTCATTAAGCTTTCTATATACATCAAGTTTTCTTTGGATTTGCTCATACTTTGCTTTATCAACTCTCTTATCAACTAAGCCTTGCTCTGTATAAAAACTTTTTAAATAGTTTACATTACCACTCATTAAGAAATTTTTGACCTCTGTAGGATCACCATAAACACCAAGCTCTGCCAGTTCATTTACTAATTGGTTTGCCTCAACAATTTCTACATACTTTTCAATATTTTGTTTGTGTCTCTTTTGAAGATTCTTGTATATTTCTTTATTGATTTCTAATTGTCTATCAACAATCTCATTAAATCTTTCTGGGTTTTGTAAATACTCTATAGCTTTATCATAGACCTTAGCTCTATCTTTTAATGCATGATAATCTACCACTTCTTTTAATGCTTCATCTATCTTTGTATTATCTACAAAAGATCCAGCAGAAGATGCCATATATCTTACATAGTTATAAAACTCTTTTCTAAGACTACCTATTTTTCTTCTATCAAAAGCACCGCTCTTTGTTAAATTTTTTGGGTCTGTAAGAATAGCTTTAATAGATGTAAGTCTTTTTAATCTTTCTTCTTTCTTCTTTTTTTCCTTTCTGGTTGTAGCATTATCACCTTCATTAATTATAATTTCAGTAGCAAGTAGCCTTAACTCATTATCTATAGCATCTAGATCTAACAACACTGTCATATCACTAGCTGCCATGTTCTCAAATAGTGGATCATTTGCAAGATTCTGAAATATAGAATTAGATCTTTCTAATGCACGTGTAAATCCATCTTGAGTAAACATATAAAGATATCTAGCATGTTCATATGCTGATTCTTTAAGTGCTTCTTGTATATACTCTCTTGTACCTTTTTTATATTGAGTTCTATCAAAAGGATTTTGGAATCTATTCTTAGATTCATTATATTGATTCTCAACTTTATCTATGTTGTTAATCATATCCTGAATCCTACCTCTAATTTTACTCTGTTTAATATCTGTTTTAGATGATGGAAATGCTTCTGCTAATTCTTCATCAGTCATAGTTAAGTAGTCTTGTAACTGACCTCTGAATATATTAGATGTACCCATTTGGAATACAGTATACATCTGCTGAAACTTAGCAAAGTCTTTTTGATCTATAAAACCAAACTTATCTTGATCAAATACATTACTCTTCATAGCATCTGCTACTTGTTTTTGAACCATAAAATTTAACTTATTAGGGTCAAACATAGCTGTTGGGTCATCCACTTGACTATTCCATGCGTTATTATGTGTTTCTACAAGACTCTTAATTAATTCTTCTTTATTATTTTTATATTCTGCAAAAGCATCTTTTTGTTTTTGCGTACCAACATTTATACCTAAAGGATTAAGACCATAATCATAGATTGCAGGAACTCCTTGAAAAAATAATTTTTGTGGACCTTGTACAATACCACCCATCAAGAATCCAGACATAAATACACTAAAGCCTTCTCCACTAAGCTGATCACCCATACCGGATAGGATCATGTCATTTTGTAACTCTATACCACCAGCCATAGGATCTTCAAGTACAGTTGTAAAGTAACCTTTTGTTGCTGATGACACAGCTTCTTGTGATACTTCTTGTATACCCTCAGCAACATTTGCAGCAAAATATCTTAAAGTTGCAGCAGCAGCCATACCAGCATTACCTTTTATACCACCAGCTCCAACTTTCTTTAACCAACCTTTAAATCCTGCTCCTGCATCACTAAATACATTTTTATTTAATTTGCCTGCAGCATCTCTTGTTGCTTTTGTTTTTATAATTCTACCAGCAAAACCTTTTCTAAAGCTATCATTAAATACTCTACCCAGTGATCTATTAAAACCTCCTAATGCATTTCCTAGTACAAACCAGTTACTAGCATAAATAATAGGTGCATTAGCTAATGATGTATAGTATGCACCCTTAGCAGCTTTACTTTGTATAGTAGACATTTCATCAGGGGTAACTGTACCTCCTGATTTGTTTTGCATTATATCAACTCCTTCTCTTACAATTTCATTGTAAACCATACCACCTTCTAGCTTACTTTCAGCTATAGCAAGATTTACAGCTCTTAGATCTCTATAAAAGCCACCAAAACCGGCTCTCATCTTAGCTAAGTTGACAGCATTTTGAGATGCATTCTTTGCTGTCTTTAAATTTTTAATTGCATAAATTGTATTTGGAGTAAACATCTGCCCTAAAACTTTACCACCTGAACTTGCAGCAGACCAGAAATCTTTAGCTGCCTCTACATTTCTTAGTGTATTTAGGAACTCTCTACTCTTAGAAAAGAATTTAGGTACTTGTAAACCAAGCTTACCAAGTCTTAAAACATTATAACCAGTTCTTGTTGCTGCAACTGGGGCTGCACCACCACCTGTTAGCACTGTTGCACCAGCTAATGCAAGTTCTTCTACAGCAATAGAACCAATAATACCAAATGTATAACCACTATTTAGCAATAAGTTATTAGTCCAAGCCAATGCACCACCTCTACTTGAGTTACCTATTGCCATAGCATCCTCAAACTCTGTGGCTGTATTTAAATCAGGTGCAGTAAAATATGCATCATCATCAAAAATATCACCTATAGACCTATATACACTAGTAAATCCAGAACCAACAAGACTACTAAACTGACCACTCATTCTAGCCATGTCATCCCATACTGTAGAGTTAGCATTGTAATACTCTTCTATGTTAGAGTATGGTCTATAACCCAACTCTTCAAACTCTGGATGCTCAAAATATCTAAGAAAGTTATTAGCTCTAATACCAGAGAATGTAGGTGCAACTACATCTGCTGCAGGACCATCTGATCTTGCTTGTAATATGTTTCTAACGTTGCTATATGTATTCTGTGGAGGATTCTGTTGAAGTACAGGATCAAATGTATCAGTAGCTAAGGTAGGACGTGCTACACCAAGATTAGCCATAGCATCAATACCATATCTATCTATATCAACTTTATGTTGATCTATTAAAGCAATCTCATCAGGATTAGTTGCTATAGCTGTAGCTAAATCTGTCTCAGGTGTTTCAAACATACTCTCAATTGGAACAAAATTAAATTGTTCTTGAGGAATTACGCTAGCCTGTCTCTCACTACTTTTGATAGTAGTATCCAAAGATGTGTTATTGTTATCTTCCATTATCTCTCTCCGTATTGCTCTGTATCTTTTTTCTTGGCAAGTCTATTTGAATTACGTATGCCTTCAAAATAAGATTGTAGTTCTTTTACTTGTCTATCTACACCGGGTAAACCTAATGAAAAATCTACAGGTGCAGTTGCTGTTTCGGGTACATATATTCCTGTTGTGCCTTGTGCAGCATTAGGATCATATGGTACATATCTATTTACAGTATAGTTTATTTTATAATCTCCAGTTCCAGCTTTTATGATTCTATAATCTGCAGTATTTACCAAACCATCAGGTATAGTATAATCTGCAAATCCATTATCACTTGCAAGTATATCAGACTCTACAAAAGAGTAATAAGAGTTGTTTGTTCCTTTAGTATTATTATCAAGCCTTTGCTCAAATACTATAGAAATTCCAGCTGATGTTTCTGATTCATCATCTAGTCCTTGTAGCTGTCTAATTTCTGCAGCAGTAAATGCTCCAACTGGTGCATCTGCTGTTCCTGCTTTTTTAGAAGCTAGCCACTCAGGACTAAATATAATCTGATATCCGGCTGTTGTTTTTACAGCCTCTCCTGCTGGGCCGTATACTGGTTTATATTTTAATGTAGCTATTGGTGCTATTTTATCTGTACGGCTTTGTTTAGGGTCATTTAAGTATGTTGCTAAATCTTCTTTATAGAGATCTAGTGCTCTTACAGCTAAAGGATTCTTTGTAAGTAAATCTTCTACATCTTGACCATCTAAATCACCTGGTACTATACCATACACTTGTCCATTCTTATCAAAAGTATTTAGTTGATTAAATAAATTAACCATTTCAGCACGTGCATTTTGATCAATGCCAGCTAATGGATTTATAGGGTATGTATATGTAGGCATGCTAATTGCATCTGATGGATTCTGATCAGCACCATATCTTAAAGAATTAAATGTTGCAGTAGGTATATCACCCTTAGCACCTGTTCTAGCTTGATTAAGCATAGTATACATTTGATCATATATAGCATTAACATCATTTCTTATTGCTGCTGGATCAATTACTTTTCTTCCTGTTTTTCTTTCTCTTACTTTAAGTTCCGTACCACCCTGGCCATCTCTACCCGTGTATGTTTCATACTCTACTTCATCAATTAAATAATCTTTAGCTCCTGTACCACTATCATAGCCATATAGGTCTGGATTTTCAATAGTTCCATTTTGTACACCTTCAATAATTAAACTAGTATATTCTTCTTTGCTTAATACACTACCGTTTGCATCTACAATTCTTGGGAATCCTGCTTTAGTAAGGATGTTAGTGTTGTTTTTACCTTTACTCTCACCTAATGCTTCAGCTTCCATTAACTCATATGCTTGCAATGTTAACTGGTTTATCTTATCAGTATGTACTGCTAAAGTATTTCTTTGTGTTTCAATACCATTTAGACCAAAGAATGCGTTATATAGATCATCATATTGTGATCTTTGATCCTCACTAAGAGTTACATTAGGATCATTCATGGTAACTTGTTTAGTATTTTTTACTCTACTAGATTGTATATCATATATTTGATCTACAATCTCTCTATTTGTATAACCAATAACAGAACCGTCCTCTTCATTTGTAGTAGCTTGAGTAAGTAAATTTCTAAGCGTTGCTATATTACCTTCTAATGCTACACCACCTACCATCAGAACATTACCATCACTACCTTTGAGTTGGTATGTTTGATCTTGTGCTGGTGTATTACCTTTTGGATCTAAAATTTGTAATGACTCTAATATACCATTAACTTGATTATTATGTATTTTATTATCTTCATTTTGGAATTGTTGCTGATTTAACAATACCATATCTGTATTAGGGGTGATTTCTCCATCCTCATCAACAGCAACTACTGTAGAAGATCCATCTCCAACTTCTATTCCAGGCTTAGTTAATAAACTAGCAAGTGGATCAACTTGCATAAGTTCACCTTTTGCTGAAGCTAAATCAAGTCTATTTTTTTGTTTTAATGCCTCAAGGTTTAATGCATTTGCAGCTCTTGCTCTTTCTAATACTAAATCATATTTAAATTCTTTTTCTGCAAGAGCAAACCTATTCTCTCTAATAGTATACTCTTGATCTCTTGCAGCAAAGTCAGTAGCAGCTTTCTGCATATCATCCATAATGTTATAGTTCATTAGTAGATTATATGCTTTATTAAGACTTCCCTGTACGCTTTTGCTTGGTGTTCTAGCTTCTTGATTTATATTTAACATATCATCAAGGGCTTGTTGTGTTTGTTCTGTAATAGATAGTTGATCTTCTACAGCTTCTGCTTCATCAGAACCAGGTACTACACCATTATTAGCTTGATAGTTTGACCAACGTACATTTGCATCATCAAGTCTTTTTACTTCTTTTATAGTTTCTTGAGTTCTTTGCTCATTAAGTGCATTAATTCTTGATATAGTTTCATCAGCCCAAGCTTGTTGACCTTGATCAACAGTATTAAACTGACCAGCATTCATACCTGCTGATGCAAAATCCCTGCTCTTTACAAATGCATCTGCATAATATGCTCTTTGTACTCTTGGATCATCTAATAATCTATTCTTAATAATATTTAATGCTGCTCCAGTAACAAGTCTACCATTTTGTTCTGTAATAATAAAGTCTGTTTGAACATTACCATCTTCATCAGTAGCAAAACGGTCCATCTTCATTTTAAGTGGAGGATCCATTTCAGATAAAATCTGTTGAGCTAGTTCATTTAAGTCTGCGTCTTCAATATACTTTGGTAGTGATGCAGATAATGCTGCTGAGTCACTTCCGTTTATAAAGTCATCCATCTCATACTGCATCTTTTTAATACCAGTCTCCCAGTATTTTTCTCTTTGCACTTGATCAGGATTATCTAATAATCTATTAGCATATGCCATCTCATCTCTATACTGCTTAGTATAAACAATATCTTTTACAGTAAGATCATCATCATAAAAAGGGGCAAATACAGATTTTGCTTGATCTACATTTTGTTGCAATGATAAATCTAGTCCTGAAATCTGTTGAATTTGGGGTGCAATAGTCTCTGCATACTGATCTCTTCTATCTTTTGTATCTTGTCTAGATAGATCAGCATACACAACCTTATTATAAAGGTCATTAGTTGCCCGGAAATTAGCATCATATTTATCTGTTCTAGTATCTAAAACAGCAGACAGAAATTTAAAATCCGGTGTAAACGGAGTAATCTCTGGTAAATATGTATCTGCTCCTTTAATATATGTTGCCATAGTTCAAAATTAGTTTTATTTTTTAAGTTTACAAAAGATTGAAAATAAACTCTTTAAGTTTATGAACCCATCTTGCCACTATAGAAAGGGACTGCAAACTTCTTTAATCTTTTTTCTTTACCTAGTTCTCCTGATTCTACTTGATTATTAGTCATTATATTATTAGAACCTGGGTATCCTGGTATGCCTCTTTGTTGTAATTCATTCTGTCCCGCTGTTGTACCAGGCATAACTTGATTACTACCCATGCCCATGTACATTTTTAAAAAATCTTCATCAACTTCAACATCTGGTCCTAAATTCTTTTTAAGGTCAATGTAGTCATTAAGCATTTGTTGTTTACCATCTGCTTGGCTTTGTTTATATAATTGTCTACCACCAGGTGTAAATACAACATCACCACCAGAGCTTGGATCTACATTATAATAGTCATACAAGGTATTCATATTATATGCATTAGATGCATTTGTAATAGCTGTATTATACAACTCATTATTTTTAGCTGTCTTCCAATTTCTAAAATTTTGATTTTGTTGAAGAGTAGCCTGTGTATTATCATATAAATCTTGAGTTATTTTATTATTTGCAGCATCAATTCTCATATCTAATTGAGGTTGTAATGCAGCTACTCTATTCATAGTTCTAACATTATTTTGATTTACCTGATTTATAGCATTAGCGTTAGCTGCCAAAGTTTTACCTTGTATGTTACTACGTGCTATAGCTTGTGGTCCATATGCACCAAGTGCATTTGCCATAGTATTTTGTGCAGCAAGATTTGCATTTACTCTACCAGTATAGTCATCTAACACATAATCTATTTTTTGTTCTTCAAGAGGTCTACCAAAAGGCATAAACATTTCATCCTCAATAGCATTCATAGCTAATAGGTTGTTTCTATCTTGTGCAAATATTTCTTTTTCTGGTAGAGGTGCTGGAGTTATTCCTGGTATGTTTGGCTTTTCTGGTTCTTCTGGTATATCAAAGAATTGCTCATCTTCAGAACTAAAGTCAACATCTAACCTAGGTGTATTAAATGTATGTAATCCAAAGTCACCATCAAAGCCAGATCCCTTAACAAAATTTTCATCGTCACCATCCATAAAGTATGGAACATAAGGGATACCAAATTTTTCTGCTTCTTCCTTTCTTGTTTGTTCTGCAAGCTTTTGGAACTCTAACCACTGTGGATTACTTCTACCTGCATTATAATCAAAACCATCTATTTGACTTACAACATCTCCCCATCTATTCATGAAGTCTGCCTCAGCCTCATCACTTTCTATTTCTACTGACCCAAAGCTACCTTCACCTGTAACTGCTTGATTCTCAGGTCTGTTACCACCTGATAAGATACCATATCTATATTGACCAATAGGTGATCCTTGTAATACTTGACCTTGACCTTCTATATCTTCACTATAAACAGGCACTGATCCTGTACCAGATCCTTCAGCTTCTCTTCTTTCTCCTGCTTCAACATCTTGGAATCTTGATTGGAAAGGTTTATATGCTCTTACTCTACCATCTACAACAGATAATTCATAACCACTATTCTGTAGTTCTTCTAATTTTTTACGTGTATCACTACCTTCTGGGTATCTACTTAAAATTTTATCTGTTTCTTTTGGTGCTTCTTTTTGAGTCTTTTGATTAATTTTTTCTTCATTTTTCTGTACTACCTCAACAATTTCATCTGATCCAGAACCTGATGCATCAGAATATTTTTCTGTAAAGACCTCATCACTAATACTTAAATCACCCTCTAGAGGATTTGTTTTAGCTTCAAATACATCCCAGTCATCTCCTACATCTTCAAATGCTTTACCATAAAGTTTAAGCTCATCTGGAGAAAGTCTATCAATAAAGTCTTGATCTAGTTTTCCATCAAAGTCTCTATGCATATTATTTCTAATTGCATAATCAACATAAGTAGCTCTATCTACAATTTGTCCATTTATTTGATATGTGCTAGTTCCACTACTTTGTTCTCCATTACCATCTTGAGCTTTCATAAGAAAGTCTCTCATCTCTAAACCATCTTTAGCCATTAGGCTTTGCATAAGTGCATCATCACCTTGTGCAAGATTAGATTGCATTGCAGAAGTTGCTGGAGTATTCATTGTATTTTCAGCACCTTGATTTGCTTGCTGTTCTGCTGCTACTAACATTTGTTGCAGCATTCTTAATTGATCTTGTTGATCTTGTGGTAATTGAGAAATAGCATTCTCTGCAGCTTGTCTTTCAGTTATTCCCTCAACCTGTGCTGTAAACTGGAGTGGGTCAATACCATTTTGAACTAAGTAAGGATGTGACACTAAAGGCACACCATCCTCAAAGTTCTTCTTTGCTTCTTGCATGAAACCTAACTTAGATAAATCTTGCATATTTTTTCTAAGCATAAGTTCAGCACTTCTTGAAGATATATTATCTGCGTACTGACTATCTAATTCTGCATAGTAATCATTTAACTGAAACTTTTTAGAAATTTGTGCAGGAGTTTTTCTTTGCCCTCCCATATCAAACTCTTTCATTTCTTCTTTTGTAAATCTAAGTTTTGGTGTATCACTATAAATAAATGATTGTTCTGGCAAAAACATAGGTACACCGCCTTGAGAATGTCTTGGTCCGTTTATATTATATAAACCAAACATACCATCATTGTTAAGATCTGTTAGTACAGTTTCTCCACCTTCTGCTTCTATATTTGCATTATCTCTAGGGACTGCAGACAAACTATATCTTACATCTTCATCACGTGTATTATTAAAGTTTGTCTCACCATAGAATTCTTGAGGAGTTGTAACCAAACCATAATTAGCTTGATCACCGGTATAAACCATGCCACCATAGTTCATTTCCTGTACAACCTTGCCATCAACAAGCTTGAAACCTTTTGGTAATTTATTTATTTTAATTTTTGCCATAATTATAACATTTCAATATCAGCACCTGCAGCTATAAGTTTAGCTAATGTGTCTGAGTCTACGTTAACAATGTTTTTCTCTCCGCCCATCATTGCTTTTTGTTGTGCTATAGAAGCTTTTATAGCAGCATCTCTTCTAGCAAGATAAGCGTCCTCTCCTTTTGACCCTCCATAAGCCATGTTTTGTAATATGTTTTGTTGAGCTGATGGTGGTAGTGCTTTGAACCCTGGATTATCCACACTTGCTGGAAGTTCTTTTCCTTCCTTAGTTAGATAAAGACCGGTTGTTCTATCTCCTTCACTACCCGCTAATCCAGTATTAATATCAAATGTTCCTCTTTTATTAAATGGATCTGTTTTTGTTTCAATTATATTATCAGCAACAAGAGAATTTCTAAGGTCTATTTTAGCCTCATCAATTTCTTTATCTTCAAAATAATCAGTTGCAGCATCAGCTGCTTGTACAGCAAAATTAGATGCATCACTAAAAGCTTTGACTGTATTACTATTCATTAGTCTATCTAAGAAACCTTGTACACCACCTGTTTTTACATCTACATCACCCATGTTTATTTTATCAAATAACTCATCTGCGGTTGGGTCTGGAGTATCAACTACTTGTTCATTACTAGAAGCAGATCTTTGTTCAACTGGTGGTATAATACTGTTTATATCTCTTTGATAATCAGTTTGAGTAAACTGTTGTAAATAGTCACCCATATCAAAATCTTCACTAAAAGGATCAAACTCCATAAAACCAGGCTGGCCACCAGGTTGAGCTTTAGGTAGATCTTCAGGCCATCCTTTCATTTCAGTTCCTGTTTGACCTTTTTGTAATTTTTCTTTAAGAGCTTGATAAGTCTCAGCTGCTGCACCTTTTAAATTACCCACGCCTTCACTTAAAAATTTCTGGACAGCATTTGCCCCTGTAGCTATACCACTTTCATTTACTTCAATGTTTTCCATTACATTCTCTATTGGCAGATTAGCAATAAAATCTTCAGCATCAGGATTTTCTTTTGCATATTGCTGTGCCCAGTTTGCTACATTTTGTAAGTTTTCCTCACTTGTATCTAAATTAAATGTATAGTCAGCATCAGCATACTTCTGCATTTTATTTCTTTTAGTTTTCTCTTTCCAATCTGTAAATGAACCATCTTTTAATCCATCACCATCTAGATCTTTCTCACTAAACATGTCATTGTATCCTTCCAACAATACATTAACTGCTTTACCAGGACTAAAATTATATCCTGTTTTAAAAGCTAATGGGTTAACATAAATAGGATTTGGTTGAATAACACCATCATCTTGATTTATATTTTGTTTATTATCTCCTAGTAAAACTTTACCATCAGAATCTTTAATAGTAGTATTAGCCATATTAGCAAATTGATTTGCCATCTCTAGCATTTCTGTACCAGTCTCTGCTTTTTTACCTTTATCCCAACCAGCTGCATTACGTGCAAAATTAGCCATCTTTACAACTGATGCGGGGTATCTATCTTTATTTGCTAAAACCTTTCTATATGCTTCTTTAACAGTCATACCACGTGACTTAGCCCATCTGGTAAACTTACCCTTGTTCTCTGGCTTAATTTCAATACCAGACTTAGCCATAGGATCTATCTCATCTAATAAAGGTAAACCCATAGACTCATCTTCTATTTCTTCAGATCTTGCAAGTTCTTGTGGATTTGAAGTAATCTCTTCAGCTGATGCAGGCTGATTAGCTTTTACTTTCATATCTGCAATATTGTTAAATAATTGAGTAAGTTGTTGTTCTTGATACCCAACAAGCATAAGAGCTTGAGCAATAGTTTGCTGATCAACTTCTTGTTGCATCAAAGACATAACAACTTGTTCTGGCTGTTGACCCTGTTGTACAGCCGTACTAAAGAATGAGCCAATCTGCTTTATAGCAGGATTAACTTGCTGAGAGGGTTGTTGCATCATACCTCCACCGTCTTGTTTTAAACTTATTTTGTTTAGATTCACTTTACTCATATTATATTATTAATATACAAATAATTAAGGAGATTCACTAATCTTTAGGGTTTAAGAATTTCCAATTATGTGAGTCATTACATAATTAGGCATACTCATTCCTGCTGATTTAGCCTCTCTGTAATACATTCTGTTTAACTTATCATATATATCCTTGCCTCTCTTTTGGTTATTTGTGTTATCATAGGTACCATCTAAAAAGTTTTTATATATTCTTTTTAAATCAACATCACCACCAAACTTTTTATATAACTTAATTATATCTGATTTGGTAGAATCAAGAAGTATATTTTCATATTCTTTAGAAAACTTTTCATCTTTTCCAAGTATTTTATTTATATAATTTCTTGACTCAGAGTTAATACCTTCTAACCAATCAAGACTATTATATATATCATAACTATTTTTTAATTGTGATAAGTTTCTTTTAGCAGCATTAGGACCTCTATTATAAGCATACAAAACTTTTGCTAGCTGAATTTCGGGGCTTCCCTTAGCTAAATATGGTCTTTCACTTAAGTAATTCATATATGCTTCTTGTGCATTTCTTGCTTGTGATGGATCTAAAGGATTAAACTCATTGGTAACAAGATTTAATCTTTGAAGTTCTTTTTCTGTATTAGGCATAAATTGTGCTATACCTCTTGCACCTGCTGGTGATACAGCATCAGGATCTAAACTTGATTCAGCAAATACTTGTCTTAATAATAGATCACCAGATATTTCACCAGCAAGCTGTTTTTTCCCAAATAATTTATCAAAAAATCCTTTTTGTTTTTGATTTGACTCAGGAACGGTAACTCTTGTTGGTAAATCTACATACAAGTTATCAACAGGTAGTGACAAATCTGTAATGCCTGCTGGTTGCATTGATAAAACAGATGGTTCAGGTGGTAGTTCTGAAAATTGTTTTATTAATTCTTGTTTTCTTTTTTCTAAACTAGGCATTTGTCCAATATATCTATAGTACTCTGGTGTTTCTTCATTTAAATCTATATCAGATTCACTAAAATTAAATACATTTCCACCTATAGCATTATAAGCTCTCATATATGGACCAATTTCATCTTCACCTTTATCAGACAAAATAGTTGTATGATGGGGTCTATAAACATATGTATCACTACCTTTACCTCTATATTGTCTAGGTGCATCTGCATATAATATAGCCATATCACCTGCTTCAGCATCTTCTGAAGATATTTTTTCAAAAGGTATAGTTCCTTTTTTTGCTCTATCTACAAAAGAATAGTTACCTGCTAATAAAGGTACATCAGTTGCTCCTGCTTCTTGATAAGCAAAACATCCAAATGGTGTACAGTATAATTGATCATCAGCTTCTAATACTCCAAATGATCCATCTTTTTGAAATGTAAGTTGTGCTGGATTATATATACTGCCATCTCTATTCTTTGGTAACACTGCTTTTATTTCTGGTGATAGCTTTGCAAGTTCAGCATCAAGCTCTTCCTTGTTGCTTGCTCCTTCAACACCATAGAACTCACTATATGGTATTGGGTCATCTGCTTCATCTATTCTCCGTGCTGTAGGAATAATATTAGCTCTTACATTAGAAACTCTCTTTTCTTCTTCTTGTATAAGTTTATTTTGATCCCGTATTAAACGTATAAGATCACTTCTGCTTAGTGTACTATTCTCATAACCTTCTTGTGCTTTTGGTAATGTTTTAATTTTACCATTCTTAGTTCTAGCATATCTATTCTTTTCATTTTCCATACTAGGTATTAGTGTGCCTGAATAAGTTTTACCTTTCCATTTCCAGCTAACTGATCCACCTTTTTTCTTTTCATCTATTGGCACCCTTGTAAACTCTTTTTTGAAACCTAAATTTGCATCATCTTTTAAATATACTCTACCATATACCTCTGGTGCATTTAGTCCTACCAAAGATTGAGCTGCATCTGATACAGCTGTTCCAGCTTTATTTTTAAATGGTTGTAAATCCCATATATCATAGTAAGATATATATTCACCTTTATCATCTTTTCCCATACTTAGAGTATAATTACCAAGCGTATTTACATCTTGCTCATCTCCTACCCAGTAATTAACACCATCTTTATATCCTCTAACTTGTCTCATAAACTCTTGTGGATTTTTCTGCAACTGATCTATTATATAACTTTCTGTAGCTGGAGATTTGTAATATACTGAGTCAGCATCTTTAGATTTAGAAGGTTTATATTCATCTTGTATAGGTATAGAATTATTCTTTTGATCTAAACCTAAAAGAATATTCAGAAGATCTTGTCTTTCTTGTAGTGGAGCAGTGTTAGATGAATTTTCATTTAACCTTTCTGTTTTATATTCTTGATCTTCAGTTGGTGGTAGATTAAACATAGCACTCAGAATCTTGTTAGCGGATGGTAATCCAAACCTAATAGACTGATCACGTGCCATAATTTGAGGTTTATAGTCTAAGTTTTTGTTTGTAGCATTAGAAACTTGATTGCCAATATTAATTCCTTGTTTTACTGTTGATGAATCAATCAGATTCTGGGGATTATAACTATCATGGTATCCTACAGGTATCATATTTGCTCCTATATTCTCTTTACCCTGTTGTATAAGACTACTAATAAGGGGTAGAAAAGGATTTGCTGTAGCTTGAAAAATTGTTTTTAAGTTATCAATTTCACCAGCTTTTTGTGCCATAGGTATTTCTAACACCATGTCTCCTGGAAATTCATAATTATTACCAGGCATCATCATTTTAGAGTTACCAAGATTGTCCATACCCATTACTGGAAACTCAACATTTTCCATTGTAATACTTCCTGACGCAATAAGGTTTGCCGGATTGTTTTT
>WLWF01000479.1_pt1 | contig 38520 bp, 60 predicted proteins | sample 6718331 | NCBI WGS metagenome assembly WLWF01 (sample SAMN12718692, study PRJNA515312) | sponge metagenome | isolation source: marine sponge | host: Mycale hentscheli | place: New Zealand: South Island, Marlborough, Capsize Point | collected 2003-05-01 | reverse complement strand
CGATATCTCTTAGGGCGAAAGATTTCCAATAAGTATCCGTAATCAGATTGGCTATATTCAATGCTTCTTTACTATCCCCACATTGTGCCTGTGCTCTGGCGATCTGGCTTAATTCGTAAGATTGGTCATGAGTATCCGTAATCTGATTGGCTGTATTCAATGCTTCATGAATCGTTCTTTTTGCCCCTTTACTATCCCCACCTTTTACCTGTTCTTGGGCGATCTCTCTTAGGGCGAAAGATTTCCAATAAGTATCCGTAATCAGATTTGAGATTTCAATTGCCTTACTGTAAGCCTTGATTTTAATGAGATTTCTACAACAAATTATAATTATTTCGTCAATATCCGCTTTAATTTCCATTTAATTAACTCCTCTTTTAGAATACTTTGTCAGGGACTTCATAATTAAATAACACTTTACTAATTTTTCTATTTCTCGCCTTGGCCGACTCAATATCCACTAGGGCGACGATTCCTTCATCAACGACTTGTTTGTCAGATACATATAAAGAAGTAATCGACATATTTGTTTTTAACGCTTCCGCTAGAGCGATAACTCCCACATCCCCGATCTCGTTACAGCCTAAATACAAATCCGTAATAGACTCATTCGTTTTTAACGCTTCCGCTATTGCGATAGCTCCCTCATCCCCGATTTTGTTATCACCTATGTGCAACTGTTTAATCGAATTATTCATTTTTAAGGCCTCCGCTAAGGCGATAGCTCCCTCAGCTCCGATTTGGTTCCAAGGTAACCTCAGATTAGTAACCGACTTATTTGTTTTTAACGCTTCCGCTATTTCGATAGCTCCCACATCTCCGATTTTGTGTTTCATACCTAGTGACAACTTGTTAATCGACACATCATTATACGCCACTCTTTTTATTAACCTTTTAAATTCTATTTCCGCCTTAATATCCATTTTTTAACTCCCTTTCCTTTTTTAATTTATCGATATAGCGTAACGCCTCAAACCTGAACGGGTAATCATCAATCGTGTAGGAAATTTTAATCGCCGTATCAATCGCCCTGTGAAATAAAAAGTCTGCTGTATATTCCATCGCGACTTCTGCTGTTTGCATTGCGATATTTTTCAATGATAGATCCTGATAAAATTCGTCTTTTATTATTCTACTCGTTAATAACGCCATTTCAAGCGTATTCAATGCCCCAAATATATCCTCACATTGTGCCAGAAAATGTGCAATCTTTATGAATCTAGCACATTTAGAAAATGGGTCATTAATATTATCCGCCGCCCTCAATGCGTCACGAAAAGTTCTTTTTGCCCCATCAATATCCCCACATTGTGTTTGTTCGTGGCCAATAGATGTTAGCGTCTCAGATTTTAATTGGGGATCCGTCATTGTTTTAGCTATATTTAATGCACCTTTTACATCATCGCCCTGTGCCTTTGCTGTTGCCATACCTAAATAGGCATTAGCAATATCGGTTGATCCACACAATATATCTTCAATATCCATTTTTCAATTCCCTTCAATTTGATTCCCTTCAATCTCTCTATCCTTCTTCTTATATTCACGCATCTTCCTTTTAAGGTTCGTCCGTTTAACAACCAAACATTTTTCCTTGGCTCGGGCAACTTCCCTATTAGCAACGTCCTGCTCCGATGCACGTTTAATCAATTTTTCTATAGCATCTTCCAAGTATGGCCTTAGACACATCTCGATGATCGCATACTCTGGAACCCCACAACTTTTAGATACCGTTCTTAACTTTCGCTTTAAATCGCTATCCATCTGGCTGGCGTACTTGACCATGTCCTTGATCTTAAATTGTGCCTTATATTCCTTAACACACTGTTCTAACCCAATATTATCAAGGCCAAAGTTTGGCTTCTTTGGCTTGCGGTTTTGATTATATATTCCCATACAACAAAGCCCCCCTCATTGTTCTTTTGACTAATATCATCTAGTACTCCTTTCCTATCTATAAATATATCAAGAAAAAGCTAGAAAAGTCAATGGTTATTGGTAATTAAATGTCCATACCTATAGACATTTAAGTCCACCCATTTGAGGCTAACAATATACCCGATTCAAATCCCCCCTCAATAAAAGGGGTTTCCCTCCTAACAACCACCCTTCCCCAAAATTAAACCCCCCTTATTATATATATATGTCCAACAGGGAAATTTTTGTCAAGGGGTAAAGGGTTATTTAAGACATTGAAAGATTTTGATATTTAAGGATTTATGGCAATAATGAGTGTAAGTGTGGTATAGTTTGTCTATGGGAAATACTGAAGATTATTTACATGAGGATGATGGGGTTGAGGTTATCGAGCCGATACAGTACGTGCCCAAAAAAGACGAGAAAATCCCATTTATTCGTGGCGAACAGCTTAATCATGTGATTGAGGCATTTTTTAGGTCGTATGAAACAACGTTTGATGTGAACAAGTCGTTGCGGTTCGTTGGAATGTCCAGAGCACAATTTGGCAAATTGAGGCAAAAAAACGAAAAATTCAGGGAACGATTGAAGCATCTCACTGATACGATCCTCAATGATGCAGAGGCCAAAATCCTTGAGTTGGTTAGAGAACCATGGTGGGTTATTAATGAAGAAACAGGCCTAAAGGAAAAAAACCCGCTCAGTGAATATATATATAAGGCAAGCAATATGGTTCTTAATAGCCGAAGGGCCGTCAGTTTAGGGTGGCAAAACTCAGGGACTACATTACGGGTTGAGGGTGCAGAGGAACGACCTAAACCAATTCAGATTGAAGTCGTTAAGCAAATTACCGAGGCTCCCCCCCAGTAAGTTATTTACCTTTCATTATTATTTTTTGCTACTTAGCCCTTAAATGGGCATCATTGCTTAATTTACATGTAAAGGCATATTTACCATAGTCTTTGCCATAAAATCGATCACAAGCGTAAGAATGGCACGCCTCACAGGATTCTAAACTATTCCTCGTCGCTCGATATCTCACAACTGATCTTAAATGATCGTGAGTGGGGCAGGTCAATACTAATGTTCGTTGAGTTCACTTCCTTCACTATGTTTACTTTTGTTGTTGGTGGTGGTGGTGGGGTTACGCTTGCCCTACAAGACTCATCAAACGCTTTTTTGATTTGGGGGTCAGCTAAAGATTGTTCGATCTCTAAAAGGACCGAGCCAGTTTTCAGCCCGATCCTTCTTGATTGTAATCGCTGGGATTGACTTAATGCCTGTCTAACTGAATTATTTATTATTCTATTCATATTAATATCCTTTTTTTTGAAAAATTAATAATCTAAACACACACGATTATTTAACTAAAAATATTTACATCTAACAACCTCCCAACATCATTTTTTTAACTACTTTAAACTTGAAAAAATTTCCTCCATTTGACTACATAGATCATAGGGGTGGGAGTAATGTAACCCTTACCCCTGTCTATATCTAATTGTCTGTAATTGAATGGCTCGTAGATGTAGCTATTGCCAACGTGGACGTTTTCTTTTATACAATCTAATGCTATCCAACCGTCACAATTCCACTCACCAGGCTCAACAACTAAGTGGTCTCTGTCATCAGTATATGGACTAAGTAAAAATTCCTCCATTTCACTGAATGAATAAAATTTTGTAATTTTTGCAAGTTTCTCGATTCCGTCATCATAATGGTCATGTGTACAATAATATACTTTTGTCATTTTTTTAAACTCCTATTTTTTTTATTTCCCCCCCCCCTTAGCACTAGGCCATGACTGGCTGTAATGTTTGTAGTTTGGTTTTCTTTGTTTTTGAAACTTCAATTTGACCGTGGCGGTACGCAATATCAGCCATTGTGTAGACTTGTTTCCCCCCAAACCGTCGATACCCCCCTTCGTGCCAGTACCAAGCCGATTTGTTCCTTGAGTATTTCATTCCTAATGCTTTTAAGGTGTCTTTGATTGGTTTTGTGTTACCTGTAATCCAGATCCAACAACCACATATATTAAGGGATACATCATGAGAATCACTTAACGCCTCGATAATGGACATCATTTTATTAATTAACTGTTGCGTGTAATGCTTTTGAATATCCTCAACCGATTTATCCGAATTGTACTTTTTACCTGTATACGTGATCTTAGCCATTACTAACTCATACGCTTTCTGTAATTCAATGAATGTTTCACAAGTACCGCCATGATCGGGGTGGCATTTAAAGATATTCTTTTTATAGGCCTTTGTTGCCTGTTCTACGGTCACATTGGCGTCAACCCCTAATATTCTATATGCTGTTTCTTTATTCATTTTTTTAACTCCTTTGTTTTATTCTTAAAAATTGTCTATGTAATCATAATTTGATTTTATTTTGTTAAGCTCGTTGAGGATCACACCCTTACACAATTCCACTTTAGCCTCGCTTGAAACTTCGATATGCCAGAATAGATTGTTGATAGATTTTTCAATCTCACTCCATTTTTTCAGTTTAATTTCATTCATGTTTTTAAGTCCTTTCTTTTATATAGATCGCCAGATCGCTAGATCGCTAGATCGCTCGGTCGCTCGGTCGCTCAAGGTCGCCCTAGTATAAGATCGCCCAAGGTCGCCCTAGCATGGGTTCGCCCTAGTATAAGATCGCCCAAGGTCGCCCTAGCATGAGGTCGCCCTAGCGTGGGTTCGCCCTAGCGTGAGATCGTGCAAGCGTGTGAGTGCAGGTGCGGGTGGGGGAGCGTGCCAACACATGGGCTGGCGTGGAATTGTGAGGATTGTTTGGGGTATGGTTTGAGGGGTATGCCTTAATCTATATTTAATTTTTTGAGTTTTTTTTAGTTTGTTTTTTTTGAGTTTGTTTTAGTTTGTTTTAGCCCTTTCATGTTTTGTATGACTTAATAATGCCCTATCAAAAACATAATGTCAACAATTATTTTCTAGAAAAATTCTAGTTTTTTTTCTTGACAATAGGTATCTGAATTGCATATATTATATGGTATCAGACTTGATTCAGTCTTTAAAAAAGAAGGGAAAAAAATATGAAAATAGAAACAAATATATATAGGGCATTCACGGTAAAAAAGATAGGGCCTACTCAATTTACAAGGGCTTGTATTGAAATTTATGACCATTTTTTTAACGAGAGTAAAAATACTGTTTATAAATACGATGGAGGGGATTACAGGTATCAAGCGGTAACCCATTTAAAAAGCATTGGGTTTGATGTAATTGGAATTACAGAACTAAAAGATATTGGCACGGTTATTTTTTGTGATTGGTCAATGAATACTGGCAAATAAGGAAATATAAAAGAGAAGGGAATAACAATGAAAAAAAATATAGGCATACCAATATATAGGGGATTCATAGTAAAACATCTTGGGCCAACGAATTTTTTGGGGGAACGAATTAAAATTATCGATGATCGATTCAATCAATCGGTAACGATTGGATATAAATATGATGCGGGGAATAGTATGGACCAAGCCATGAGTTATCTAAAAGAGAGTGGTTTTAGCGTTGTTGCCGTGGTGTATATGAAAAAGAAAGATATTATCCTATGCCTTATGGATTTCCAAGACCTAGAGAGTGAGGAATAAATAATGTTTGAAGAAAACAATATTATTATTGACACACTGCTACACGATATCGAAGACGCTTTTTTAGGTATGGATAGCGACAATGAACAATTTATAAATATGATTGAAGGGATTAACTAAATGGCAAAATATTACATAGATTATGAGATTGAACGAATTAAAAGAACGATTGAGGGCGATTTTAGCGATGAGGTAGAAACAGTATATATTGCTACCATATATGTCGACAACGGAGATTATGGTGTTAATATAGCACAAGATACGTTTAATTGTTCTGAAGATGCGATCCGTTGGTCCAATGAAACTGTAAAAGACCTTAAAAAAAGGGGTATGGATTACGTCAGAAAAAACTACGAGGTGAATATATAATGACAACAGCAACAACAACAAAAACAGAATATCGATATAGAATACAACATAGCGGGCGTATTAATGAATCTCCCCGCGATTGGGATAATGTGGGAACAATGGCCTTGTTTCATAGCAGCTATAAATTACCGAACGAATCACTAGTAAGCAACCGCTACGATTATAATAGTTGGGATGAGATTGAGCATGCATTGATGATTAGGCATGCCATACCTAAAAATTACATACTTCCAGTGTATATGCTAGTTGATGATGGAATAACGATTAATACAGCTGGATTTAAGAATATGTGGGACGGTGGCCAGATCGGATTCATTTTTATTGATAAGACCAAGCTTAGGCGGCGCGCCTGGACCGTAAAAGAGGGTATTAGTGCCATAAAAGGAGAAGTTTTAGCCTATGACCAGTATTTGCAATCCGATGTATACGACATATTACTATACAGGGACGAAAAACTAGTTGAATCAAGCTGTAATTACTATGGTTATGGGCAAGCCAAGTGTAGGGCTGACGAATGGATTGAATTATTGAAGGGATTAATTAAATGACAACAGCAACAACAACAAAAACAGAATATCGGTATGAAATAGAACAAAGTGAAGATGTATGGGAATCCCCCCGCGATTGGTGTACGGTTGGAACAATGGCGTTGTTTCATAATAGGTATAAACTCCCCAATGAATCGATAGTAAAAAACCGTTACGATTACAATACTTGGGAGGATATGGAGGAATTCATCATGAGAAGGCATGATGTCGAATACGCATGCATACTCCCCGTTTACATGTATGACCATGTCGGCGTAACCATCAACACTACTGGATTCAGTTGTGGCTGGGATAGCGGGAAGATCGGATTTGTCTTCATTGATAACGACACCCTAAAGGCTAACGGATGGACCGAAGAACAGGGTGTCGAAGCCATTAGGCGTGAAGTTTCGATATATGACCAGTATTTACGAGGTGACGTTTACGACATATTGATATATGAGGGTGATAAATTGATTGAAACGTACAGCAATTACTACGATTATGATTATGCCGAATCTGAGGCCGAGGAATTGATTTCGTCTTACCGAAATTACCACAAAGCCTAACCCCCCCAAAAATGCACCAAAGCCACAACCCCCCCACAAGGGGGTTTTTGGCGTTCAATGCCCATTGATTGAGGCCATACCCCCCATTGATTCAATGGTGCATTCAATCAAACCGATACCACCAAAGCACCATGGGCACCACCCAAGAACACCCCCTAAAAATGCCCTAGATTGAACGATTGTACCGCGATTGGTATTAAGACAAAGGGGTATCGTTAAATTGTTGATTGGTGGCCGTACGAATGCGTCAATGCACAATCCCCCAATCCCCAATATGTTACGTAATGTTTTGATTTTGGGAATGGGTAACGAAGTGTTGTGGGTCCCATATGAGGTGGTGTTTTTTCCTACCCCCCCCAATCTAATTCCCCCAATCCAATTTTCAAAAAATTTCAAAAAACGATTTTGGTTTTTTATTGATTCAGAGGGTCTATTTTTTTCCAAAAATTGATTTTTGGTTTTGATTTGGTATGATATGTGGATATGCAGTAAAGAGCAATACGAGCGATTTTAGAGTGTTGTTACAAATTATTACACATCCCCCACGACATAGTGTAGAATAAAATTGACGAAGTAGTCTCCTAAATAAAGTCCGCCCTTATGATTTACTGTTCTCGTAAGGGCATTTAAATATTTAAAACTACTTGATGTGTGTGATATGATTTTATTATGAAGAAAATTAGTAAGACGGTTATGAGTGGTATGGCCAAAGTCTGTGATGGTTTAGTTAATGCTTATACGAATGTAGGAACAAAGCAGGATAGCCGTATTCACGCAAAGGTTTTCCATACTCGCATGACTGAGCAGGATGCTGATAGTTTATATGCTGGGGATGCGATGGCTCGGAAGTTAGTTGACCGTATTCCTTATGAGGGAACACGTCGATGGATTGAGTTATTGGATATAGAGGCGAGTATATCAAATGCTTTCAGTGACGAGTTTAGGCGGTTAGATGTTATTAGTCAGTTTCGTCGTGCTTGGGTATTAGCGAGGTTGTATGGTGGTGCGGTTATTTTGGTGAATTTAGATGACGGTATGACTTTAGACATGCCTGTTGATTTAGGTTCGATAGACAAGATTGATAGCTTGGTTGTTTTTCAGATGCATGAGATTGTTCCAAACATTGACATTGATGCAGATGTTGAGTCGAGCAATTTTGGGCTTCCAACTTCATATCGGTTAAGTGCAAGAGAGACGGCTATGATTGAGGACATTCATCATAGTAGGTTGATTCGGTTTGATGGTTCATTTTTACCCCCACGCTTATTTGTTGAGAACAATTACTGGCATGACAGCGTATTAAATGCGTTGAAGACCCCGATTGTTAATTATAGTCAGGCACATGACCAATTGGCATCGATGATGCAGAGTTTTAGGCAACAGATATTGAAGGTTGATGATTTGACATCTATTTTGTCTATGGAGGGTGGATTAAAGAATATGACAGATCGTATTGCGTTGCAGGATTTGATGCAGTCTTCTTTAAAGACAAATATTGTTGATAGCAGGGATGATTTTAGTATTGTTAGTACGCCTTTGACAGGGATTAGTGATGCTTTCGAGATTATTAATCATCGTTTAGTAGCATCGACCAATATGCCACACACGATTGTATTGGGCGATTCGCCTGTTGGTGGCTTAGGGAATTTAGGTGAGACTGAGAATCGTTCTTGGTACGACCATGTATCTGACCAGCAGGAAGATGTTTTACGGCAACCGATCACAAAGTTCCTTACGTTATTGGGGAGTTCAAAAGAAGGTCCGATGGGTGGGAATTATACTGATGTTGAGTTTGAGTTTAGGCCGTTATGGCAGTTAAAAGACTTAGATCGGTCTAAAATGGAGTTGGACGTGGCTAAGAAGGATGAGATTTACATGAGTAACAATGTTTTGGCACCAAATGAAGTCAGGCAAAACAGGTTTGGCAAGTTACATTTTAGCCAAGAGACTTATATTGATGGTGAGATGCCTGAGTCTGAGAAAGAGGAAGTTGGTGTAGAGGAGCCTGAATCGGATGATAACGTATAGAGGTATTACTTTTTCGGGTTATAACAAGCCTAAAAGAACCCCTAACCACCCTAAAAAGAGCCATGCTGTTCTTGCAAAGTCAGGATCGACAATAAAGTTGATTCGTTTTGGGCAACAGGGTGTTCGAGGGGCAGGGAAGAACCCTAAAAGTGAGAAAGAGAAGTCAAGAAGGCGTAGTTTTAAGGCTCGGCACGCAAAAAACATAAAAAAAGGTGTTTTATCCGCAGCGTATTGGGCGGATAGGGTTAAGTGGTAATGTTTTTTAATCATAAGTCCCGATCAAAGTATTCTAATAAGAAAGTTACTTTTAATGGCATAAAATTTGATTCTTCTGGTGAAATGAGGCGTTATGCTGAGTTAAAAGTGCTTGAAAAGGCAGGTGAGGTGCGTAATTTAGTAAACCAACCCCGCTTTTTGTTGCAAGACAAGTTCCAGTATAAGGGGCAAGTACAAAGAGCGATTGAGTATGTGTCTGATTTCAAGTATGACATGAAAGTGGATGGGGAATGGGTTACTTACGTTGAGGATTTTAAGGGATACAAGACAGATATTTACCGATTAAAGAAGAAATTGTTTATATTTAAGTATGGTGACACCTATGAATTTATTGAAAGTAGTTCCAAATAGTTGATATTTCTTGATACAATGTAATTATGAGCGATAAAAGAGAGACACACTTTGTAGTTGATTCAGTATTAGATAAGTATGAGAAGACGGAAGAAGGCTTTATTCGTATACCTGCTAGGGTTACAAGGAGCGGTGTTTTTTTGTATAAGAAGTTAGATGGTACGGTTATTCGTGAGATGAGGCCAGAAGAAGAGGTTTTTTCTGAGGATTCTTTGAAATCCATTATGGGCAAGATTGTTACAAATGAGCATCCATCTGAATTTGTTGATGTAACGAATTGTAAGGAGCATCAAGTTGGTTTTATTGGGGATTCCGTAGAGGTTGAAGACAATAAGTATGTAAAAGTTGCTTTGACAATAACTGATGCGGATACAATCCGAGATATTGAGAATGGGAAGAAGGAATTATCTTGTGGATACAACGCTATTATTTTAAAAAGTGATAATAGCGAAGAATATGATACAATACAAACAAACATTAGGTACAATCATGTTGCCATTGTTGATAGAGGACGAGCTGGTCGAAAAGTCCGTATCGATAATGAAGATGCCGATCTGGTTGAGGATGAGAAAAAGCCAGAAAAAAATCAAGAGGAGGAGATCCAAATGGAAAACCAAGTAGAAAAAAAGGATTCAGATACGCTTTTATTTGAAGTTCAACAAAAAGAAATTGAGAAGTTGAATAAAATGATTGCTGATTCTGAGTCAAAAATTGCTGACTTAGAGTCCGAGTTGGAAGAAGTAAACGTTAAGTTTGATTCTTTTGATTCATTAGTGGCTGAAGCAGCGAAAGAGAGAGCGGAGTTAATGACTGTTGGTGCTGAGCTAGGCTTAGAGGCTGACAAATTAGATTCATTAACTAACGACGAGATCAAAATTGCTTATATTGAGAGCAAAACAGATTCTTTTGACATTAAAGATTCTAGTTCTGAGTCAATTGACTTTGCATTTTCTGTTTTAAAATCAGCCAAAGTTCAAAAAGCAGTAAAAGCCGTAAAAGCAAACGATAGTCTTGGAAGCGTTATCAACGATGCTCGAAAAGAGTCAAAGAAAAGTGTTGATGAGGCTTACACAAAAATGATTGAGCGAAAAAAGAATAGCTGGAAACAAGGAGGTAATAAATAATGTCTGCACAACTTAGTTATGATTACGATATGACTATTGGCCTTGAGGGGCAAATAGCAACCACTGGACCAAGAAGAGTTTTGTCACGTTTAGCACAAGAAATTGTACCTTTTGGGCGTGTTCTTACTTTGGGTACTGACAAAGACACTCAATGTCAATTACCAAAAGTAAATACTGATTTAGCGGTAGTGAATAATGTTTTAGGGGTTTCAACTTCTACCAAAGCAAAAGAAGATGATCCTACCAAAGACTTTGCTTATTACAGAGACAAAGATTCAGTAAACGTATTAAGAGAGGGTACTGTTTACATGAAGACCGAATCTGCTATTGCTCCTGGCGATACTGTTCATGTTCGATACGCTACTGATATTGAAGAGTACACCTTAACTTGGGATATTGATTTTGTAGCTGATAACAAGATTAACGGTAAAATTAATGGTTCCCCTATTTCAGAAGTTGTATTTGATACTGACCAATCAGGAACTCTTAATGCATTGGCAGCTGCAATTGCATTAAATCCTGATGTAACATCTGCAACCATTACTGACTTTAGAGAAATCACTATTGTTACTGTTGCTGATAAGAAAAATGTTTATTCAGAGTTTTTTGTAACTGATGGAGCCAGCACTCCAATTGCAACATTTGTTAATACTGTAACTGGTGCATCTTCTACTGATTTAGGAAATATCCGAGGTGATTCAGTTCCTTCTCAAACTGTTGGAGCTGCTTACTTGAAGTGCTTAGAAAGTGCTGACGCTGGTCAGTTAGCTTTGATTGAAGTTAGTTTATAAGGAGGAATGAATAATGAGTCAAGATTTAGTAATATTTGAAAAACAACTGGAGTTTATTAAGCCCCAGTTATACAATGTAGAGTTTCCTAAGTTACAGTTTGCTAATGGAACCTTAATTCCTATTGAGAAATCTGTTGCTTCAAGTGCTGAAACCATTACTTACAGAACGTATACTCGACATGGTTTAGCTAAAATCATTAGCGATTATGCAACTGATTTTGCAAATGCTGACGTTTCTGGTAAAGAAACCACATCAGTGGTTAAATCTGTTGGTTCTGCATTTACGTATAGCATTCAAGAAATTCGTGCAGCACAATCTGCTGGGATGAATTTGCCATCTAAGAAACTTGAGGCAGCAGTAGAAGCGATTAACCAAAAAATGGATCAAATTGCCATTGATGGTGAAGTACAAGCTGGCCTAAATGGGTTTTTAAGTCATCCTAACATTGGAGAGTACACTGTTTCTCCTGATGGAACTGGTTCATCTCAAAAGTGGGCGGACAAAACAGCTGAGCAAATTTTAGATGACATGTTCAATATTTGCCAACAGTCTTCTATTGTTAGTAAAGGTGTTGAGAAAGCTGACACTTTATTATTGCCAGATGTTAGTTACAACCTTATTGCTCGTAAACGTGCATCTAGCACTGCCCCATCTGACACTACTATTTTGAAGTTTTTCAAAGAGGTAATGCCAGAGGTTACGATCATTTCTGTTCCTAAGTTTAATGGAAAAGGCGAAAATGGAAGTGGCGTTATGGTAGCTTATGAGCGAAGCCCAGTGAAATTAACTTTTGAGATTCCTCAAGATATCGAAACTTTCCCTGCCCAGCAAGAAATGTTAGCGTACAAGGTTCCTGTTCACGCAAGAACTGGTGGCGTAATCGTTTACTATCCAATATCCATTACTAAAGCGGAAGGAATCTAAAATGCACCTAAAGTACAATGCTGAGAATATATTAACAATCGGATCAATCACTTTGCGTCCAGGCTCTAATCTTAATATTAGCGAAGAAGAATTTAATAAGCACAAAAATTCCCCTCCTATTAAAAGTAAATTACAAAGCGGAGTTATCCAAGAGATAAAGCCAGTATTGACTAGCGAGCAAAAAGCAGAGAACAAAAAAGAGGCAGCCTCTGAATTACTATCTGATTTTTCTAAAGATGAAGCAAAGAAGCTAGTTGCTGATTGCTATGACTTAGAGAAGTTGGAAGAGTATGAAGCATCCGAAGGTAGAGTTACTGTTTTAAAGGCAATTCGTAAGCAAATTGATTTAATCAATAAAGAAGCTGGCGAGTAATTAGTTTAGGGATTTTAATTTGAGTACAAAGCAGGATTTTTTAAATAGATACCCAGAGTTTGATCCAATTGATAACGATGACTATTTTAATTCTGTTTTGGCTCAATCCCAAAGACAAGTAACAGAAAAGGTATGGGGGGCAACCTATAATGATGGATTATTTGCTTTAACAGCTCATTATTTAGAGTTGGGGAAAAAAGATCGTGCTGGGCGTGCTGGTCATATTGTTGAGGAAAGGCTAGGCCCAGCTGCTAGGCGTTACAGTGAACGATCCAGTAATGATAGTAGTTATGGGGACACTTCTTATGGTCAGGTATTTGAAAGTTTAAAAAATGCTTTGGCGACACGTATTTTTTTTAGATGAAAACAAAAGATAAAGATTTAGGGTACAGAAAGTACTTAAAAACACTTAATAGCTTTAAGGGTGGCGGTGTTCACGTTGATACAGGCTATTTTGAAGAGGATATTCATAAGAGTACTTCTGATAGAAAAAAACCTATGACAGTTGCTCAAATAGCAATAATTCATGAGTTTGGGGATAAAGAGAACGTGCCACAAAGGTCTTTTATGGGATCATCTTTTGATTCTGAGTATAAGAAGTGGAATTATAGGTTAAGCAATTCAATATATCGTATGCCAATAGGCAAGATATCAGTGCATCGAATACTTGGTGTGGCTGGCGGTATTATGGAGCGATCTTTTAAGCATAAGATTGGAAGCGGAGACCCTTCTTGGCCTGCGTTGCATCCTGTAACGATTAAAAAGAAAGGCTTTAGCGATCCATTAATTGAGACTAGGCAGATGTTAAATAGCATTAAGTCCAGATTTAAAGCTGGTAGTGGAAAGCCATATACTTACTAATATGAGTTTAGTACAGGCTTTTTTTACCGATAAAATAGAAGTGACAACTTATGTTGATAGTAAGTATGTTAAAGGGGTTTGGAAGAAAGGGCTAGAAACTACAATTACAGTAGATGCCTTTGTACATCCCTGTTCAGGAAAGGATTTGCTTTCATTGCCCGAAGGGGAGCGAGTAAAGCAAACTTTAAAAATTTATACTGATGAAAAACTGAAAGATTCTGATATTATTTGTATAAGGTCAGAGAAATATAAAGTATACAATGTTGAAGATTGGGTTGGCAGCCTGCCTTTTTACCATTCCTTAGGCGTTAAGATAGAAGACAATAAATCAAAACGAGAGGTATAGGAGGTTCAAATGGCAGTTAATGTAATTAGGCCAGAAACACAGATTAGGACAATTGATAGTTACTTAGATAACTTAGCACCAGGGATAACGTTAGAAACATCAAGTACATCGATAGAAACCGATATTCAGGGTATTTTATCGATATTAAACTTGCATGGTGACGCAACTGGGTCAGGCAATTGGTATGATGATGTTGCAACGGTAAATGCAAAGAAGCGAGGGCTTTTACAGCTAAACGATGATTTAGATGGCATAGAAGAGAAGCGTATTTTATGCCCAGTACAAGTACTAACAAATGTTACGGTTCCCAATACTCAAAACTACGTCATTTTAAATGTCGCTAATTCTGAGGCTCCATCCGCTGACGCAGCAATTGGAACAGGGTTAGGTGCCGTTGTTGCTGTTTTAGGGGCAGGATTAATTGGGTCTCATCAACTCACTGAGGTTACAGGAAGTAATGCTATATCCCCTAAAAACATTGTTGTACTTAGAGATGCCGTAACCAAGGATACGATTACATCCAATGGGCAAACTGTTTTTGGTTTGTTGCAAGCAGAAAATGGTGTTGTTCAAGATGATGCGTTTAATGATACAGATAAGCGTGTTCAGATATCTTTTGTTAGAAATAATGGCTCTGATTCTTTTGAGGCAGTTCCAATTTCTGACATAGAAAACAAGTTGATTGAATACGTTTATGGTAAAAGAGACTCTTTTATAAACTTACCAGAAGATTGCTCATTCCCTAATGTTTCTTTTAGCGATCAGGTAGCGGTTCAAGATGTAACTTTAGATAATGCAATTGATAATCAGGGTTCTACTCCTGCAACAATGGGAACAGATATTGATGTACGAATTTCTGATAGTACAGGTTGGGCATTTCAAGACCCTACAGGTTCAAAAGATATATTTAAAGTATATCGAGATGGTACAACTAATAGGATTTCAGCAGATGCATTTTTTATGGAATTTAAAAATGGGGCTACAGCAAACTTTGATAAAGGGTTAAATGTCAATTTAACTGGACAAGGGATTTTAATTGGTGTGCAAGGAGGGACGATATCTACAAATGGAATATTAACCCTATCTACAAATAGTAGAGTTCAAACAGATAATGCTTTACATGTTGATACCGCTGGCCAAACCATTAAGATTGGTGATACAAATGGCTTAATACAGACCGATGGGCCATTAACACTAGAGACAATTAATGCTAATAGCATGTATTTACGTTCAGGGGACGTTTTGTATTTAGATGATGGAAACCGATTGGGATCTGGTAGGATTAGTGAGCTTAATATTACTGCAAGTACACAAGAGTGGACTGATTTGGTTACTCAGTATGGCAGCACTGCTTCATTGGCAAGCATGTTATTGCAAGCAAAAAGTGAATCAGGGGAAGAGTATGTTGAGTATGACGTTACGACAGCAATTGCATCAAATGGCAATTTTGACCCAGCTTCTGATGCGACACTTATTCGTGGGACAACTCCCGACTACACAAATTTTGACCCTGATACTTATGAGGTAAAAGTTTTTGTAAATGGTAATGGCCCGCAATCTTTTGGAGCAGCAAATGACTATGAACTAGGAACAACCCCTGCCTCTGGACACTTAAACTTTAAGTACAAGTTAAAGATTGGTGATCGATTAACTATTTTTACGCAGAAGAAACTATAATATTCAGGTATTAACCTAAGAAAGAAGGAAAAATGAAAAGTAATGATAAAATTCAACAAGAAATATATGGGCATCTTAGTAATGATATTACTTCTAAGTTTGAGAATGCAAAGCAAAGTTATAGCGAGACTTATGGAAGTGTTTCCATTTTGGCAACACTTCAAAGTGAGATAGAAGCCAAAATAAAAAAAGACTATAATAATGATGCTTTGGATGCTAGAAAGCTATCTGTTGATGACCATAAATTAATTAATGAAGGGTTTGAATTTTGCCAGAAACTTATTATTTCAACAATTCAAAAGCTAACTGATATTAAATCGGTAAATCAAGGCAAGTTAATGGCTTTTAAAGAAATGAACGATTTGATTGAAAGTAAAAAAAAGATAGCCACGATTAAAAAAGATAAGCAAAGCCCAAAAAGCATAAAGCAAATGCGTAAGGAGGATGAAGCCGATGGGTAGGACTGATCGTTGGCCGAATATAAAGGTTGACGACGTAAAGATACTAGATGAATGTCGAGCTTTTAATTTTACAGGCTCGCAATTCACTATTGGCACAGATTCCGAAGATGAAAAGGCAACCATTAGCGTTAATGATCTCTTGTTAAAGAAATTACAGGATGATGCAATAGCGTTTGCTGTTGCATTAGGATAGAATGAGATATGGCGACAAATAAGCAAATTATAGGTGTAACAGTAGGTGGTTATTCCTTTGATGCAACTTTAAGCACAGTGACGTTTACTGGCGTTTCTACTTTGTCGTTAAACAACATATTGTTGATAATTAATGTAAATAACTCATCTAATGAGATTATTTATCAGTTTAATAGAGCTGGTTCTGGTGGATCAATCAACAATAATGTTTTAACTTTAGATTATAATACATCTGGAATGAGCAATACAGATGAATTGCTTATATATGTTGAGCTACCTTTTACTGAAAGCTCCCCAGTCACAAGGATACAAGCAAATAACACAAAACAATTAATTAATAGTTCCCCTGATGCCCGATTATTAGTACAGCCCTTTGGCACTGTTTTAATGAGTGAGGGGTTTATTGGGAATGTTATTGATACCATAAATTTATGGGATGCCTCACTTGTAGGAAGTGGAAATTATAGCGTATCTATTTCAACTCTATTTTTAGATAAGACAATTGCTGTAAATGACTCTGTAGAGTTGACGTATCGAGTAGGGGGACTGGTCGAAACAGTTGGTGCGTTTGCACAGTTTAGAATTGGTTATAAGTTTGGATTAGATGCAACGCAAACAGGAGATGTTAGAGAGTGGGGATATCGCAATTCTGCAAAAACTGACGGCGTATTCTTTAGATTAAAAGATGGCGTAATGTATTTTGTAACGGTTAAAAATTCTGTTGAAACAGAAAATGATTTAACTACAGCAATAACAGCTTTTTTTGGTTCGTCTTTGCCTAATACTAACTTTCATTTATATACAATTGATCATTTAGGTTCTGGAAAGATATCAGGTTACATTGATAATAAGTTACTAATTGATTTTACCCCAACAGGATCGTCATTAGTAGGAGATAAGGAGAAGGTTCCTTTTGTTAAGTCTTATAACACGCAGGCATTAACAACGGTTCCTTCTCAATCAGAAATACATTGGATAAATTTAATTGATTTGTCTTCGAGTACAATAGGCATAAGTGGTAAGGATGACTCAGGACAAGTTAGGCAAGTAAAAGTTAATTCTAATGGGGAGTTGTTTGTAGCACCAGCTTTGCCATCAGACATTAACTGGGAATTAACAATTGACCAGCAAAACCTTTCAGGTTCAAATAATTTATTTTATGAACCTATTCCTAACGGAGAAATATTAGAATTAAAATCTTTTGTTGTAGCAGCTTTTTCGTCTAATGACGGGATTTCTGTTGAAGTAAATGAAGATGTGAATGGTGATGGATTAACATTAAATCAAATTACAAAAAGATTTATACAAACGACAGGGGGAACATTGCCTGATGTGGTTCCAGCAACAAAAATTACAGGAACAGCATTAAACCGAATACAAATTAATGTAACTCAAGGTGGTGGTGGTCAAACGGATGTATTTATCCAATTGAGAGGAACAAGTTTATCATGAATGGTTCAGCTTATAATATTACATGGGTAGAATTTAAAAAGTTAATAGATAGCACTAATTCTTCAATATGCTCAACACAAATGACAGATGAGAAATATTTGTTATGGTCTAATATCCAAGGGTTAGTGATTTCTTGCACAATAGAATTTGGGTCAACTCAAGACACTGAGTATAAAGAAAATTATGAGGCATATGCAAATAAAGTATCAGGAACTAATTTAAGGTTTGTTCCATTTTTTCAGTGTTCTAACAACCCTATTTCACTTCTACAAGATGTTGAGCATACAATCTATGAGGGCGAATTTATTGGCAAGCTAGATGAGATTAGCATACGTATGCAAGAAAAAGAATCAACAGTTAAATTAATTATTAATGACGAGCAAATATACAATTTAAATTTTTCCGATTTAAAAGATACTTACGAGTTAGAGTCAACTTACAATTCTATATTTGTATCTGAATCAGGAAAATTATTTTTTGACCAGTACCCATTTCCAATTGATTTTAATAAGATAAAAGTTACAATAACAAATAATAAAAATGGGAGTAAAGACCTTAAGTCGTATATGATTAAAATGAGGAGGTTGCAACCATGACAGATTGTGGTAGATACATTACAAGTACAGGCGATAACATTCAAGAAAATTCTATTGGCACAGGAGAATCATTTAATTTCAATATAAGTGAATCAGATTCATTTGTTGAAAAGTATTTTGATTTTACAGATAATATTCAAATTTCTGAATTTACTTTATTTTGGGAGAACGCCCCAAAAGGAAGTGTTGTCGATATAGATGTTGTTGAATCGGATGGGCATGTTAAGTCCCGAATATTAATTAATAAGTCTTTATATGGCAGTAATATTTATGGCCAAATAAAAAAGATGACAAAACCTTTTGATGTGGATCAGGGACATCGATTAAAAGTTGTTGTGAAGAATAGTTTAGATCCCAAGTTTTTTGAGTTTTGGGGTGAAATGAATATTTTAAGGAACGTTACAATCGATGGCACAAGTCTATAAAGATTTAACCGATCAAGTTGATGGTGTTAATAAAATATTTGTTATTACAGGAGAGAATGAAAAGGATACCGAGTCAATCTTTACTGTGAGGTATAACTCTAGTGTTGTACCTCAACCTTGCGTTACTGAATTAACAACAACGTCATTTGAGCTTAACTTTGCCCCTTTGGTTGGCGATGTATTAGAAGTTACCTACTTAGACACTTTATCGAATGTAACTATAATTGCTAATAACATAACCAATCATATATTGCCGATAGAGGCAAAGGCAATTAGCGACGTATTTGTTTCTGGCAATGTATTAGAGACGGATGGTCGAGAAGCAACAATTAATGTATTGAATCAGTTAAATGGCAGTTTAGGGGATTTGTTTAATATACAGGTATCCTCTAATAGCGAAACAATTGTTTTTGGAACAGTAGAAAAATGTTAGGATGTAAGTATGTATTTTGAATTTCACGAAAAAGACAAATTCTCATATAAAGTCTCAATGACTAAGAATGACAAAGATAAGACCCCTGTTGATTTAACAACTGTAACTGAGATTAATGTTAAGTGGTTACAAGACCCAAATGATAAAGATTCGGCTGTATTAGAGAAAACAGGGGATGGAACCGCTGCTCCGATATTAATATTAGAGCCTAAGACAGATGGTGTGATTGAGGTTCAATTGACCCCTGCGGATACGGATTTAGGTTTAGCAACAAAAGACAAAAATGCTTGTTTAGCACATGCGGTTCAGATTGTAGACAATGAAGGTCCATTAACACTTAATTTTGATAAGGATAATTTAGGCATTACGGTTAAGCCACCGCTATTCTAATGGGACTATCAATCTCACAAGTTAAAGACATTATTTATGATTGGGTGGTGCAATACTCAATTGACGCTTGTTTTAAGGAGCAAGTAGAGCCACATATTATTTGGGCAGAGCAAACAGGGCCACAGCCAGAGCCACCATATTTAACGCTAAAGGTAATTAGTAACCCTGATGTTGGTGTAAAAGCTCCATTTACGTATGAGAATGATACGCTTTCTTATGAAAAGCAAAAGTCACTTACTTTAAGAGTGAATATGTATGGAGAAAATGCCATGGAGGTTTTGTCTAAGTTAGATGATTCGTTGAGTTTGCCCGAAGTAAGAGAATATTTTATTAAAAATGAACTATCCGCTTATGACACAGCTGGCGTTTTTGATACAACTGTTTTTTTAGATACGATCTATGAGCAACGAGCAACATTAGATGTGTTTTTCTACTACGGGCAATCAATTGTATCTAAAGTTAAAAGTATCAATACTGTTGAAAGTCCTGTTATTAATTAAATGAGTTAATAGTGTATAATAAAAATATTAAATTTAAAAAGGAGAGAATATGTCAAATATCGACCAAATAATTCAAGTCAATATCAATCGTGAATCTGTTGGTCTTACTGAAACTGGTTTTGGTGTTCCCTTAATCTTAGGTGAACATACGAGAACAAGTGAAAAAGTTAAAACTTATTTTAGCTTAACAGAAGTTTCAGAAGATTTTCAGACTTCTGATTTAGAATATAAAAAGGCTTTAGCTTTATTTAGCCAAGCAATTAAGCCAGAAAAAATAATGATCGGGAAGAGATCCGCAAATGTAAAACAGAAAGTAACTATTTCTGTTCCAACTGTTGCCGATTCAACGACTTACAGCATTACTGTTAATGGAGAGGCTTTTGATTTTATATCTGGCATTGGGGCAACCGCCGACACAATTGTTGATGGGTTAATTGCTTCTATTGCAGCAGGTAATGAGCCAATTGCTACAACTGATAATGGAGCTACTTTTGATATTGAAGCAAGTGTAGCAGGTGAAGGGTTTAGCATTGTATCATCAGCGAACCTACTAATTACAGAAGTGACTGCAAATGTAAGCGTTGTAACAGAGTTGCAAGCAATTCAAGATATTAATGATGATTTTTACTTTGTTATTCTTACATCGAAATCAGCTTTTGATATTTTGCAATTAGCAGCATATATTGAGAGCCAGTTAAAAATCTTCATGGCTTTGACAAATGATGCGAATGTAGCACAATCAGTGGCTCACATTCAGACATTAACCACTGACGTTGATTTTGTTACTGCCAACACTATTGATTTACAAATTGATGGCACAAGCATTACTCAGGTAGCTTTTGATACTGACCAATCGACCACTATGGGATTATTGGCACAGGCTATTCAAGATTCTACCGCAGTAGAGACCGCAACCGTTACAGGTGCAAACGAGATCACAATTACAGGTTCACAGCTAGGGGTTTTGGTTTCATTGACTGACTTTGTTGTTGCAGGTGGAACACAACAAGCCGTTGCTACTTTTGCAACTACTCAAGACCCAGTTGCAGATGTTGGAAGCAAGTTGCTTGCTAATTCTTACAGTAGAACCGCTTTGACTTATACATCTAATGCCGACAATGATATTGACGCTGCATGGGTTGGAAGATTGTCTGGTGAAAACCCTGGTTCAGTTAATTGGAGTTACACGCAGTTATCAGGCGTTGTTGCCGATGACTTGTCCGCATCAGTAAAGAATATTTTATTTGGGAAAAGAGTTAATTCATTTACCAATGTTTCTGGTGTTAGCATTACTGAAAAAGGCTTTGTTTCTTCAAGTCCTAATTTTATTGATATCATTCGAGGGGATGACTTCACGCAAGTAAGATTGCAAGAGGGGTTATTTTCGTTATTGGTTGCATCGAATAAGGTGCCGTACACCAATGATGGCTTAAATATTATTAGGGGAAAAATTAACGAAGTGATTCAAGTCTCTATTAATCAAGGTATATATGCAGATTCCCCTGCCCCAGTAATTACCATTCCAACGGTTGCTGGTATTTCTGATGCAGATAAAGAGACTAGAGTGCTAAAAGATATTACCGTTGACGTTGTTCGATCTGGTGCCGTTAATACAGTTCGATTAACTGTAAACGTAGAGATTTAAGGAGGATAAAAAATGGCAAGATATGCACTTGAAGATATTAATATAAGTTATGGCGTACAAGCCTTAACAGGGCTTGCCGATGATGCCCTTAGTGTTTCTTACTTAGGTGAGAACACTATGACAATCGGTTCTAAAGGTGAGGCTTCTTATAACATAACTTCTGATAAGTCAGCAGATGTTACGGTTAATTTACTTCAAACCTCCCCATCTAACGCTTATTTAAGCAATCTGTTTAATATTGCACAATCTGGTGGTCAAGCAGGGTATTCTTTGGTTATTAATGATTCTAAAGGAAGTACTTTATACACTTGTAGTGATGCAGTAATTTCAAAAATTCCAGATACTTCACGAAATAGGGAGACTGGAACAAACTCTTGGCTTATAAAATGTGGCCGATTATTAGGACAAGAAGGCGGTAATTAATTATGAAGTTTGAGAAATTCGAAGTTGAGTATGATAATAGTACCCATTATTATCAATACCAGTACCTTCAAGCTAGAAGATCATCCAGACATTCCATGTTTATAATGCAAACAATGTTGCCACTTTTGGATGGTATGGATGCCGATATAAAGGATTTTGCTAGTGGGTTATCTAAGATAGACCCAGACGTACTTTGTGATTTAATGGAAGAGTTTTTGGCTAACACCAAGAATAAAGACATTAATAAAAACGAATACGTTCCTTATGATTATCAAAATCACTTTCATGGCAAAATTCTTTTAATGTACAAAGTTTTCCTTGAATGTCTAAAGATTGAGTATAAGGATTTTTTTTTGATGTTCAAGGGACTCGGTTTGTCCTCCCCCAAAGATTTAGGGGGACTCTTCTCGGAGACAACGGGGCAGAAATAAAGACTAAGGCAGACCTTTTTTCTTGGAGACCTGTATATGAAGGCATTGCAACATTACAAGAGCTGGACACTCACTATACTTTTTCAGATTTGCTTGAAGCCCATGAGGTGTTGGATTTGAAACTTTATGCAGAGGCAAAGGCTCAGGAGGAGATAAAAAATGCCAACAGTTAGACATTTAATAACACGATGGGGATTTAAAGCAGATACCGTTGCTGTTGATAGATTTCAGAAGTCTATCATTAATACAAAAACCAGTATAGGCGGTGCTGTTTTAGGCTTATATGCTATGAAACGTGCTTTTAGAGGGCTGTTTGGCATTGCCGATCAGTTTGAGGAAACTAAACTTATTTTTGATGGGTTTGCTAAAACCACAGAGGAGTCAGCTAAAAACCTAGCGGATGTATACGATTACATTAAGCGTATGCCTGTTGAAATGGACAATGTTTTAATGATTGCTCGAAAGGTACAAACCCATGCATTGCAGGATTTAGGATTAATGAATGTCATTGGTATTATGGGGAATTTAAGTTCCGCATTTGGAAATGATCCTAGAAAAATACAGGATTTATTGAAGGCAATATCGGATGTTAAATCGGCAGGAAAGTTAATGGGAGGGGAATTTAAGCAGTTACTTAACGTAAGCCTTCCTATTTTAGACGAAATGCGAAAAGAGCTTGGGGATGGGACCGTAGAAAAATTCAAGAAGCTTATGCGAAGTGGTAACATTACCTTTGAGTCGTTCTGGAATCAATTTGAAAAGCTAGCTGGTAGAGGCTCAAAGTTTGAGCAGTTATTAATTGATAAGGCAGAAACCTTTATGGGTTTACGAATAATGATCTGGAATAATATTAAGTTGATATTAGGGGAAGCATCAAAAGAGCTACTGCCTAACTTTAAAATTATTACAAAAGAGATTTTATCCTTTATCCAAATGAATGAAAAGTTAATAAAAACAAATGTTGTTGCTTATATGAAATCTTTTGGTAAAGTTGTTATGGATGTAAAAAATGCGATACAGGCAACTAACGCCGTTCTTGCGTATCCTGTTGAACAGCTTGGTGGATGGCCTGGAGTCATTGAGAAAGCATATAAGGCATTATTGATATTCTTAGGATTTAAGGGTTTGCAAAAATTAGGGGTTGTCGGGTATAAAGTTGGTGGAGCTATTCTTTTTCTTGGAAGGGTATTTAAACACCTTGGAAAAGCATTTAGAATTGGAGGATTATTAAAAGTAATTAGCCAGTTTCGTGTACTGGTAGGTATATTGACAATTATAAAATTTAAGTTTGCCCTTATCGGAGCAACCATTGCTGGGATATTGTTACTTATTGAAGACATTTCCAAACTTGTTAAAGGAAAAAAATCATTAATAGGATATTATTTATTTGGAGACGGCAAGGAAGGTGTAAGTCCTGAATCTGTAAATATGCGAAAAAAAGAATACAAGGATTGGTTTGAAGGGAAAAAGAAGCAACTTCAAAACCTTCAAATGAGGATGTTTAAAGGTATTCTTCAGAGGAGGGGGTATGACGTTAGAAACAGATTGGGAGAAACATCTTCTTCATCAAGCAATGTAAATATAGATCAAGTTAATATTACCGTTCCAGAAAATACGCCCACAGCTCAAATGCCTCAAATTATATCGAGGGCATTTAATGATGCTGTTGGAAATATGATGAAGCAGTCAGTAAATAATAATACGACAACGGCAGTTGCGTAATGTAGTATATAATTATGGCTTTAGGACAATTAACAAGTTTAGTAACAAATATAATTAAAGGCCCTGAAAGGGTAGCAATATTAAATAATAGTGGCATTGAGTTGATTGAATTTGATGCAACACCATCTATTAGACACCTAAAAACAAACACGATTTCTTCTTATCCTGTTGAGGATGGGTCTATGATTTCGGATCATATCACTAGAAAAAACAATACAGTAGACCTGGATGCAGTTATTTCTAATGCAAACCCAAGTGCAATTAAAAGAAAAATAGATACAGGCCTAATTGGAGCCGTTAATGCGGTTGCAGGAACAACAGTTATTCCTACGATAGTTCCTTCAATACTAGGCTTATTAGAAACCGCTACTGATAGAAGGGCTATTTCTTATAAGATGTTAGAAGATATTAGAGTATCTAACCAGCTTTATAAGCTACGAACAGGCTTACAGATATATAATAACGTATTAATTACGTCTATTGAGTATATAGAAACAACTGAATTTTCTACTGCTTTAAGTTTTACAATTTCTTTTGAGCAAGTTAGAGTGGTTCAGACTCAGCAAGTAAATGCTACATCTTTAGTTGAGGCAGTAAATAGTACCGCAGCACAGTCGTCAGACAATGGAGATACGCCTTCTAAGCCCCCAGAAAAAAATGTTAAGGATAAGGTAGATGGGTCTTTTTTTTACAAGTTCTTTATTGATAAGGGGAATGGGTAGGAGTTTTTATGGCAGTTTTAGAGATCCCTATACAATTAGCAAATAAAAAGTTCCGTCAAACAACTGTACTTGATGGTGTTTCTTATATTTTTTCATTTAGTTATAATACAAGGTTCTTAAAATGGATAATGGATATTTTCAATGAGGATAACGAAATTGTTTTATCGGGAATCCCTTTATATAGTGATCGAGTATTATTGAATAATTATAAGCATTTGGCCATTCCACAGGGGGATTTATTTTGTATTGATACAGAGGCCTTAAATGAAGACCCAAATAAAAATGAGTTTGGTACTCGATTTAAGCTAATATATGTTGAACCAGAATGACATATCAGTTTATTCGTACTTATGAATTGCTAGTTATTTCTGATACAGGCATTTCAAGCATTACTGAAAACAGGCTTTCTTTTAATATCACAAAAACGGAAACAGGGAACGACCCAAATAGTGCCAATTTAAGTTTATATAATTTATCAAGAGATACAATTCGTAAGTTTGAGGCAAAAAACGTATCGATCATTTTAAGATGTGGCTATAATCCGATTAACCAGTCCCCCCCTACTGACATTATATTTAGAGGAGATGTGATTGACTTTTCATCTTACAAGCAAGGGGAAGACTTTATTACAAGGGTTGAGTGTGGGGATGCCGCCAAAACAACAAAAGAGTCACAGGTTAATAAAAGTTTTTCTGAGGAATCTAAAACGAAAAGGGATATACTAAAGTTTCTAGTTGATGCATTAAAATTACCAATAGATAAAGAGTCTATTAATTTAGTGCCTGATTCAAAGAAGAATATTTCCTCAAACCTTGTTTTATCTGGTCGAGCAATTGATTCAATTGATTCAATTATCAAATCAGAGGGGCTATCTTGGACAATTCAAAATAATAAGTTCATTGTTTATGATTCAAAGAAAAAGCAAGATGAATCAAAATCTGTTTATTTTATAAATACAGATACAGGCTTAATTAGCCTTAAAAGAAAAATAGAATCCAATATTGATTTTACATCACTAATTATTCCGACAATTGAGCCAGCAAAGCTTGTTCGGATTAGAAGTGAGGTTAATAATATAGATAACTTTTATCGTATTAATAGAGTGGATTTTGATGGCGATACTTTTGAAGGAGAATGGATAATGAGATGTGAGGCAAAATTAAATGGAGCAGAATAAAACCCCTACTTTTGCAGATGCAGTTAATCACTTTATTGACTTGAAGCTATTAAATATTCATACGTCTATGCCAGCAATAGTTGAGGCGTTTGATGCCCAAAAGAAAACGGTTGATGTTTTACCTGCAATAAAAAAGAAGTTGGTCACTGGTGAAGATGTAGACATTGCTAGAATAAACAATGTTCCAGTAGCCTATTATCAATCAGATGACTTTATTTTTAGTTTCCCTTTAAAAAAGGGTGATTCTGTTCAGCTTATATTTAATGAGCGATCAATTGATAATTGGCGTAAACAGGGAGGCGTGGTTTCCCCCAAAGATGTTCGTAAGTTTGATTATAGTGACGCTGTTGCTTATCCCTGTCTAAAACATGATGGGTCAGGGCTTGCTGCCGACGGCTCAAATGCTTTGATCCAAAAAGGGGATTCCAAAATAAAGCTATCTAATGGAAAGCTTTCTTTGCAGGGTTCGAGCGATGAATTAATTGATCTTTGTCAGCAATTGGCTACAGCTTGTAGTCAAATTCTTACAAATACTCAGATCGGGCCACAGCCCCCAGTAAATATAGCAACATTCACACAATTAGCCACAAAGTTTGGTAATATAAAATTAGAGGAGGAATAAATGGCTTTAAATTCAGCAGCATTAGGAAATGAAATAAACGCAGCACTTGCTTCGGTTTTAGCAGATATTGATAATAATCCTCCAGGGCAACCAATGACAGAATCGCAAAAGTTAGCTATGGGAGAGGCTTACGCAGGGGCAATCATTGACCACATTAAAAACAATGCACAGGTGACAGGTAGTTCCCCAGCAGGGCCAATAACAGGAACGATACTATAATGGATATTAAATTAGTTGATAATGACATATCAATTGAGAATAATGATTTGGTACTGATTCAAGGATCTGAGGAGACAGCACAAAATTTATCGGTTAATTTAAGAACATTTTTAGGTGAATGGTTTTTAAATACATCATTAGGTATTCCATGGTTTCAGGAAATACTTGTTAAGGGAACATCTATACAACAAATCGAATCAATTATTTTAAATGCTATTCTAAGCACTAATGGAGTATTAAATGTTAGTAGATTTAATATAGAGCTTGATAATAACGAAAGGCAGTTAAGTATTGATTCTACAATACAAAGTGAGGAGGGTGATATCATATTAAATGATTTGATTGTCGTTTAGATATGGTATATTAGTAATATGGCATTTGGAGTAACCCCAGAAGGGTTTAAATTAAAAACACTATCAGATATTAAAAGCGAAAAAGAAGCAGATTTAAAAAGTAGCTTAGGAGCCTCAATAAACCTTAGCGACAATTCTGTTTTAGGACAATTGGTTGGCGTTAATAGTGAGTCACTATCATCTTTATGGGAACAATTACAAAACGTATACAATTCCTTTAATCCTGAATTGGCTGGAGGTGTAAGCCAAGACAATATAAGTTCTATTAATAATATTGTTCGGTTAAAAGCATTACCTTCTACCGTTACAGCAACTATTACAGGAACGGCATCAGTAAGTGTTGATGCAGGCTTTCAAGTTTCTGTTCAAGGAAATCCCAATGCAATCTTTGAAACATTAGAAGATGTTCAGATAGGGCTTGGTGGAACAGTTGATGTTTTTATGCAAGCAGTAGCAACTGGCCCAACAATTGCATTAGCAGGGACTTTAACTGAAATTGTTACCCCTGTTGGTGGTGTCGATTCGGTATCGAACGCATTAGATGCAGATGTTGGCCGTAACCTTGAGACAGACAATGAATTTTATTTAAGACGATTAGAGCTTTTAAATAAATCTGGAACGGCAACAATAGAAGGGATTCGCAAAGCGATATTAGAGGTTGAGGATGTTGAGCAAGCGACTGTTATTGAGAATGATACCAATGCAGTTGATTCGGATGGTAGGCCACCCAAGTGCTTTGAGGTGTTTGTTTTAGGTGGAGTTGATGCCGATATAGCAACAACCATATTTAATTCAAAATCAGCAGGGATTCAGGCTTATGGCTCGGTCACTGAATTAGTAACAGATTCTCAGGGAATTAATCATACAATTGAATTTAGCAGACCGAATGAATTGGATATTTACATGATTGTAAATATTACCCCCAATACCAATCCATCAGAGGGGGCGGTTTATCCTGTTGATGGAGACACGCAAATTCAAAATGCAATCATTCAATTTGTTGGCAATGAGTATAAGATTGGGCAAGACGTGATTGTTAATCAGCTTTACACCCCAATCAATACTATTTCAGGGGTTATTGGAATTGAGATATTAATAGGCACTGCCCCTAGCCCGACATTAAGTGACAATATAAGCGTTTCAAATACTGAAATAGCGGTTTTTGATTCTTCAAGGATAACAGTAAATTCATGACGGTTCCCAACTATGAGTCTCAAGCGATTTCAAGATTAATTGAGCAGTACAAAGAAAAGCCTGTTATTAATGCTTTAATTAAGTCAGATTCAGATCAATACCAAGATATTGAGACGGTTTTAACACAATTAATTGACGATCGTTTCTTAGACACATGTGTTGGGGAGCAGTTAGATGTGTATGGAAAAGTATTAGATCAGCCACGACAGGGCTTTGATGATGCAACTTATCGCATATTATTGTATGGCAAGATTGCACAAATAAACTCAGAAGGAAGAATTGAGGATTTAATATCTGTTTATTCTATTTTAATGGGTGCGGACTCGGTTAATTTGTATGAGTTATTCCCTGCAAGTATATCAATGTATTCTATTGGTTCAAATCCGCTAGGGGTTAATTCTGAGATAATTAATGCGGTTAAGAAAACAAAAGCAGCTGGCGTAAGTGTTCAGCTATACGATGTTCCAGATGGCTATTTGGGCTTTGTTGGTGATGTTAATGGCTTAGGGTTAGGCGATTCATCAAACCCAAATGTTGGTGGGCATTTAAGTAGTATATTAGTGTAGGAGGTAGTAATGACAAATAAACCAACAATAAATAAGCCAGAATGGGCAACAACAGAAGCGATAGGGCCAAATGTTATTGAGCCGACAGCCCATAAAACAACAGGTTTTATACAGCAGTCAGGGATTCCAGAAAAGCCTAGTTATCAAGAATTAAACTATTTGTTTAAATCTACGTATGAGTGGTTTGAGTATTTAGAGACAATTACAGATGAGGCTAAAGAATATATTATTCCTTGTGGGGAAGATTTAGCAGCAGGGGACATTATTCGTATTAGTGGTGGACAGGCGTTTAAAGCCGATAATACAACTGAGGCAGGAATAACAGCGGTTGCAGGTGTAAATGTAAACGCAGTAACAAGTGGCAACAATGCAACAATAGCCTATGGATTCTATGATGCTTTTTCAGCTTTAACCGTTGGTGAAACCTATTATATTGGTGTTAATGGTGCAGTTACCAGTACATTACCTGCAATATATCAAGTCGAATTAGGTGTGGCAGTATCAACGACCAGAATTAATTTAGATATTAAAAGCAAGTACCAAACACGTGATTTAGAAATTAAAAATTCTAATCCTAATATAAATTTAAAAAATACAGGGACTGGTTCAGGGCAAATACAAACCGTTTATTTTGAAACAGGGGATGGCCAGTTTGCTAAAATTGAAGGGATCACAACAGGATCGGGGATAGGAAATCTAAACATATATACAGATTCAGGCTCAGGCCTAACAGAGAGGGCACGTGTAAATCAGATCGGACTTGATATTTCTGGGAATATTATGAATTTAGGTATCGGTAATTCGCCATTTGCGTCTACGTACAAATTTGATGGTGTAAACGATACGTGGTACACAATAGGAACGGATAATTCATTGCGGTTTGCTGGCCATATTTATGTTTCTAATTCAACAAATTCAGCATCAAGAAGAGCAGCTAAAATATATCGCATTTTTGCAAATAATTTTTTTCCATTCTACCAAATAACGCAAGTTGAAAGTTTTGGAACAAGCACACACATAGAGTTAGCCTTTAATTCAAATCAATTGCAGGTTAGAAATAGATCGGGAGCAACAGAAGAGCTGTATGTTACGTTTATTCTAGGTGGAATAGAAAACGGATTGGTTAATCAATAGGAGCAACTATGTATAAAATATATAACGATGAAAACACAGAAATGTCATACAGAAACAGAGAAGATGTATCTGTATTTGAAAAAGATGAACTTTATGCAATTCATGAAGAAACAGGCGATAGAGTAGATAACGCTAATTTTAGTCAGGCAGATTGCGATGCATTTAAAGAAGAAATAAGGGTTTCCAATATTATAAACGGAGGTAGTATTGAGGCCAAAGAGCAATATAATCAAGAACGATGCACACCTAATCATGCTAGTTACGATTACTGCTATGCTCGATGCAATGCCGATGATGGTTATGAATCAATAGGGGAACAGCAAGACATGCAATACTGGGACGCGGTTAATGGCACAACCACATGGAAAGATCACATAACCGCAGTTAAAGAAAAATACCCAAAGCCAAATGATTAATATATCAAACAACTTTGTCATTCAGGACTTTATCCCCAATCATATCTATAAAAGATATAAAGACAAGTCTATTAGATTTATAAACCCAAAAGTTGTTTCGATGGCAGAGTGTTTGAGAAATCGGTTTAATGCCGATGTCGTCATTAATAATTGGCATAAATATAATGATGGGGAGTATTACTTTAATTTTAGTGGATATCGTCCACCAGACTGCAAAAAAGGGTCTTTCATGAGCCGTCACAAGCAAGGCTTGGCAATAGATATTAAAATTAGAGGGTTATTATCCTCAGAGATAGAAGCGGATATTATTAAAAATTATGATTTAATGTACAAGCAATCAGGTTTAACAACAATTGAGTTTGGGAATAAGTATCATGTTCACTTGTCTTGTGAATGGACAATGACTGAGCAATTAAATATTATAAAGAAAGTAGAAAAGTAATGGCAGTATTTGAAGAATGGTTAATCAGTTTTTTAAGCCCCACAACAATAACAGGTGTATTACTAACGGTTCAGTTAATATTGGTTTCGTTTATTTCCTATCTATTTTTTTCAATTAAATTAATTGCGAAGTCTATATCAGATTCAAAAGAAGCAACGGAGGTTAAGATAAAGGAAATAAAAGACACGATTAGTGGGCATGAATCAGATATATCCTCAATTAAAAGTCTAGTAAGTGAAGTAAATACAACAATTAAGCATTTATCCAATAATATCGATAAACAAAGTGCTAGAACCGAAGAGATCAATAGGATGCTTTTTTCGGTTATCAATAACATTAAGTAAGGAGTGTTTATGAAAAACCTAATAATATATTGTCATGACCAAAAATTTGAATGGTGGGATTTTAGAAAGTACACAACAGCAATTATCAAGTTTTTTTCAAATGATATTTTTTATCACCAATCATTTCTATTGGGAAGCCAGGTGTATGAAGCAAATGCTTTTAGTGGGGTGGTGTATCGAGAAGGCTTATCAAGCGATGCATCATTACGGTTTGAAATATCTATTACTGAAAAACAGTATGAAAAGTTAAAAAGGGTCTATGATTCTTTAGTTGGAAGGCCTTATGATTACCTTGCTATCATTGCAGGTTTTTTTGGGATTAAAGTTGAAAACTCAAAGGCTTTTTATTGCAGTGAATTACTCAACCCAATTTTTTACCATGTATTTGGAATAAAAACGAGAGAGTTTAAAACAAATCTAACGCCAAAAGATGCTAGAATGATACTGACAGCCATTGCACAATTTAACGATAAGGTTGTCATTAGTGCAAAGTAAGTTAGATTCAGTAAAAGAAACTACTGTTGATTTAGTACTTGGCAACCTCATTAATGTGTTTGGTATTTTTTATGCCAAATATTATTTTGGCATAGAATTTGAGACATCTAGTATGTTATGGCTACATTTACAAATTATAAACTTACCAGTTATTTATCTCAGGAGGCGATATTTTGCATCCAGAGATAAACAAAAGTATCTTAGAGAAAAAATGCAATGACTTATTCTCTTCTAATCAGAAAATAAAAGATAAGTTAAAAAGCATTGAGTCGATTACAAAAGAGCGTTGGGAAAATATTGATATTATAATCTCAAAGTTTTACAAGCTAATTTATTTATTAATAATTAGCCAAATAATCATGATGGCCATGTTAATCTTGAAGTAATTAGAATCTAAGCCCTTTAAGTTTTAGCAATGCCGTTGTTGTATTGCCCTTAAACAGGCTTTTCTTATTTAATGCATATCGAATGGCATCTATTGCGTGATTATGCTCATCACAAGTCTCATCAGTTAGCCTCCCATCACGATCAGCCTTCCAACTATATCTTTTAAACTCCATTAAAATATTTTCTGATCGTTTAGTGACATATAGGTTATGAGACTTCAAGAAGTTTATCCCATTTTTGATACTATCTTTTCCTTTTCTGGCTGGGGCAATGTTTATTCCAGCATTTTTCATTTCTTGAATTGTTTCTGGGCGTGAATTGTCTCCATACAATTCATAATAGGTTTGATGAATATTATTCTTAGTAAAAGTAATAATGTCTGATGTTGTCAGGTAGCTTTGATACAATAACTCATCGACATAAATACCCCCATCCCAAACTTTAACAGCGACCAAAACTGTTGGGTCTTGAAACCCAAAGTCAATCCCATAATAAACTTCTCTTGATGGAATATCCCAAAATGAATTTATAATTGTCCAGTCATGGAATACTTTAGACTGAGAGATTCCTCTTTCCCCTAATCCAAAAACACGCCATTTCTGTGGGTCAGAATTTGTTTTTAGCCGTTCAATTTCATCGACTAGTGATTTAGGCAGGAATGGATTGTCTCTGTATGTTGTTTTATAAAAATCGCAATCGTCTCTAGGTATAACACTATCATAAATCCAATGATATTCATCTGATGGGTTATAATCGAGAACAATTTTTTCGGTTGTTCTGAGTATTAGCTGTTCAAAGGCATCTAATGAAATTTGGTTAGCCTCATTTATAAATAAATAGTCTCTTGCAGCCCCTCTAAACTTCCCCTCATCGTCTGCCGATCTAAACTGAACAACATTGTTCCCTCTTAAATGGTATTCTTTTTTTTGATCCTTGTAATCTTCCTCTCGGTATACGTTAAGTCTTTTTAGTATATTAAAGAAATCTTTTTGAACAGAAATTATCAATGATGGCATTGTCTCTCGAACAATAGTTAAGACTTTCCCCTCTTGTTTTAAAAGCGTAGTTATAAGCCATAAAAGTATATTGTATGTTTTTCCAGACCTTGTTCCACCTTGATGAACGGTTATTCTTTTATCCGATTTTTCTAGTTGGTCAAAATGGATACTAGCTTTAATATTATTATATTCAGATTCTGACATAAACCCTCCAACTATATAATAATAAAAGTAAAACTTGATTGCAACGAACTCATAATATTATACTATTATTACTGAGACATTCTTAGTAAATTCTCACGTCCTACACCCTCCTTTCCCTTCGGGTGTGGGGCACCTCAAAAAAACATTTAATTCAAAAAATAATTATGATATAATATTTGAGATGTAACTTTTTAGTTAAGGTTGTTTTGGGCGGGATGGCACCCTTGTCATCCCATTAAACTATTCCAAAATAAAAATAAATGTTATAATATTCCTGATAATCTCATCACGCCCCCCACCTTATGTAATCCATCGAAAAGTAGGGGGGCATTATTGCTTGTAATTGAATAGGTGTATTTGTTATAATATACTTGTAACACACGCACAGCCTGTCAGTAGCTTGTTTTTTGAGTTTTACAAGCACCCCGATTCCTTTCTGGATATAATGATGATTCTTTGACAGGCTGTTCCCTAAATATGATTATCAAATACAGATAGTTTATTAATCCTATGATTAGATAAATATATTCGGTATAATAAGTATGCTCAACACACAAGGGGCGTGTCATTTATAGCTATTTCCAAAATGGAAACAGTTGCGTCTTTTTCTGGCTCACACTACTTAAGAAGTCAAGCGGCGAGTTAAATTTAGATCAAATACAGGCGGGGTATTATCGTTTGCATGACGAGATAAAGGATCGGCGCCAGATGACTGCGAAGCTATACAATATGTGTAAAGCCAGTAAGCCTGCTATTAAAACAATTGAAGGAAAGAAGGGGGTATATATATTGATAGATGGATTTTAAAAACAAAAAACCGTTTGCGCTAACAAACGGTTTTTTTAGTAAATAAAAGAGATGATACTCACCCTATTTATCCACCAGATCTGGAAGTAATTATAGGGGGTCTCCTTAAAATAAACAACCTTGGCTGTGAGTATCGAGTCAAATACTTAAGGAGAAATTAATTATGGAATATTACTGTGTAAATAAAAATGCCCAACTTAATGGGGACCATGAGGTTCATAGAAGGGGCTGTTCTTTTTATCCAGAAATTCAAAATAGGATGAATCTTGGGAGTTTTTCAAATTGCCGAGGAGCTGTACAAGAGGCAAGAAAGTTTTTTTCACGTGTAAACGGTTGTTATTACTGTTCGATTTCGTGCCATACTTCTTAGGGGGATAATTATGACAAAAGAAAAAATGCCAACGATTTCGCAAGTGCGTGCTGCTCAAAAAAAGCTTGGCGATATTAAAGATGTTGAGGCAATCGCAAACCAATCACACTCAAGTATAAAAAAAATTCAAAAGAGTTGTGAGTCTTCAGAGAAGGAAATAAGCAAAAGAGTAAATTTAGTTAACTCTACAAGCGCCCAGGTTCTTGTTGATGACAGAATTGTTTGTAATTAGATAAATATATTTGTTATAATAGCTATGGAAGACACACCTAGCCCGTCACCCCGCTTGTTTATTTTTTTTCAAGCCCCTTAGATTTATTTTGATTGTTTTTGTGAATATTGACGGGCTAAACAAACTAAGCATACACAACAGATACAGTTAAGTAATTTAAATTATTGTTTAGCTTTGCATTTTTAAGCATCATTACAATTTGATTGTAGCAAGCAATGTCATCTTCTCCCTTAGCAATGCCAATACAGCCCCTAGTGCCTTCTTTGTTACCATCTGGATGTATCAGTAAGCCTTTGCGATTTGTTTTGAATTGTGGCTCTAATTTGGCTACCCATGGCTTTGATTTGCCAGTGTACGGCTTTGTTTTCCCTTTTACGGGTTTTAGTAGGTAGCAACTGGTTAAATGATATATGCCTTCGGGTAGATAGCCTTTGCCATATTTCCCAGAAATTGCCTTAAACCGTGATGTCATACCTAAATCTAATACACCCACAGCTGTTTTATTGTCTATTTTATTGGCGGTAAATGTAATATTGGTTAGCGTTTCTACTTTAGGTTTTTCCTGATTCAGTTGTCCGGTATTCCCGGATAACTCTAAAGGGGTCGATTTCGACCGGTTTAAATTATCGTGTTCATGACGTTTGGAAAATGATCCAGAATCGTCATTTATCGTTTTTTTTTAACAAGTCCTTTTAACCCCCCATTCATAAACATTCTGAGTATTCCTTTCCCACCTAGCGTACTGACCAATACCATAATGTTAGCTAACTGTAACCATGTGGGTAAACTGCTTAGCCCATCTATCCCATACTTGTAAATTACATAACCATCTAATCCGATGATACTAAACTTTAGCATCTCGTCCATATAACTGTATTTATTTTGTTCTAGTACCATTAAATCATAGGCATTATCCCCGTCAAAAACTCGTGTTTGGTGATTTATTTGTGCTTGAACCTTTGCAACCTTTAGTTGGCTATTAACTTTTTGTTCTTGAACTTTAGCTTCTAATTTTGCCTTTGCAATGTCTAATTTGCCTTGCTTTTCCATTTCTTTAATGGCCTGATCTTTTTTAACAACGTCCCCAACCGTTCCAACGACCGAACCAATCAAATTTCCTACTATATTAAACATTATTTATTCCTTTCCTAGTTACAATTAATCATAATCATATTTTTATAATTAAAATTAATACAATCCTGTTCAATTTCTCCGTCCTGAATCAAACTTATAATATCCTCATCTTCTGGCGATATGCTCAAGTTTAATGCGTCCGTACAATAAAAGATAACAGTTATTGCCTCAATGTGCTTAAATGCATCAATCGTTCCAGTCTCATAGTTAAAACCCATTCTTTGATTATAGCATTTAATCATTCTTAGAATCATCCTGATGAGTTTTTTTATTTTGATTTTCATTTTTATTTAAAGGCATATCGGTTTGTTTAACGGATATATTAACTGTATTAACATTTTTAATTTTAATTTTAATTTTAATTGATATGTTAGAATTATTATCAATATTTGTCTTATTGTCCGATACGGGTGGTTTTGGATGATAAAGTAGTGGGTACAGATGCCTTGGGGGAGGAGTTTTTAAATTAAAAAAGCTCTGGCCATTCATATCTATATCAATATCTCGCCCTATATTACTTCCAATCCTTCTGATTACAGGAGCATTTAACTTCCTTCTCGCAATATTTTTCACTAACATTTTTATTGGATTAACGTTCATTTCTTCCCTCAGATTATAAAATCTATAATCTCAATAACACACCTAGCGGAAATCCATCCTGCACATACTGAATATGCATCAAGCGAATCAACATGCCTATTATGCATAAAAGATTGAGTAAATTCAATACCTACGGCAACAAAAATACAAATAATAAGATTTATAGCCATTCCATCAATCAATATGCTTGTTAAACCTACCAATAAGCCAATATAAAAGTGATGTTGCTTATCTTCTTGTAATGATTCATTCCATTTCCTAAAGAATCTTTTAAACATTCTTGTCTCTCTGGGATTTCTTGATGATATGCCCGTAGTTATCCAATATGTTTTGTCGTTTCAAAATGTCTAATTTATCTTTTGAGAAACAAGATTGAATAATATTTTTAGATATTAAACTTAAATCTGCTTTCAACTCTCCACTATCAATTAAATCAATTACTTTATCAGGACAACACTTAAAGTGACTGACAAGATACATCATTAAATGATTGTTGGCGACTGTTTGTTCATCAGGGCTTCTTGGGCCTTCTATTCGATAGTGGCTATTATCATCACCGCCAAACAAAACGCCATCTAACTGCTGGTAATACTCTTTAAGCTCTGGGATTGCTGGGAGTCTCAGGATATCCCCATTCTTATACACACGATCAGACATGGCCTTCTTAATAACCTTCACAATGTTAGGCAAGTGGGATAACTCCTCATAATAACTTTCGATCTGAACTGAGTTAAGTTTTACGCCAATCACCTCTGCGTACTTGCCTAGTTGCATACTAAATTCATTAGGACAAACCATCAGTTAATCCTTTCACATCAGTGTTATCCTGATTACTATATTTCGACATAAACTCATTTACAGCACTTATATTGGCTTTTGTGCGATTAGATAGGTTCTTTCCAGAATCTAAGTCTTTAGGCAATTTAAAATCAACCCAGTCGTCCCATTGATTGCAAAATGAAGAGGCCATTTTAAGGTATTCGTATAGTGTTCCCTTCTGCTCCATATAAGCGGCGTAGTTAATAAAAGCCTTACAAAAATTAACCAAGTCAGTTTTGGATTTAACGGTTCTCTTAAAGTGTCTCAAAGCATCTTTCTTTCCTTGTTTCTTTGGATAAAAGCCCCAGAAGACATCAAAGTAAAAATCGATATCTTGCTTTATTTCTGATTTCAACAATTCTTTTGTGATTATGCAATTGTAAAAATCTGTAAAAGACTCATGCTCAACAAGTATATTATTATTATTTATATTATTATTATTTATATTATTATGTTGGACATTTTTGACCATAGGGGTCTGGACATTTTTGTCTAGGGGGATGTGGACATTTTTGTCTAGGGGGATATGGACATTTTTGTCCCTATCAACCTGAGCAGTATCTTTAATGTACAGCTTTCTTAATGAGAACTCACTCTCTTCACGAGTTATGACGCTCTCAACAAACCCATTACTCACTAGGTTAGATATTGAACGACTAATTGTTTTGTTTGATTTATTAAATACATCTGAAAAATATCCGTTAGTAGCGGTACAGTACCCATTCTTATTACATAATGCGGTTATATCGCTGTACAGGATCTTATCAAAGCATGATAGATCATTGCTGTACCTGACATCCGCAGTCATAATACTGTAATAACTTGGCTTATGCTTATTATCTTTATCTAAATTCATTTCCATCAT
>WLWF01000476.1_pt1 | contig 38582 bp, 44 predicted proteins | sample 6718331 | NCBI WGS metagenome assembly WLWF01 (sample SAMN12718692, study PRJNA515312) | sponge metagenome | isolation source: marine sponge | host: Mycale hentscheli | place: New Zealand: South Island, Marlborough, Capsize Point | collected 2003-05-01 | reverse complement strand
GTCACAATTAAAAACGGGTGAAAAGGAAAAAGAAATTAAAATACATGACCCAGATAAGACAGATATCTCTAGTTCCAATACGGTAAAAAAGGATAAGGATAAGGCTAAAAAAGTAATTGACAAGCGGAAAAAAAAAATGACAAAGGCAAATAAGGGTACTAAACTTGATAACCCATCCATAAGTTTAAAGAAACAAAGGGATCTCATTATTGACAAGGCTAAACATAGATATCAGAGTTTAAGAGCCATGTTAGAAAGATCACAACAACATCATTTAGATGAGCAAATTTATGAAAAAGAAACAATTGAACAACCAAGAGCTATTCTAGGTGATTTATTACCACTTGGAGAATTTCCAATGGGATATGATAGCTTTCCGGGTCCAGATATAACCTATACCCCACCTCTACAATCTGGACCCATGATCAGTCTTGGGTGCTTAAATTCACAAATCGTGACAGATATTGTTCCTATTGTTAAGTTATGGCCCAATGGGCAAACCCCAGAAGATTACGCATCTGGTTCGGCTAATCCAAATACTGGACAACCCGGTACTACTAATGTAAATGGAAACTCAGGAGGGGTAGGGAGTTTTAGTAATTTTAGACAATCAAACGCATTAAATGGGGGTACACCAACTCCATTCCAAAGTTCCGTATATCTGTCTTCAGATGTATCTTTATATTCATTAGCCCAAGGGGCTGCCGCAACAAATTACTCACCCGTTAGTCTATCCGAAGAAGGAATGTTATGGACTTTATGGCCTCTGACTAAACAGGTCCCATATACTAACCCTAAGATGACTTATTTTGATGAGATTAATTTTGGAACTGCCAAATACTCTAAATATGCAATTGGGCAGATGGGCTACTTTATTAATAATAAAATTATGGGGTGTACGCCAATAGGTGCTGTAAATCCTAATACAAGAAATTATCCAACTAATACCGATGAGTTTCCAACAAATGAACATGTTAATAGAAATGCTCCCAGTATTTTAAGTGGTATTGAATCATTAAATCAAGCATTATTAACGGTAACAACACAACAATTGGCAGTAGTAGTAGTTAAGGTTACTGAGCAAATTGCAAGAATAGAGAATCCAGAATCAGGCATGGCGGCTGATGACGAATTTATTTTTGTCGGTTATGATGGATGGGCGATTGTCCATACAAGTAATAATCCAGTTGGACCTATGGCAATGCAGACATATATAACTCCACAAACAGTAACTGGAAGTGTAGTAGATAATAATTACCAAGTTATATTACCACCCAATTTCCCATCTACTATTTACTATAAGAATTCTAGATATTCTCCCCCAATAGATACCAATGTTGGCTTATTTATGGGTGCTCCTTTTCAACCAAATTATTAGATAAACACTTAAATTTCCATCTAGGTGTTTAGATAATATCTTATTAGAAATGTATTTAATAGTAGAGTCCTATTTTTGGGGGAGGGGGAAGGACTCTTATAGAGGGAGGGATATATACATGATATCGTTTCAATTGGAAAGATACAGTTATTAAAGTTTTTTATTGAGGTATCCATTACTAACTATATTAAGTATCAAGGTAATAATAATTTGTTTTTTTGATTTTTACTAATGTAATATAAGATAACTTAGTTTATCTATGTATTTACTCAAGTTTTGTTATATTATAAATAGCCTATCGGGGGATTTAATTATAAAATACCTTGATATTAGTATATCTGTTATATATTTTTAGATAACCTAAATGGAATTAAGTGTGTTAGCTATACAACTAATCTTAACAGGAACAAGGATTTTAAAAAGAGGTAATAATAAGAATATCGCTATTTTGTATTCTAATTATAGATATATTTACCTTGTTACCCTTAGTTTAGAAAAAAAATAATGCTATTTATAAATCTGTAAATTTAATAACTAGAGAAATATTTTTTAACTAGTTGTTCATAAGTGATACCATTTTTTACAGTATGAATACTTATCTGCTTTAATATTTCAAGCTTTTCCTGTTGAATTAACAACTTTAAATCTTGAATATGAGTTCCTTCTCTTTTTTTAAGGCTAATGACACGAGTCATGGATCTTGGAGTAATATTTCATGACTTATTAAACGATATTTCAAATTTTTTTTGGCTAGTTACATGCTATCATTTGAGATATTTTCCCAGCTCTGATCTGAACTTATAGGGCTGTGGATATTGGCATCTCTTTGAAAAGTCTGGTAAGATTTATTTGATGGAGATCCTCTATAGTTATATTCCTCATCTGTACTACCATCACTATCATCTGAAAAATTATAATCAGTATCAACCAAACTTATAACATTATTGACATGTCCGTTAAAAAAAGTATTAGGTTGGATCGTAATGACTTTTTGATCTGGTTGGGATTGGTCAGATGGATTTATTGTCTGATATCCATCGCACTCATCTTCACTAATATTACAAATATAACGGATGATTTTCGCGCAACTACACATTTGGTTCATCTTGTATACTTACCAAGAGATTTGACTCTAAATACCTTTCAGGTGTAAGATATAGTAGCATAATTAATATAAATTAAGAGTTAATATTTAATTTTTAAAACATTGTTACTGACTAAGAAGATATGCCAACTAATGAGTCTATAGTTAGAGTCGTAAAACTTAATACACAGGAAAGTAATCAAAATACAACTAGTAGTAATGTTATGGCAAAATACCGAGTTAAAATTAATAAATTTAAGAGTCCCTACAAAAGTCCATATAGAAGCAGAGCAGATGAAATTATAGATAAATATTTACCTCAAACTAATGTTGTCTTCAATAAAACAACTACTCCTAATTTAAATCTAAATCCAAATCCAAATCCAAATACTAAAGTAATAAGTAATAGAAGTCCACCAACTATTTCAAGATACCCCCCTAAATTACATAACCTTCAAAAAACCATAGAGACCAGAACATCTAAAGGTATCAAATTAGGAGGTGCCAATTCTCATCAAACTACCACTATTAAACCTCTATCTAGCAATGATAATAAAGGAATAACAAAAATGGAAACAATACTTGAACAAAAACTAGAACCAAAACCAGAACCAGAACCAAAACCAATAAAGACAGAAATAAAACCAAGCGGGCCCATTAAAACATTAACTACTAGAAATAATACTATTCCGAAAAAAAGAGTATCTAAATCCAACAAATCTAATCATAAAACAAAAAAAATCACGCAATATATGATATTTGATCAAAAAAAACCTAAAACATTAAAAACTACAGGGAAAGCGAAAGGGAAGGGGAAAGGGAAGGGGAAAGGTAGACCTACTAGTAAAAACTCATCAAAAACTAAAGATCAGCATCAAAAAGACAGTTTTTATAAATTTAAAAACAGAGCAGTCTCTAATCATATAGATATTAGTTATAATGAGGCTTATTTTCCAACACCAGAGAGTAACATAACAGAAACTATCTTAAATAAATATATAAAAAACAAGGATTATTATCACCCTGATTATCTACTAAAAATAATATTATTATTAACCTATAATAAAGAAATTCGGGTTAAAATGTGTTAATTACTTTGATAAAATAAAAAATGAAGTCATGATCGGGTTATTATTTTATGTTTTAGATAATAATGGACAATGAAGATGCTAAGAAATACCAATTAATACCATATAGTCCATCTAGTAATAGATATAATAATTTATTAGGGTTAATTATTTCTATTATCAATGATACTGGATCACATTGTGATGAATCAGATACCACTAGTGAAACAAGGGAAATTAAATCACTAGAACACCGTCTCTCTGATATTAAAGATAAACTAGACCTTATTAAGTCTAAAGAGGAATTAACTCATCAATATGCCTTTAACCATTTTGATAATATTACACTATTAAAGAGTGGAGGGTTTGGTGTAGTTTTTAGAGGGCGTCATCAACTAGATAATATTTACTACGCAATTAAATTAATACCAGTTAGAGTACTACTTAATTTTAGTTTTAAGACAGCAATTTTATCTAAAATTAGGGAAATTAGATATCTAGCTAAATTTAACCACCCAAATATTATAAGATATCATAATTCTTGGTTAGAACTTGATAGTAATAATACCTTGGCTGAATATATAGCTATTAATGATATTGATATTTATGATAGTTCATGTAGTTTAGGAGACTTAACCTCAGATGAGGAAACTTCTGATCATGATAAACAATTACTAAGTAGGGCTACCCCAGGTAATTGGAAGTATATTTACCTCTCTATCCAGATGGAATTAATGGAATATACACTTAAAGACTGGTACGCTACTGTCTCACCAGTTAATTATGAATTATATCCAGTACTCTATGGAATTCTTGATGGACTAGAATATCTACATAATTCTTGTCCACCCATGATACATTGTGATATTAAACCTGGAAATATTTTAGTTAAAAAAGAACATGGAAAATGGATTGCAAAACTAGCTGATTTTGGACTCGTAACCGAAGCTGATGGAAAATGGAAGCCCAATAAATATGAGGGAACTTTAACTTATAGAGCCCCTGAAATGGAAGATGATCAACTAGACGCAACTACTGCGGTAGATATCTATAGTCTTGGTGTAGTTTTATATGAATTAACCCTACAATACAAAACTGATATGGAAAGGTTAATGATGATAAATAAATTTAAAACTGGGGAAAATAAGACAAATACCATTCTAGATACCATGATCAGTAAAAATCCCGACCACCGTCCGGCTATTAATAAAGTTAAAGAATATTTAATTAAATCATATAGTTAATCCAAAATCTACTTATAGCTATTATTGCCTAGTAATAATTATAATGAGGTGTGGAGGATTTCAAAATACAGACGTCACAGAGGAGCACATTGGAATATTAAATAATAAACGAGCCCAAATAGAAACACAATTAATAGCACAGGGTAGAAATGGTAAAATTGAACATTTTAGTTTACTAGAAGCACAGCATCAGGTAGTTGCTGGCATGAATTATCTATTTAAAGTTAGACTCCAAAGTGATGGAGATGAATGTGTATTTGTTAGAATTTATCGTGATTTACAAAATAATACCACACTACATAGTATTGAGGCAAATAAAAAAATAAGTGATAATTTAGAGCCGTTCTATGATACTAATTAGAAACCATATAAAAATATTTTTAGGAAAATATTAAATAGCCATGACTAGCTTAAAAATAATTAAAAATTATAGTTTAGTTATTCCAATGGTAATATTAATACCATATATTGGACTATATGGCTTCTGGGCATGTGTTAGAAATTTTTTCTTAATTATATTATTTTTTCTGGGGTTTTTAGCTATTATTTCTATTGGTTGGTATTATTCATGGAAAAATATTTTATCAAAAGTTCCGGTAATTAGAGAAGTATGTGGTCTACCTAATTATAGTGATCAGGATGAGCAAAAAATATAGTAACTTAAAAATATTATATCTAACCCTATTATCATGGAAGAAAATATATACTGGAAACGTGTTAACAAACACACTTGGTTAGATAAAGACAATGGTAATAAAGCGGATGCCTTTGATTTTAATATTGATCTAGATAATTATGATGAAAAAACACTAGTACCTGGACTACGTGATTTTATTAGACAAGAAATTGTAGAAACGAAATATCAGACTATTAATCGTAACAAATTACTCAAGCGTTTTTTTGAAAAATGGAAAGAAAATTAAATAAACTACTTAAATTAGTGGCTATAATAATTATTAAATAAAAAGAAGTGGATGAATCCATTGGTATTATTTTTAATTCAACAATTTACTCCCTATATCTGGATACATAGTCAAGAAAAATACTATCCATATGATATACAGAGTTATATTGACCATAGTGAATTATGGTGTAATGGTACTTTAATTACCAATACCAGTAATATTACCTATGGTAAAAGCACGACTGAATGTGCTTTAAAACCACAAGAAATTGTAATGGATGGTTTTAAAGACAATCTAACTCAAGCACCCGTTTATGTTCATTATCGTGATTTTAAAGACTATTTTGAAATTAAATATCTTTTTTTTTATGGTTATAATGGTGCCTATAATATATTACATTTCTTTAACTATTTAGATGTCAATTATGGGGAACACTACGGAGATTTAGAACATATCACCCTACAATTTACTAATACTACTGATACTAATGATAAATATAAGAGAAATGTAGTGAAATTAAAAAAAATATATTTGGCGGCACATACTTCAATGGAAGGAGAGTGGCTTGAACCAGATCAAATAAAGTGGAAAGGAAAAAGACCGGTGATTTACTCTGCTTTAAATGGTCATGGTAGCTATCCATCAGTTGGATCCTATTATAGAATTTATGGGTTTGCTAATGACTATTGTAACCAGGGCACCCTATGGGATCCAAAAGAAATACTATTATTAAATAATAATCGCGATGAATGGCATAGATATCAAGGTGATTATAATTTTAGAGGGGAATTAGATAATAACGTTAAAAACTTATTTAGTATGACCACTGGTAACCCATTACCAGAAACGAATACCAGTACTAATCCAGTAAATCGTTTCTTTTATTTCTATCCCGAATTATTAGGCTTAACCAGTTGATCCAAATCCCCCTTCTCCACGGACTTTCCTAAGTACATGTGGGGTACTATGGTCATCCGCTACTAATGTAAGAGATCCACAATATTCAGGTATAAATTGAGCTATTCTGGTAGAAGGATCAACTGTGAACTCTGTATTACTATTATTAATAACCAGAACTTTTAGCTCTCCACGATAATCAGCATCAACAACTCCGGCTCCAATATCAATACCTTTACATGCTAAGCCAGACCGGGGTGCTATTCTTAAATAGTAAGATTTCGGTGCATATTTTAATTTCCATCCGGTAGAGACTAATTTACGCTCTGAAGGTGCTATCTGTAGGGTTTCACTACTGTATAGGTCCCATCCAGCGGAATAAGTACTACCTTTTTTTGGAGGCGTCATCTTATCGTTAGATGGATTTGTTTTTTCTAGTTTAATGGTATCCGTATTTTTATTATTTTTAAAGATATAATAGGCAGTAATACCAATTGTCAAATAACTTATATATTCTGGAAAATACATTTTATTATTGTTGTTGTCTTATCTAGAGTAGATAATTTTAAATATCAAATTTTCTTTAACACATAAATTTATCAATATGCTCATTTACCCATACAAAGATTAGGGAAAACATCTCCAATATACTGATATTTAGTCATATGTCCCTTATAAAATAGATTTTCACTTGGAATATTAACTCCAACTATATCAAGCATTTCTTGGAAAAATTCGGTATGATTTGCGAGACCACTATTAGCAGATAAAACATAGATTTGTTTCTGATATTTATGTAGTGCTTGACATAATTTTTTTAAGGCTAACATTCTATCAATGCCTCCAAAATAATACTCTACAATATCGTGATTAGTAACGCTCTGATCCATTTGGTATTTATCTTGATAATATTGTCTTAAATTATCAAGAGTTTTATATCTAGCCGGTACCCCCTCTATTACTGTTAAGGTACGATCCCAATCAAAAATCATGGCTGAGAGCCTTTCTCTAAAAGTTTGATAATTTTCTATTTTTTGGGTATAATCATCCAAATTAGATCGGGAGATTCCGGATTTTGGATCGTAAGAGTCTATTCCTTTACGTTTCATAACACAGTGGGCATATTCTCTGGCACCTGGACTTAACTGCTGAATATATTTATGATAATTATCCAAACTAGTAAAAGCATAATTACCATTATTTGTTAAAAACCGACGGCTTTCTGGAATTTCAATTGGTATGACACAAATACAGTTAGTGTAGTCCACAAAATTATTGGCATCGTTATCAAAGAAATATACGACTCGGTTACAACCAACTATTTCATTAGGTTTATTTACTTGAGTACTACTCTGTTTATTATCAGATCCTCCAGTTTGATAGGTATGACTAACTAGACTATGTTTATATAAATCTTTATATTTACGATATTTTTGATAACTATTCATCTTATAGTTACAAAACATATTTAAAATAGATTTAGTATATTATAATTACGGACTTAACCCGAAAATTAAAAAAAACTAATGCTGTTAACAATTCAAGATATTTTAGCTTTTGCCAAAAATATGGTAGGGATAAAATATATCTTATGGACTGGTAAAGAAGATACCGATATCTTTTATTGCTCTGGAATTCCAAGTCAATCTTTACTTAATGACCAAGGGGTTAATTGTGCTGGACTAATTAATATTGTTAGACAATATAGTGGGCTAACGATACCAAATAATATTTATTACCAAGTACCTAGAGGGGGTACCCATTTCTGGTATTTATATTTTAAATCACAGGGGGTGTTACAAAATATTGATTATAGTAAAAAATATCCCCTTGGGTCACTTTTTCTTAGAGATTACCATGATCTTAAAGACCAAGGACATTTAGCGATACTTTTTCAATATAATAATGGTAATGGAAGTGGTAGTGGTAATGATAATGATAATGGTAATATTAACTCCTTAGTAGATCACTTTATTATACATAGTTACTACGAAGACTCACATCTTTCTGGTGGTGTTAACATTTCAAAATTTGATAATCTTCGTGATGGGAAAGATCCCTACTACCAATATATTATTTTACCAGAAAATTGGTTATCTTGTTAACTAATAAGCTTTAATTCATTATTAGTCTATTTTAAAGATAAACAACTATTTAAGGTTGTTTCATTTATATTTTAAATCATATCTATTAAGAATGTGTGGAATTTTCGCCTATTTATCAGCTTCAACTATTGATGAAGACCGTCTTACTAAATTAAGGGAGTTCGCCTATAAAAGTCGTCATCGTGGTCCAGATGCCTCCAAAGCAGTAAATGTATTAGATAATAAAGGACTTTTAGTTTTTCATCGGCTTTGTATTGTAGACACTAGTGATCGTGGTATGCAACCTTTTTTACATCAGGGGGACCTATCTATTTGTAATGGTGAAATATATAATCATGAAGCCTTAAGAAGTCAACATGGTTTACAGTTATCATCTGGATCTGATTGTGAAGTTATTATTCCAACTATTAATAAGGTCGGTGTAAAGGAAACCTGTCAAAATCTAGATGGTGTCTTTGCCTTTGTGGTAGTCCGAGAAAATGGAGACGTCATTGTAGCCAGAGATCCTATGGGGGTAAGATGCTTATACACTGGGGTTAATGAACAGGGAGATATTTGTTTTAGTTCTGAAATGAAATCAATTCCCCAAGATCAGGGGTTCCACGTGACACCATTTCCACCAGGTACCTATAGTTGCTATTCCGTAGTGGATGGTAAATATCGTGAAACAGAAAGTACCCGTTATTATCATTACCATTTTACCGATCGTGTCTCAGATAATGAAGAGGTAGCCGTACCCAAAATTAGGAGTCTGCTAGAAACAGCAGTAGAAAAAAGACTTATGTCAGATAGACAAATTGGATGTCTACTTTCCGGTGGTTTAGATAGTAGTGTTATCGCCGCCGTTTTATGTCAGAAATACCAAACACCTGAAAGACGTCTAAAAACCTTTTCAGTTGGTCTAGAGGGCAGTGTTGATTTAAAATATGCCAAGGTAGTTGCCAATCATCTGGGAACGGATCACACAGAGCTGATTCTGACTGAAGAGGAAATGATAGGTTTAATTAGTGACGATATCTATCATATAGAAACCTATGATATTACCACTATTAGAGCAAGTACCCCAATGTTTGCTCTGTGCCAGCACATTAAGAAAACTACCGATATTGCTGTTATTTTCAGTGGAGAAGGTAGTGACGAGGCATCTGGAAGCTATATGTATTTCCATAATGCTCCAGATCCAGAAAGTTTTGCTTTAGAAACAGAAAGGCTATTATCTGAATTACACCGATATGATGTCCTAAGATGTGATAAATCTTCCGCCGCAGCAGGACTTGAGATTAGGGTACCATTCTTGGATCAAGCCTTCTTAAATTACTATATGAATTTAGATCCAGCCCTTAAGATTCCCAATGGTAGTATTGAAAAAAGAATGCTTAGAAAGGCATTCCAAGATTTACTACCAGATGAGGTTACTTGGAGAGTTAAGGAGGGTATGTCTGATGGGGTTTCTAGTATGAAACGTCCATGGTTTGCTATTATTCAAGATAGGGTGGCAGATAAATACGCAGAAGCTGATTACCTAGTCTATCAAAATGATCCGACGCCACCGAAGTCAAATGAAGCATTACATTTTAGGACTATCTTTGAAAGTTATTACCATGGTAGGGGTCATGTGATTCCTCATTATTGGCTTCCCAAATGGTCTGGAGACTTAACTGAACCCTCTGCCAGGGTGTTATCTGTCTATGATACTGATAAAGAAGACGAAAAGTCCCAACAGCTAGATATACCAAGTGAATCAGTCACTAGTCAAAGTGATACCTGTTAAATTACAAATTATTAATAACTATAATTTTATTAATGGTAAAAATAAAATTATAGTTATAATAAATAGATGGATAAAAGTCACCTAATTATTATCTTAATCATAGTGTTATTTTTGTTGTGGATTATTTGTGATAAATCGTTTAGGACCGAAACAGATATGTATCAATTAGCGCAAATCAACCGTAGAAATAAGCAATTACAACAAAATAATATGTCCTGTAACAATAATATGGATAATTATCATAAATATCGTAAATATAAAGACTTATATAAACAAAGACACCAAATTGGATCCGCAAATAATAGTGATTCGGGTAATATTCCTGGATTAAATAAATCTATAAACTTACATCATGTAGAAAGATTAAGAAAACGTTATAGTGGAGATCCAGAAAATAAAATTCTACAAAATGCGATTAGTAAAAATCCAGCCAAGGAGGTATTGTTAGAAAATGACAGAATTAAACATATTAATCACCATTTTTCTAATACCCTAGAGACTAAAATAAAAATTTCAGATCAAAAAGCAACAGGGAGGTGTTGGATTTTTTCATTTTTAAATATGTTTAGATATCAAATAATCCAAGAGTTAAATTTACCTGATGATTTCCAATTTAGTCAAAATTATCTTTATTTTTATGATAAACTTGAAAAATGTTATTATTTTTTACAAAATATTGCTAATACCAAATCAGATACATTACAGTCTCGTAGGTTAGATTGGTTGCTAAATAATACATTAAGTGATGGTGGAAATTGGAATATGTTAGTTAATCTGATTAATAAATATGGAATTGTACCTAAATCTGCGATGCCGGAAACCTATCAAAGTAATAATTCTTATCAATTAAATGTTTTTTTAAAGCAAAATTTAAAAACAATGACTTATAATATTAGAAATGGTAATTTAAATGGTAAGGGGCTATATGAATATCTACAAGAGCAAATATATCTTATCTATAAATTACTGGTAATATTTTTAGGGAATCCACCCACTGTATTTTCATGGCATTATACACAGAAAAAATCAGATAAGGTGATTTCTATCCCAAACTTAACTCCCGTTATTTTTGCCAAAAAATATTTTAAATTTAATGAACATGACTGGGTCTTATGTGGTAACTTTCCAGTTGAGACATATCCGTTTTACAAACTTTATAACATTAAAATGTGTAATAATATGATAGATGGTAAAAATACGGAAATTTTTAATTTACCTATTGAAAACCTAATAGAGTATTCTAAAAAAAGTATTGATGATCAGTTACCCGTTTGGATTGCGGTTGATTGGGGTAAATTTAATAGCTGTGAATATAGTTCTCTGGATTTAGAACTATATGATTATCAAAGGTTAGGCTATAAAGTACTTGACAAAGGAATTTCATTACAATATAAATTATCAATCCCTAATCATGCGGTACTAATTATAGGCTATAATTTAGATAATAATGGTAAGATTGATAAATGGTTAATAGATAATAGTCATGGTGATGATAAATGTAAATTGGGTAAGGAGTATGAAGCTAAAAAATTGGCAAAGGGTTACCATATCATGACTCATGACTGGTTTAAACAATACGTCTATTTAGCAGTAGCAAAACGCAAATATTTATCTAAACAATTAACAAAATTATTATCCGAGCCTCCAATTGAACTAGATCCTTGGGAAACTATTGGTTGTGAAGTTTTAACTATTTATAATAATTAAATAAACGCACTGGGGACGAGGGGACGAGGGGACGAGGGGACGAGAGTATCTGGGAATATATGTAGTTCTAAATTTAGATACGGTGTTACAGCATAATTATAATTTGTTCATAAAAAGATCTGGATTTTTTTAATATCACCTACATAATAAACTTAATGCTTAAATATCTGGTTATACTGGTTATTATTTTTATCAGCTATATACTTTACCAAAGAAATAATTATCCTAATTATGAACTATTTACAGGTCATAATTATCCTAATTACCACAGACGGGTGTCATATTACACCAATAACACCGCTAAACATTTTTTTTCTACTAATAAAAGTGCGGTACTCTATCTAGAATCAGTAGATAAAACAACTGTTGGTGATAAATTACCTGGTAATAATCAGATAAATAACTATTACCAATTTATCCAAAATTTTACCAGTAGGGAAAAACGTCTCTTAAAAAAAATGGTCATGGCTTTACCTAAGAGTAAATTACTATCAGGTGATTGGAATTTTTATAAGACGAATCGGCTATTAGAATATGGAATGCCATTCACATTAGGAAATGTTATTTTTATGCCTGATATAGATGACTCAAGACATTATAAACGCACCCTGGTCCATGAAAAGATGCATGTTCTCCAAAGGGAATACCCAGCAAGTTTTAATCATTTTTTAGAGAAGACTTATAAGTTTAGACTTGTTAAAAGAGTTGGTCATTTACCTTTTACGGTTTTCTCTAATCCAGATGGTCTCCAATTACCAAACGCTAGTTGGATCTTTCCTATAGACGGAAAATGGTATTGTCCATTTTTAACCATTAAACAAGGTCAATTATCGAAAATAGCTATCCGTGTTAATTTGGTAAACGAAAGAACCGTTGCAATAGGTGATCATATGACTCCCGTTTCAGATTTATTAGCAAGCCGATTTCCAACCTGTCCCATAAACCATCTTTACCACCCATATGAAATCATGGCTGAACTTGGTATGAAATATATTATAGAGGGTACCTCTGGAGACAGTAGAATTGATGACTTTTATCTAAAACTTAATAATACTATCATATGCCCGATTAGTAATATTTAGCGATATCGGTTACAATCATATATTGGTATTAATATTGGTATTGATATTGGTATTGGTATCGATATCGGTATCGGTAATTATATCAATAATATTATTTAAAACGTCGTTAATTTCCGCAGAATCAACTATCCTATTAGCGACCTGATTCCATGTATTAGCATGACTGTTCTCATCCGATTGATTAGTATTATCATCAACAGTAGAGCTATTATTGGTTAAGTCACTTGATTCTAAATTATCAAGCGACTTGTCGGTATCGGATTCATAATCGGACAGATGTTTACTAGAATTATCCTTTGGATTTGTAGCAAGTTGATTATTTATGTAATAATGATATCCTGATTCTAATAACCCTACTATAGGATCGGCTAATTGATAGTTTTTAATAGGAAACGTTAATTTATCTATATGTGAACGTAGTAGCTGTTTATATAATACATCTGGAGTTAAAGCAATTTTAATTTGGTCATTTAGGTCCAAATCACTACTTGAATCAGTATTTTCTGGTGTCTTAATATTTCCAGACTCAAACCATTTTCTCTGTCTCTTAGAAACCTTAGGATTTTGTATTAACTCTAAACCCGGATAGGGGCTAAAAAATTCATCTATTTTTCTTGACATTTATCTCGGTTTACAGAAAAAATATCGTGATTAAGCGTAAATGAATACAAGAAAAATTCCTAATCATTTAGAAAATCCCCTAGATGATTATTTGACTCGGTTAGCGGAGCAGGTGGCTCCGCTATTTAGAAAATGTAATTTTAACCCTAATATGCTAACTACCCTTTCCTTTACTTTCTTTCTATTCTCAGCATATGCTCTTCTTCATAGAAAAATCATTATCTTTTCCCTTCTCTATGTAATCTCTTATTGGTTTGATATTGTCGATGGTCATTTTGCGAGAAGATATGACATGGAAACCACATTTGGTGATTACTATGATCATATAACTGATACTCTTGGTTTAATTATCTATCTTATTATTATCTATTATCTTTACCCTGGACATATTACTAAACCGTTATGTCTAGTTACTATTATGATCTTTCTTTTAACTTGTACTCATTTAGGATGTCAGGAAAGATGGAGTCAATATGGAAATCATGCTGCCTCTTTATCTAGGTTAAAAACATTTTGTCCAATCTCAAAAGGGGGTCTAACTAAAGCACTGAATATCACAAAATATTTTGGATGTGGATCATTCGTTATTTACATGATACTATTAACCTTTTACTTAGATACTAGAGCACCTGTTTAATAATTAAAAAGACTAACAACATAATTAAGACTGAATTATCATGAAATATTTCAGCTTCTCCTAATTCTACCGCATCTATATTTTTCCCCTCCTGATCTGCTTTTAATTTTTTATAGAGATAACTAGAAAGATAATAGAGACAGGCAAAAGAAATAATTGCCACAATATACTTGATATAAATATTTGTTTTAGGCTTATAGATGATATGTTGGAAGGCGTATAAACTAATAATAATCCCGAAAATAGTATCTAATAATATATCTAGTTTGGCACCAAACACTGAGCCGGTATTACAAGTTCTAGCAACTGTACCATCTAAACAGTCCAAAAATTGCTTCATAAATGCTAATATTAGGAGTTCTAGCAAACTTCTTTTATAGGAAAGATTTAATAAGATTGGGATAACAAATAGAAACCCTACAATACTAATAGTGTTGGGGGAAATATGACATAAATAGGGAGAAATTGCCTTGGTAAGTTGATAGATATATTTATCGGAACTAAAGCTTGAGACTGGTTCTGGCATTATTAATAGCCTATTTTATATTTTTAGCAGATTTTATGTATAAAAAAAATCTGCTATAGATATAATGGAATTTTCAATCTCAACTTTATCATCCTTAGTTGTCTTTTTAATATTAATTTGTACATTTAATACTATTTTTTCACTACATAGCTATTTTAGCTTGAGAAACAAAACCGGTCCCAGAGGACCCACGGGTCCCCGTGGTCCACGAGGTCCAGCTGGTAGACCTGGTTAAATTTAAGTTCACTTTTAAAATAGTGTCATTAACATACCACATAGTAACATAATGGTAATTAATAACATAGAAGCAGGAATTAATGGTGTACTTATAATTAAGGCGGCAATAGTAAAGACCATTAGGATATACACCAAAATAGTAGCTAACATTGGGGACATTAATAGTAACGCAAATAAGGCAATAATCGGTATGAGACCCATCCAAGAAAAATAAAATGAAAAGATTATGGCTAAGAGAATTAAAATAACCACCCAAAACATAGATGACACTATTACTACTAAAGAATATAAATTTTATGCTTATGATTAATATTACCACGACAAACTCCACAATTTTTACATTTATCTAGACATACTTTACAAAATGTATGACCACACGGTAAGACAACATGATCTATTTGATTTTGAAAACATAAGGGACATAATGAGGTATTATTTAATAAATTGATATCTTTTAGGCATTTAATATTACTGCGATGTTTATTGAGAAGGTATCTGTAAAGATATAACTTATCTTGAAAAGAATCATTATTAAGTTTTTGTTTGTAGGCGTCAATAGTAACATCCTTAAATCTTTCTTGAAGCTCCGTATCATCTAGTAGACTGTAGAAATCAACCAATTGACTGGTCAATGATTTCATTTTGTCTAGTTCATTGATCTCCTTAACCACCTTCGTTTCAGCCTCTAATAAATTAAGATAGCCAATTTTCACTAAATATTTAACGTCATCAATTTGGGTTTTCATGGTTACCAGGCTATCTGAAATATTAGGGGGAGGGAGTTTATCTTTAAGAGGTATATTAGCAATTACTTCGGGTTCTTGATAATTGTGGAATTCATCTAAAGTATTAGAAAACGTTTTTTGAATCGTCTCTGTTATTTCAGTAAATAACCCTGGTCTATTAAGACTAGATTCTTGATGAGCTATATATGGTATATTACGATAAAATTCAGATGTGAGTGTATTATCAGTATAGTGATTGGTGTGAATAGTGTGGGTATTTTGATTATCGCTAGTTACATCTAAATCTTCATCATTAAGGTCTAAATCTAATTCATTTAAATCATCCGTTCCAATATCAGAGTGATGGTTTAAATATTGGTCATGAATATTACTATTCGGGACAGATAAATTATCCTCTCCCTCTGAAATACTTAAATCATCTAGATCAGAGACTGAATCGGATAAGATGTTATCTTGTTGATTATTTACAGACATATATTATCTATATCTTATATATAGTTTATAAGATATATAATATCTAAAAGTTACCCTTTAAAAATTAATTTAGGTCAGGACCCTCTTTTAATAGCTCTTCTACTAAGGGGTCATTTTCATCGTGTGATGTCTCCTTTTCTTTTTCTCCAACAGGCTCATCCATTAATAATTTGATAATTGAAAAATAAGAGTTTTTCAAGGTATCCCTTTTTTTTGTATTAGTTACTTCAGTAGTCTCTAATTTATTCTTATAATGACTTCTTAATGAAGAAGGGAACATTTTTACTGAAAAATCCATTTCTAAATCAGAATATAACTGTTTAAGTCGGCTATCACTAGTAGGTATGGTATTTTCATGGTACCCTATATATTCTTGGTCTTTAATGATTTCACTACATATCTCTAGTATTTTTACTACCTGTTGAAGTGCCTGTTCTGATAAATTTTTTACACAGTAATTCCCCAAGTTTTCATGAAACATATGATTCCCATCAGTATGTTTTCTAATTTGTAAATAATCTTCAAGGTTAGACCTAATAGTAGTATGATGATCTACTGATGGACGATTTGATTTACGATGTCCCTTACTGATTACTCTACAAAATTCACTAGTAAATGCCTTTAGATAACTATTGCATTCTTCAACTTGGGTATCAGTTAGATGTTCTTGACATATATCTTTAATAGTATTTGGTAACTTAAGGACTTTTAATACTTCTTCACTTTCCTGAGTATGTTTATTTTTTTTTGAAGGGATTTTCTTCCGTCTAATACTACCCTTTCCACCTGTCTTAACATCCTTATACCGTGCTTGTAACTTTAGCCTTGCTGCTTCCATTTCTATTTTAACTATCTAATTCAACTTTTAAGTAAATTGTCAGAGAATAAAAATAATTCTTGTACCGTTTCTACTTGTTGAACACATTCTATAGGTAAATTATCTCGTGTAACCGATAGTTTAAAAGGTAAACTTCCTGGATAAAAAAAACTATAATCTACTAGATCTTTATTGTTTTTTTTAAGTATTACTTTAGGCTTATCCCTTCCATGATTTGCTGCTAATTTTAAAACATAATCATATTCAAGAGTACCTTTTATAACAGGTAAATACTTTAGCAGAAAATGACTTTGATACCAGGTATCATGAACCTGTTGCTGATTAAAATATTTAATATTGTTTTTAATGGATGCCCTTTTTTTCCTTAGTTTTTTATATTTTTTTTTTAATTTACGTTTACTTGATTGGTCATCGTCACTGCTATTACTGTTATTATTACTATCATTATCATTATCATTATCACTATCCTGATCTATTTCATTATCTATGTCGGGTTGACTTTTATTTTCATTAATTTCGTTAATTTCGTTAATTTCGTCAATACTCATTACTTGTGAGAGGGTATCTTTATCTAGGAAATAAACGAAATAAGAACTGGTAATATAAAACATATTAGTGTGGCATTATCTTCCAAAATAATAGAATAACTATCCTGACAATTTTCAAAATTACTAGTTATCTTGCCCTGACTATAATCATAGACATATAGTCCGGGGAATAGTAGCGTACACCCAAATAAGATAAACCAACATAAACTATAATAATTAGCATACAGACAAATAGACATAGTTTGGTAGGTCATAGAAAGTCTAAAAACAACGTCTGAATATTTATCAAGATAATGTCCAAAACTACTACACTTATGATAATATCTAGCGACTTCACCATCTAGACAGTCCAGTATTCTTTCACCAGTTAAAAAAATGGTTAGCCAAACTGGTGCCTTATTGGCAAGGCAAATCATTGATAAATATTTGGTAATAATACACATAAAGGTAATTAACACTGGGTGAATATTTTTAAAATATCCTATGTAATTATATATTACGGGATAAGTTATATAACGGTCAAAACTATTGGTTAGGGGTCTTCCCATGATTATGATTATAACCAATAATTTTTTGTTTATATAATAAATTTGAAGTTATGCTATTTAAAAGCCACCCCTAAAGTAAGAAATATGAATACGTTAGATCATTGGATTATAGGTCATAGTAAGACGGATAAATCCCCTATCAATTATCAATATTTCTATCTAGAGTGGCTAGAAACTAAATCTCCAACTAAAATAACATTCCTAGAGAGACAGCCAGAAGATTGTAACGTAATAAAAATAATCCAACTAAGGGGTGGACCAAAACTAACTGTTTGTGGTAAACTACTCAAACAATGTGAGACGCGAGAACCTTTTCATGATCTTAGTGAAATTGCCAAGAGTGATAATTACTGTGAATATAGTAATGGTCAATTACTAAAATCACATCTACAAAAATGTATTAGAAGAATGGATGATACTAAATCAGTCCTAAGTGCCTTTCATTTAATGAGGCTTAATTTTAATGATTTCGCCAGAAGATTTCCAATTATTGCGGTAGAAGATGCGAATCTTCATATCGGTATTTCCGTCTTAATTTGGTTTATGTGTGCTGATCCTAAACGATATTTAAGTCAAATCCACATCAGGTATTTTTTAGGATTAGTATTAAATATTGCTACCTGCCCTCATTATGATCGGGCATTAACAGAGGATGGTAAATGTAAAAAACTAACTGAGTTTTCCCCTTCTGAGTTTTGGGAAAAATGTGAAAAAAATATTTCTGGTGATAAATTGACTATCTTATTGAGTTTAATGGTTAGACGGTGCTATGGTGGAATGAAGGGGGATATGGGAATGTTAGCGGCTACTTGTGAAAAATGGTATCGGATGGAAATAGAGGATTATATGTTATCACCATGTTCACAAATTAAAATACGTAATTATCTGGCACTACATCATTTTGTCCTAGCTGGAATAGATTTCCATTGTTTTCCAAATATACTTAATAAGATACATGAAAAACATCCAGAAATTAGCACATCGGATATTAAAAAGTGCCTCTGGCTATTAAGTTCCAGTATTAATTATAGACTACCAAAGACTAATTACCCCAAAGAAGTGACCGATCTTTATCAACGGATAAAAAAAGATTATCATCAAATAGCTAAAACCCTACTAAGAAATTGTCACTAACTTAGAGGTAATGCTAGATATTTTATTATGTATTTCTAATAATTTTTGGTTATCTACTAATTCAGAGTTAAATTTCTTGATACTCGTTCCGACTCTGTTTTGGATCTTAATAGCCTCACTAATTATTTCATGTAATAGATTAGCAATTACTACAAAATCGGATTCTAATAGACCTCGTGTAGTTAGTGATGAAGTTCCTAAACGAATGCCTCCCGGAGACAGTGCTGATTTATCACCTGGAACTGAATTTTTATTAATACTAATATTTAACACTTCACATATTTTCTCTATTTTTTTTCCTGAAATAGCATGAGACCGTAAATCAACAAGTACGATATGGTTATCAGTTCCATTTGTACATACGGTATAACCATGACCAATTAAACTTTCCGCTAATACTTTGGCATTTTTTTTTACTTGCATAATATATTTTTTAAATTCTGGATGCATTACTTCATGTAATTGTGTGGCTATCGCAGCAATTTGGTGGTTATGTGGACCTCCTTGTAATCCAGGAAATACCGAATTATTAATCTGGTCTTCTAAATATTTCTGATAGAAAATCATACCGGCTCGTGGTCCTCTCAAGGTTTTATGAGTTGTAGTTGTAACTACATCACAATATTTAAATGGATCCTGACATTCCTGTGTCGCTACCAACCCACTAAAGTGTGCCATGTCACACAAAAGATATGACCCATTAAGATTAGCTATTTCACGGAATCTATTATAATCTAGGTCTCTTGGATAAGCACTATATCCAGCAATTAATAACTTTGGTTTAAATTTCAATGCCATTTCTTCTAGTTTATCATAATCTATATATCCATCACCCGTTAAGCCATATGGTAATGATTCAAAAAAAATGGAGGTGGCAGAAACGCGTTTTTTTCCAGTATAGAAACCATGAGTTAGGTGTCCACCAGATGGAAGATCTAGACCCATAATCCGGTCATGTGGATTTAAAAGACCTGTAAAAGCCGCCATATTAGCACTACTTCCAGAATAAGGTTGTACATTAACACCCCAAAGCTCAGGATCCAAACGGAAAGTTGATAAGGCACGACTAATACATAGATTTTCTATTTCATCAATAACACTATTACCCCCATAATATCTTTGACCTGGTAAACCCTCAGAATATTTATTAGTTAAAATAGAACCAAGACATTCCATCACAGATTGGGAGGTAGTATTTTCAGACGCAATTAGATCTAGACCTTGTAGTTGTCGTTGACGTTCTTTAGATATTAAGTTATATAGCTGCCGATCCGTTCGTTTTAAATTACTAACCACATGTTTTAACATATTCTAGTTTACAAACTTGTGGTTTTAAATAGTAATCCATCTTCTAGTAGTTAATGGATTAGTATTAAAGTTTATCCATAAACAGAATAATAACTAGTTGTTAATTAATGTTACCAATATTTTTAATAAATCTTGCCGATAGACCTAAACGTTTGGTGTCTGCCTTATCAGAATTACGTAAAGTAAATTTAACAAAGTCTATAATTAGACAAGAAGCCTGTACACCGGAATTAGCCCAAGAGAATATCTATGAAAATTTTACGGAACGAGCAGTTGAAAATATTAGAAAACATGGTGACAATAAATGTCTACTACCAACTTGGGGAGCAGCCGGATGTGCTTTGTCACATAAACAATGTTGGAGACAATTTCTGCGTAGTGATTTTGAAACTTGCCTAATTATTGAAGATGATATTACCATTGATAATCCGGAAACATTTTTATTTAAATTTAATCAAGCTAAGTCATCTTTCAAGGTAAACCAACGAAACAGCCAAGGGAAACCAATCATGTGGTTATTTGGCTCCAATAGTTACCCAAACCAGAAACAAGAAATTAGTGATGATCTTGAGATTATTACCGGATGTTTTACTGGTCTACACTGTTATCTAATTAACAGAGCTGGGGCAGAATTATTAAACAATTATTGTCAACAAATTAGCTATCAATTAGATATAGAAATAGGAAGACTACTTTTAAGAGGGGACAAATTAACTTATCCAGGGTTAACAGAACTAACCGAATTAACTGTTTATAATAGTTTTAAGGCTAGTATTAAACAAAATAAGAGTTTCAGTTCAGATATTCAACCCCTAATAATAAAGAAGCGGATGCTAAAAAAATTATTTACTACTAGACTACCTGTCTCAATTTGTTATCATATTAGTAGTTATTTACAATATACAAATGATAATTATTCAGATCATCATAACACTTATCTAAATATGGACTATCATCTGGATTACTTTGACCCCTACTTTTACTATTAATATGAAAAAATTTAAGATAGGCTGTTTACCTGTGTCTAAGTAATAATTTAAAATTCATAGATGATTCATCGTGTTAAACAAATCCTAAATTATAATTATGGAGCCATAGTTGAAAGTATTAAATTAATGGAAACACAACATCCATTATTGTATCAGCCGGCGATGAAAAAAGTTTATGGTGAGACAAAATACGCATTTCAGGGTGGTCTACTATGTGGGGAAGCCTGTTATATTACCAAGTATCTTTTAGAACATCAGGGATTTCAGGTACAAGTCTGGAAAAATAAACAGGGTTATGGAGATTATTATAGTGACCACTGCTTTTTATGGCTAGAACAGGAAGGTTTAATTGTTGATCCAACCTATAAACAGTTTTTAGATGATGATCGTGAAAAAAGTCCCACTAGTCAATATCACCAATTAATTTACAAAACATTGCCACCCTTCTTTATTGGGACTAAAGATGAATTAGATAGTACTATTAATGTGTTAAACTGTCTAAACGAGCAACTATATGGTACTAGTTGTTTAAAAGATATTAGTAGAAATTGGAGATTTAGTTATAATATTAGTGACAAATTTGACCTATTAAAGTGTGTGACTAATAGAGACTATTTGATGACAAAACCTGATTATTATCACCAAGTAGTTAAGTTACTTAAAACAGATAATGCTTAGGATAAAGAGGGAAAGTCTTCCCGATTATTAATATTCAATATCCCTGATTTGACCACTTGAGTATTCATAGGAAGTATGCGCTGTATTTCAGGTGGTAAACTAGTTAAAAGTGGACGTCTACAGGTTGGACACATATCTTTTCTTATTTGTAAAAGACAACTTAAACATAAAAGGTGTTTACATGGAGTTTTTACTACCCATTGTTCTCCAAAACAAATTTGACACTCATCCATGATATTTTCTTTATATGTGAATTAAATAGATAATAAATAATAAATAATATTTATATAGTTTAATATCATGAATAAATATTTTACTTTAGATAAGGGTCTTGCTATTGAAATAGAACCCTGGCAATGTCCCAGATGTACATATCTTAACGATGATCATTATTACCGGTGTACCTTATGTGGGGAAGAAGATGATGAATTTCACTTGGTTAATAAAGCAGAAGCCTATAAACAGTATAATAAAATTAGTCGCGTTAAGAGGGTGTTTGGAAGAACTACCAAAATATTATTACCTGTATTAGCCTGTCATAATTTACCACAATTCCAGGAAAATATCAGTAGATTATACCCTCTATTTCAAGATAGAAAAATATTCGGTATCTGGTTAATATCTAGTAATACCGATAATGAAGTCCTGATAGAAACAATTAATTGGATAAGACTTTATTATCCGGATTTATGGGTTGGAATTAATCTAGTAGGTGAAAATATTATAAAAGTATTAAAATTTGTGAAAAAAAATAATCCAGATGGTATATGGATTGATAATTCCAATGTATCTGATCATGGGTATCAAAATCTACCAAATATCCTAATAGACCAAATTAAAAGAATGAATTGGAAGGGCTTATATTTTGGAGGTGTCCTATTTAAATATATAGCTGTCACAGGTGATCCCGAGAAAATAGTAGAAAACGCCTCTCAATATATGGATGTACTCACTACCTCAGGAAAGGCTACTGGTGTCCCGATAGAATTAGAAAAATTACAGTTTATCCAGCAACATAAAAAGGATATACTAGTCGCAGTTGCTTCTGGTATTGACGCTGATAATATCAATGAACTTAAACACTACTGTCAGATATTTATAGTCAGAAGCTCTATTGTAGATAAGGACAATAATATTCAACTTGAAAAATTAGATGAGTTAATTAATAATTTACAAGGATAAAAATACAATATAATACAATTATCGGTGATAAAGATTAGTAAGGTAATTATTAATAACTCTTTTACCGATTTTAGTATTAGTTCTTACTTTACGTCCAGTTTCTGGATTAACTATTTTACTCCACTGATAATATTTTCCCCCAGATTGTTTAGCTATTATTTCTGCCTTTTTTCTACGTAAAATATCCCTTTCTTGGGAAAGCGTAAATCGTTCTTTACTCCTAGCACTACTTATTCGGGTGTCAAGTTCTGCTATTCTAGAATTAAGTTGTTCTAACTCTATTTTAGGGTCTAGTTGAGCAGTCTCAGATGTATCTCCTAGTTTAGACTCTATAATTGCCTCCACTATCCCTTTTTTTGGGATCCTTTTAGTTCGATATTTATAGAAGAACCCACTTCTTTTATAAAAAGTTTTAGGACAAGTATACTCATCCTCTATATCTGTCAACGATTTCCCATAACAAGCCTTATTATCATAATGTGGATCAGTAACTTTAAAACCATTAATTAATGGAAGATTATAACAGTGGTCAGGTGTTGTTGGCCAAGCACCTGTATATAATAATTTTTGTAAAGTAGATAAACTGTCCGCTACTTTATGATCAAAATAGATAGGAATATTTTGTTCTCGGCAAAAAAATGCGGCTTCACCGTAACCATAGCCTTTTGTTAATGTTTTAGATGGTGTGGCTGAACACAAATCACCTATACCCCTTGATAATGCACTACTTCTAGTTTCCCCATAAATCTCTTCCAACCATTCCTTAGCCTGGTCAACAAATGTATCTACTATTTGCGTAGATTTAAACATTTTAAGATAATTCCAAATAATTCGAGATCTATCTCCATAAAGTGGTGTTTGATATCTTTTTACAGCACTTGAACCAATAAAGGTCATTGTTAAATACCAGTGGAACCTATCATTATGTGGACATACTTTTGGTAGTTGATCAAGAGCGTGCTCTGCCTGAGTTCCGCTATAAGACATATCATCCATATGTAAAACCAAAATAGCCTGATCTTGGTTTTTCCGTGCGTAATTATAAGCATCATCATGATTATTAATCACCACCGTCTTATTTTTTATGATATCTGTAAAAAACCCATTTTTTAATAATTCTCCTAAATACAGTAACGAAATCCAAGTATTTGATCTACTTGAGTCTCCCTCTACATATATAAATATCTTATCATATTCGGTACTATCTACTAAGGCTTTTATTTCACCACAAATATTATTTATAATAGACATCATCTCATTAAAAGGTACATATCTCATTATATGTTTAAAGGCATGCCCAAAAGCAAGATAGATGTCAGTATTATCTGTATCATCACAATATTCATGATTGCTTAATCTAAAAAGTTCCTTTGTATATTTATCTCGTTTCTGAATGGAAGTAGCGTCTTCATCAATTGTTGATGGACCCAGATCGTCTAGTCGTCTTAAAATATTACGGATCCGATCTCTACACGTTAAACGATATACCCGGGCTGCTTCTATATTTTCAATCCATCTATCTATATTGTCATGGTTTAGACCATGGGATCCCACTTCACTTGGATCCATATAAATAGTACGTTTATTTTCTAGATAGAACTCAATATAGTCATTAATAGGTAATTCATTGGACATACTTTATAGTATTATATCTATACTTTAGATTTAATTGTAAAATAAGAGGATGTTAGGATTATTATATTATTTTTATAATATAATAATGCCTAAATATAATAGCTGTTATAGATGCCAAAAACCTATTTATACGTATCAAAGTTGGAAATCAATACCAAGTATGAATATCATGCGCTATCTATTTGATACCACAGTAATAGGAGGAAAAATATACGCGGTTGGTGGAACTAGTACTAATCCAGAAGAAGTTTCTAGTGTAACTACCAGTGTTACACAGTGTCTTGGTATGGCTGAGACATATGATCCAGCTTGTAAATTATGGTCACCCATACCATCAATGTTAACAGAAAGAATTGGATTAGGTGTTACCTCATCATTTCATAATGTCTTTGCCATCGGAGGTAAAGATTCTAATGATTCAACATTAAATACGGTAGAAAGATACGACCCAAAATGTTGTATCTGGAAAAAAGAGGCAAATCTACAGGAAGCCAGATATAATTTAGCAGCTGCTACAATTTGTAACAATATTTATGCCATAGGGGGAGAAAATGGTAATACTGTATTAGATACTGTAGAAATATATAACCCGTTAGGATTAGTCTGGAGTAATATCAAGTCAATGAATACTCCTAGAGCAGGACATGCGGCAGGTGTTATTTGTGGTAAAATATATGTGGTTGGGGGTTATAGTAGTAGTCCAAGTGGTACGGCATTAGATTCTGGCGAGGTCTATAGTCCTAAAACAAAAACCTGGACCAAGATTAGTAAGATGACAACACCACGAAAGGATTTAGCTATTACCGTTATTTGTGATAAATTATACGCTATTGGTGGTAGTGATGATTCAAATAATATTCTTGATACTGCTGAAGTATACGATCCTAAAACAGATACCTGGACTAGTATTGGTACCATGACAACTCCTCGTACTGGATTAGGTGCTGCTTCGGTAAATAATGTATTATATGCGATGGGTGGTCTAGATAATAATACTAATAACCTGGCACTTAATTCAGTAGAAGCCTCAATTTAAATTCTAGGTAATGTCGTATATTTAATTTTCTATTAATTTTATAATGTTAAACTTTACTGAAGTGATTAAATATAAACCTTTCCGTGAAGTTTTTGTCATGGGTATGTACCATAGTGGTACCTGTGCCCTTATTAGGGAATTAAAAAAAAGGTATACGCTACCAATTTATCCAAGAGGAACAAGTGAATTTCATCCTGAGGGACATTGGAAACATGGATTTGAGTTTTCTCCTTTTAAAAATGATAACTCTGTCTTAGTAATAACACTAATTAAAGATCCATTTTTTTGGATTCAATCCTTAAAAAAACAAAACAAGGGCATTATTATTAATGAAAAGAGAAATGATGTAGATAAAGCATTATTAGATAATGTCATTTTTAACGGATATAATTATAAAAATGTAATAGAAATATGGAATAAATATGCCAAAGGTTATCTAAATCAGGTAAAATTTCCAACTAGTAATACACTAGTGGTTTGTTTTAGTGACTTATTATTTCGTTTTAAGGAACTTCAACAACAACTAGACAAACTATTACCAAGACACGAACTAGCCCAACTTTATTTTCCACCGACAGAAATTTCATCTAGACCAACCGATAAAACCTGTAGAAATAGACAAGAAGCCTTAGAATATTATATTCCAGAAAATAGGTACCGTACTTTTAAAGATAAGGAGTTAGTAGCTATCCAACGAGGATTAGATAGGAAATTAATGTATAGACTGGGTTATACAACCGATGATTTTATTGGACCAGAATTAACAGAGTTAAATTTAAGAATGTTACAACAACAATATCGTAATTTACCATATCAACATAAATTTCCAAGTATACATACTTTAGATAAGGAGTATAATAATAATGATATGGTAAGTTATTTTATAAGTAATGAACTAAGTAAGAAATCTAGTTTAGTGGATAGCTACAATAGTGATATATTAGAGTATATTATAGCTAGACAGGAAAAGGGACATGTAGATATGTCTAAAAAACGGGATGACGAAACTAATGATAATTGTAGTAATGATGGTATTAATAAACAACAAGAAGAGGGAAATAAGGGTCATGATCGTAATCGTAATAATAATTGCGAAGATAGTGGTGATGATAGTGATGATAGTGAAGATATTGAACTAGAATATATTATTGCTTATACACAGTCAAGTCTAGTTAATAAAAGGAGAGGCTATAAATCTACCAAAAAGTTTTTAAATAATAAAAAACAATCATATCAACCATTAGAAGATAAGTTATATAACCCCGCGATATTGGAAATTCAACTAACAAATAATCGTGTTAAATTATTTAATCTACATAAACTACTATATCCAGCTAACCAGCTGAATAGATAATTTTTAAGAGATTGTGATGTTAGTAGCCGCAGGATTATCACTACTATTAGCAGAATCATACATATCTACCTCACTAGTATTATATCCACCACATTCAGTACACTTTAAAAATTCAAAACTAAATTTAATATCACTCTTTTTCTCACAATCATTACATAAAACTACGAGTCTTTTATTTTTAAATTCCTCTGGAATTGGTTCAAACTGGGCTAGCATATCATAAACTCTCCATTGTTCTTTAATTTTATCTACTACCGTTTTCTTACAAAAAGGGCAACGATAATCATGTTTCAACATATTTTCCAAACATTCTAAATGGATCGCATGCCCACATTTTAAGACAGTTACCTGTTTTGGACTATCAAAAATATACTCATTACAAATAGGACAGTTGGTTTTGGTACTATCTTGGATACATTTATGTGTAAATCCATTACGATAACAGTGATTACATCTATCACAATGTGTCCAATCTTCCCGTTTACCAATACGACAAATTCCACATTTATCACAATGAAATTTATCCTTTTCTAATGAATCCCATAGGTGGCAGGTATGACAATAATATTGTCCAAATAAATACCCACATTGTACACAGTTTTGGGAAGGCGCTTGAATATGACGACATTTTTTACATTGCACGGTATCAACCTTAAATCTATCTAATTTATGGTCTTCATTGGCATCATGACATAATCTACAAGGGTAAAATTTCTGACAGGTGGGGCATTTCATATGACACCCCCTAACATAGTGTTCACACTTAATAAGGGTTGTATCAGTTGTCGTTTGGGTACTTTCATTATCTTGATTTGAGGCATTATTTTTATTGAAATTTTTCATCAAATCAGAAATTAATTTTGGCTTATCTTTTTGATCTATAGTTGTATCCCTTTGTATTTTTCTAATTTCATCTTGTAGGGTGGTTTGTTTATTATCCATGTATTTCTATATCTATAAGATATTTAAATAATATTTTTAACAATTTAAAAGAATAATTAAGGCTATTTAAAATATTATGCTTGTATATAAAATATGGCTACACGCGATATTGATGTAACAGTTGAGATACCTTATGGTAGCAATTTAAAATATGAGATTGATGAAAATGGTGATATTAGACTAGATAGGGTGTTATCTTGTTCCATGGGTTATCCAGGTAATTATGGGTTTATTGAAAATACACTAGCTGAAGATGGCGATCCATTAGATGTTTTAATTATTGTACCTTATATTTTACATCCAGGTTGTAAGGTAAAATGTAGGGCGATAGGAGCATTGGTAATGAGTGATGAAAAGGGGTTAGATGAAAAAATATTAGCAGTTCCTGTGACTGAGGTAGATTCCTATTATCAAGAATGGACAGATATTGATAACATTAGTCACCAATATCTACAAAAAATTAAGCATTTTTTTGAAAATTATAAAAAAACCGATCCAAATAAATGGTCAGAGGTAAATAATTTTTTAAATAAGGAAGAGGCAGAAATTTTAATTGAAAAATATTCACAAGCACATAAGAATTAATTATAGCACAATAGTCTTAGCTAACCTCTCTGCGCATAAATTAACATAATCTGGATTAATTTCAAAACCAATAAAATTAACACCATATTGTTTCGCAATAACACATTCACTTCCTGATCCTACAAATGGAACCACTAAAGTAGTTTCACCTCCTTTATTCATACCAGCTTTAATAAGTTTCTCACATAATTCTAATGGCTTTTGGGTAGGATGATTTACCCGTTCTTTTTTACCAGCACCACCGGCTAAAGCAGAAACCTTAATGACATCTCGGGGTAAGGCTCCATTCGCATGTGCCTTATAGGTAGTTTCTTTCTCACCGTTACTAAAACGACCTTTAGTAGCCTTTCTTACCTTTCCCGCAGCATTTTTCAAATAGGCATCGGTATAAGGCTCTCTGACATCATCTCTATTGAAATTAGGTTTTTCTTTATAACAAGCTAAAATACTTTCATGTGTTCTCTGCCAAAAATTCAGTGAGGGGGTTACCTTATTAGTATAATGCCAGACAATCCACCTAACGTTAATATTTATCCTAACCCGGATAAAAGCTAAAATTTCACTAAAACCATAAATATATAGGGTCCCATGTGGTTTTAATATTCTAATTGCTTCTGAGATCCATCCATCACACCAGATTAGATAGTCATCCATCTTCTGTTTATCGCTATTATTTCCAAAATTCTTTCCAATGTTATAGGGGGGATCACAGATAACTATATCAGCGCTTTCATCCGCTAACTTTTTCATACCTGCTACACAATCTTCTTTATAAATGATTTGTTGTTTTTCAACTGACACAGGTTGATTGGTTTCATCTAGATCCATTATGGTACTTGAAATGATATTTTGTTTAGTATCCATATCTGTAAACCATTTCAATTTTTTATAATCATTCGTAATTCTGATACAAATGATTATTTAAAGCTTCAGTTTTGATTTCGGTTTCAGTTTCATTTTTAAACATTTGACGATGTTGTAATAGGTTTTTTGGTATTAAATCTTTAATAAATGTCGGGATCTCCTTCCAAGAATGCCAACATTTTTGATATATATCATCTCCATTTTTTATTTCAACTAGTTCGTAGTGGGAATCATCGTAGTTATAAATAATTACATATTTATCTAGTGTCGTGTCTATAATATGCCATGAAATTTCTCCAAGCGTATCAGATAATAAAATTATTCCAATTTCTAGTACTTGCTCAGTAGCTTCAATTAGCTCATTATCAGCATAATAGGTTGCCCGACTTAAAACATTTTTAAGCTGTCGTAATCCCTTTTTATGTGACACTGGGTTAGTATCAGATAATGATTCCATAATAGCATACGGACCTCCTTGTGGCCATCCAATACCATTTAACAGATTAGTATTATCAATAATATCACTATTATAATCATTAATATTTTGCTGTAAAAGACGATTTGTCATTATTTTATTTTCTAAAATATAGCTAACGGCTAATTTTCTTGTATTATTCCTATTATACTCTGGGAATGCCTGTTCAATAGAGATAAATAAACAATTTCCCCGTGCCTTATTCTTAAGTAAACGCATCCCATAATTAGTCCCATGTAAGTTATTATACTGGGAAATTTTACATTTCCATTTTTCTCCAATTTCAACAACATTATAATCTAAAGTTGAGACTGATTTACTCATCATTAACTTAAGCTTTAGTATAGGGATAGAAAAGAAACCGGGCATATTTTTTTAAAAAGAAACCACTTCAAAATGAGTACGCGTTCTTTGTCTTAAAAATCTTCTCAAAAAAATATAACTGTAGGTAAGGGGCATATTTGTCTTATAGACTAATAATTTAACTTGACTATCTAGTTCTAGATAACTACCGGTTAGTACACTTTCTTTATATTCATGATCAAATTTAATTAGACTATCTTCCAAAGTAGCGGAGACAAATTTTGGATACTGATCCTGGCAACTACGAGCATGATATAAACTATATCTAGACCAGACAATTGCTTGATTAATCTCCATATCAGCCGATAAAGGTAAAAAATTATCACAACAATTGTTAAGGTAATATTCAATCTGATTAAACTTAATGTTATTAAAACAACTAAGACCATCAAGATTTTCAAGAATAGCGGTTTCAACTAATTCACTCCCTAAATTTTCTCTAGTCTTTACTAGAATTTTTTCTGCTTGTTTAAGTGATAAGTTTGCTCCATCTTTTATCTTATAATGTCTTCTTGCCTGTCTAATAAATGGATGGTGGATATTTTTTTTAGTATCTACGTTTACTAGTATCAAGGGTAAAATTTCATACCATTTTAAATAGTCAGTTAAAATAGTTGGTATATGTCCATGGTATAGAATTGTAGTAAAATTATTATTCATAAATTTATAATCTATAATTGTTAAAACTATAGTTGTTATATGTTTTAACAATTCTTTAATATCTCTATTAAAAACAACAACGACATTTTCTCTTTGTAGTAAAGCGATCACTTAATAACCCATGGTTTAGTAGATCATTATTCTTATTATCAGGTATAAGTGGTATTTTATCTGATTTATCATTTGGTAAGATATTTTGATCACTATACTCTACTAATTGTGAAGATATCTGACTAAATATCTCAGAGACATCTGAGTATGATTTAGCAGATATCTCTGAAAATAATGCATTATACCTATTAGCAAATAATTGCCCCTCTTCATATGAAATTTCCCTTTCAGTGTTTAAATCCTTCTTGTTACCAATGATCACCAGTGGTAGGGCTTGTCGTTCTCTAATATCTGTAATCCAATGGTCTAAAGAGTTAAAACTTTCACGATTAGTAATATCATACACTACTATAGCTAAACAGGCATTTCTATAATAGCTACTTATTATACTATGATAGGTTTCTTGTCCGGCAGTATCCCATAGTTCTAATCTAATACTTTTGCCATCCCTTTCAAAGTATTTATTATTATAATCAATTCCTAAGGTTGGAGTTCCCACCTCCATCCATTTCTTGTCTGTATATTGATAAGAGATTGATGATTTTCCAACCCCTGAATCACCTACGATAATTATTTTAAATTTATATATTTCAGAGGATGATCTCATATTTTTAACTAATATATCTTGATATATTTATATCATTATGTTAAAATTATGTTTGTTAATATCTTATTATCTAATTATTTAAAATGAAATAATATTCCAGTTTAATGTAGATTTTTTAATCCGTCCATTGTCTTAAAACTAGTATATAAACAAATTAGCATAAATAATATTATTATGGCTACACGCCTTCAGTTAGAATTAAACCCAAGTCCTAAATCTTTAGAAACTAGCATAGACATTAATTACGATAATAAATGTTCTCCAAATATGCGTAAATACCAGGTAGCGGTCATAACCAAGGATAAAAAATTACCATTGGCACTAATTATTATGGTAGCCTTAACCGGTAGTTTTTTTTTTATAGAATTAGTGGTTGGTATTATGAGCAAGTCATTAGCGCTACAAGCTGACGCATTACATATGGCTTCTGATTTTATTGCTATGATGATTGCGATATATTCTCAGAGAATCTCTAATTATAAAGCAACTAATATCCATTCTTTTGGTTATGTCAGAGCAGATATCTTAGGTGCCTTTGCTAATACTATCTTCTTATTGTCTAGTTGTTTATTTATAACTTTAGAGAGTATACATAAATTCACTGAATTACAACATGGGGAGCCATTAGTTACTAATATCTCACAACTAATAATTGTTGGGGGGATAGGACTCTTAATCAATATTATAGGGTTAATAGTTTTTCAATATTGTTCTAATACAGATGGAAATTGTAAAACATTAGATAAGAGTAACCATCCTTCCGGACAAAATCATCATCATAATCATGGCAATGACCATACATGTCACCATGACCATGACCATGACCATGACCATACATGTCACCATGAAAACGAACTTAATGATGATTGTGTACATGAACAAACAACATTAAATGAACATGTTTCAATAGGACATTCACACTGTCATAGTCATGGACACGGTCATGGACACGGACATGGACACGGACATGGACACGGTCATGGACATTCACATAATATGAAGGGAGCCATGTTACATATACTTGGAGATTTCTTTGGCTCTATTGGTGTTATTATTAGTGGTGTCATTATGTATTATTGGGAAGATATGGGTGGTGATCCCAAATCTAGTTATAAATACTTGGCAGATCCAATTAGTAGTTTATTAATAGTACTACTAATCTTAAGTTCCGCAATTCCACTCCTAAAAGAATGTATTCATATACTATTACAGGCAGTTCCTAAACAATATAATTTAGAAATTATTAAAACTAAATTGTTATCCATTGATGGTATCATAAATCTTCACGATACCCACATCTGGCAATTAAATAATGAGATCACAATATTTACCAGTCACCTAGAATGTGATTCTAGTTTTAATTTTATGTCAATTTCTGATCAGGCAAAGAAGATTTTACACCAGAATAATATACATTCTAGTACTCTACAACCGGAATACTGCAATGAGAGATGTAAACATATTGATCTTGATCCTGATACTGATGATCAAATTGTTAGTAGATGCCATGACGTAGTATGTAAAGATAAAAACTGCCGCGATAAATCATGTTGTTAATCATTACTAATATAATCTAGTAATTTAAATTTACTATAAATTGATTATTATCATCAGCTAATCTATATATGCGTAATTATCTTAAAAATACCGCATTATTAATATGTGATTTACAAAAAAAAACGGTTCCAAATCTCTATAATGCCAAGGAAGTGGTTAATAATATTAATAAATTATTAACCATAAAACCAGTTTCACCTGTGATAAACTTTGCTGCGGCTGCCCAATTTATTCCCGATAAATTAGGAGTTTTAGATAGGTCACTCCACACAAATAATTTAGATATTATATACGATAAAACCACCTACTCCATGGTTAATAATTTACTAATAAATCGTTTAGAACGACATGATATCAAAAATATTATCTTAACAGGTATGGAGATTCAGTGGTGTATCAATACCACTTTAATTGATCTTAAAGGTCTTAATTATGACGTTTTTATTCCAGTAGACGCAATTGGTAATAGTTTAAATCCACAAGAAAATACTTATAATCTAGGAAATTTACGAACAAATGGAGCAAAATTGCTAACAACTGATGGGGTAATATCACAATCACTTGTTAATTATAATGACGAAGTTTCCAAAAAATATGTTAAATTACTGAAACAGTCGTAAATAAACTAACGACTAGCCTTATTGATTTTTAGCAGTCTAATATCAAATATTAAGTTAGCGTTGGGTGGGATACGCCCACCTCCTGCCCCTTTAGCTCCGTATGCTAATGATGCGGGTATATAAACCATTTCACGTTGTCCCTTACTCATGGTTTTTATGACCTGATCCCAACCCTTTATAACTTGCCCATTATCTACAGTAAACGTAAATGGCATCCCTTTACCAATAGAGGTATCAAAAATCTCACCACTTTCTAACCTACCAGTGTACTGTACGGAAACCTGATCTCCCGGTTTCGGAAAATTAACACGATCACCTTTATGTATCAGGTATTTTTTTATCCCAGATGACATAGTCTCTATCCTTTTATTATTACTATTAAAGTCATTTCCACGACTAGCTAGATCATCATTAACCTGGTCTAATTGATAATTAATTTTATGTTCTAGAGTTTTTAAACGCATTTGAAATGCCATCACTATTCTTATTATAGTATAATATTTTTATCTTTTACTACTAAGATATAAATAATATTTAAAAATCTAAAGTTATTAAATAAGAAATTATTAATATGGGTGATGTAAAAGTATTTTTTAGAAAACGTCCATTCACTGGTAATGATGGTAAAAACGATAAAGATATTCTAAAAATTACTGATAATTATATGATTTTAGATGATAATCGTCCAAGAATTAAACAAGAAGTCACAAAAAAGAAATTTAAAAGAGAAGAAAATCTTACCTTTGTAGCGGAAACGATAAAAAACAATAGTTTATATCAAGATAATTTTTACCCTGATATAGAAAAATTTTTAACTGGAAATACTAATGGATTGCTTATTTTAGCTTATGGACAAACCGGATCAGGAAAGACACATACCATTATGGGTAGTCAATCAGAACCAGGATTACTACAATGTTATTTTAAGCAGTTATTTGATAATAAACACACTAATACACGAATATTACTAAGTAGTTTTGAGATCTATAATGAAAATATTAGTGATTTAATACATCATAAATATAAATTAAAACCCTGGTTTTCCATTATGGATTATAAAAATTGCTGTGAAATTAAGAATATGACTGATGTCGCAAAATATCTAGATATTATCAATCGTAATAAAATTATGGGATCAACCAAAATTAATAAAAATAGTTCTAGATCACATACAATATATAAAATAGATGTTAATGGGAAAACTATTATCTTTATTGATTTGGCTGGAAATGAAAGAGGTAAAGTATCCGTTGCTAATAATAGGCTGCTAATGCAGGAAGCTGCTAATATTAACTTAAGTTTATTTGCCTTAAAAGAATGTATTAGGTCCTTAAGGGAACATCATAAATATATTCCTTTTCGTAGTTCTAAATTAACTATTGTACTTAGAGACATTTTTCAACGTGGATTTGATATCAGATTTATCGCTACTCTAAATCCATCTGTATTACAATTTCATGACACGTTGGATACAATACGCTATGCGATATCACTTTCTTATTCAGACCTGAAACAAATTGAGGTATTTGAAGAGGATAAAGTGGTAAAGGACCCTCTACATAAGTTATACCCAGAGCCTAAAAATAATATAGTTGTGGTACCAAAATTGGAATATAAACCGGAAATAAAGCAACACCGAGAAAAGGATGTCCAAAAATCAAGAGGTATTAAATATCTAGATCCAGTAAAAAAAGAGGCGGAACAAAATAATAAAGATAAAGAATTAGATGATGATTATTTTGAAGGTTTTAGAAAGGAATATTTTGATTATATTATGGAATTTAATAAATTAATTAGAAATGATCAAAGACTTTTTAAAAAGGGAAATTTAAGTAGCATATCTGATCGGGAATTAAGTAGAAATGCCTTAACCTTTTTATTAGATAAACGTGATTTTTTAAAACAAAAACTAGATATATTCTGTAAATATGCTGGAATTGATATTAAACCCAATAATAAAAAAGTATTAGAGCCAATTTCTAAAAATAAAAACACCGTTTTTTCAAATACCGTGTAGAAATATTATGTCTAATTATTACATAATTTAAAAAAAATGCATCGCTATTATAATAATAGATACGTATATACTAATACTAATACCAATACCAATACCAATACCAATACCAATTGTACTAAATCCAATATTGAAACCATTGTGATTATTAGACATGCTGAAAAACCAGAATTGGGGCTTGGACAATTATCCTGTAAGGGTTTAAATAGATCACTATTACTACCTGATTATTTTAAAAATAATCATAAAAAGGCAGATTATATATTTGCTCCTAATCCAAGTAAAAAACATTATGAGAACCATGGCGATAGACAATATCATTACTATATTAGACCACTTGCTACTATTGAACCGACAGCTATCCAATTAGGATTACCGGTAAATATTGACCATGGCGCACGTGAAACCAGAAACTTAGTAAATCATTTACTTAGTAACCAGTACCACGATTCAGTCATTTATGTTGCCTGGGAACATTCAGATATCTTACATATTACTAAGGATTTATTAAAAAGATTTAATAAATCTAATACTAAAATTCCTGATTGGACTAATGATAACTACGATACTGTTTTTGTTTTTGAGATTGATTGGAATACCAACCAGCTGTCATTTAGTGTTAAACATCAACGTTTAGGAAATATAAGTGAAATATGTAACTATGGATCCCAAAATTATATTACTAATCATACCACAAGTGAGAATACCAATACCTCAAAAGATATAACTAATTCTGAGGAAGTAGTATCTAATCAAAAAACAAACAGTGGGCAAATTTACTCCCATAGAAGAAATTGTGGGGGTATATATTAGTTTATTAGTTTATTAACTTAGTTATTGGCGATAACGTCTTAATTCACTGGCAGCTCGCCATAACTCTTGATTTTTTAAGATAGCTAATTCCTGATCCAGTTTTTGACGATAAGCTGGATCAGAGTTTTTATCAATTACGGTTTTGACCTCCTCTCCATTTTTGACGCTCTCGTAGCATTCTTGTATCACAGGTTTTAGTACTTTGGTAAATTTAGGAGCCCAATCTAGAGCACCACGCTGTGCCGTAGTACTACAATTAGCATAGAGCCAATCCATTCCCTTCTCATTAATTAGTGGATAGAGACTAACTAATGCCTCTTCCACCGTCTCATTGTAGGCTTCTGAAATACTATGTCCATTTTCACGTAATACTTGGTACTGGGCTAAAAAGGCACCCTGTATCATTCCCATCAGGACACATCTCTCCCCGGTTAAATCACTGTATACCTCATTTTGAAAGGTGGTTTCAAAGACATGTCCACTCCCGATTCCAAAAGCAAGAGCCAAGGCGGTATCTTTAGAGGTACCAGTAACGTCTTGATGAACGGCATAACTAGAATTGATACCACTTCCCTCCATAAATTTATTACGCACCGTCATTCCAGCTCCTTTGGGTGCCACCAAGACAACATCTACGTCATCGGGTGGCGTCACTCCGGTCAATTCCGGATAAGTTACTGCTAGTCCATGGGAAAAATAGAGACAATTTCCAGGAGCTAAATTTTGTTTTACGGTGTCCCATTCGGACATTTGTCCCGCATCGGATAATAGATACTTAACAATGTCTCCCTTTCTAGTGGCACTGCTGATATCTAAGATTTGGGAGCGGTCCCAACCATCTTTCAGAGCCGTATGCCTACTAGAACCTCCGAGTCGTAGACCTAACACGACATTAAATCCATTATCCCTTAAATTAAGAGCTTGTCCCCTACCTTGGGGACCGTATCCAAGAATACTGATGGTGCGATTACCGATGATCTCATGGCATGTGTCTAGGGAATAATCGCCTCGGGTATAGATGGTTTCCGGTTCGGAATTATTAATCGTCAGTTGAGCCACACCACGAGTTAGCAGATGTGGTCTGGGAAATAGTAGTTTTTTAATTTTTAGATTACGCAACATGGTTTCTTAACTAAAGAAATTTAGTTTTAAATAAAAATTAACAATGTGTTTTATGTAGTAAATTTACTAATTAGCTAAATATTGGATAGAATATTTCGTTAATTTTAAAAATGGGGGG
>WLWF01000475.1_pt1 | contig 38584 bp, 41 predicted proteins | sample 6718331 | NCBI WGS metagenome assembly WLWF01 (sample SAMN12718692, study PRJNA515312) | sponge metagenome | isolation source: marine sponge | host: Mycale hentscheli | place: New Zealand: South Island, Marlborough, Capsize Point | collected 2003-05-01 | reverse complement strand
AGGGTTAATTGTTTAGGACCAGTCACAGAAGCAAAGGAGTTTTTTTTATCTATCTTCAACCAACGTGATATAATTACTCTTGAATATCTAGAATATGTAAGATGGTACAAATTGTGTAAACAAGAATTAGGTAAACCACCATATAAGGGAATGAAATTCTCCTTATGGAAAAAACTTAATCAACTGTATATCCAGAACAATTCAACTTTAAATCAACCGATAATATGCTAACCAGTCATAAAGAAGAAACATTTGTATTTATTTTTTTCTCATTCTATTAAGAAATTGAAATGAATATTTGACACAGCTTCGCTGATGCCCTCCGGGCTGTCAAATATTGTTTTAGGCATAACTTCCCATTTTGATTATTTTTAGCCCTTTTTAAAATTCTCTCCAATTTCATATTTATTTAGCTAAAATAAATATAAAATTTAATGAAGATGGAAATTAAAGGTCAACTTATCCTGCTTCGCACTCTCGCGAGAAGTATGCATCATAACCTTTGTATATCCCCTACCTGTTTTGAAATTTAAATGAATTTTCATCAAACATCCCTTCAATCCTGGTTTGCTAGAATCAATGATGTTTACAATATGCCCTAAATGTTCATCCGTCTTTTTGTACACATAAGAAGCACTTGCTCCAGTCCTCTTATCTCCCGATTGCTTAAAAGAATATGTATTATCTTGGTGAAAACGCATCAATATATCCTTACCTGTATTAAATCTGGTAAATACTCCCGTTCCATGAAGATTAGAATAAGTAATTGATTTTCCGTAAAGTGTTCCAGGTGCTCTCATAATTATAATATATATCTAGATTTTTTTTAGACAAACGATTCTATTTCCGCACTGAAACAATCGTCCGTTTGAGTTATCTCTTTGTAAATTACTTGAATCTCTTTTCTCTGCTGCTCATATACATTTAAACAAGGACAACAACAACAGACATATCTACAAAATTTCGACAATACTGAACCCATAGTGTAATATATTATATTTATATTATACTATTTTCTTATCCTCCAACTCCATATAACTAATTTCATCTAACCGTCTATTTTCCTCTACCCATAATTTACGTCTTCGCTGAAAATCTCTTTCCCTCCTTTCTTCTGTCCATTCTTTCCACATTATATATGATAAAACGTATGATACTGCTGCTCCCATTACTCTAAAGTGATATATTAATTTTTAAAAATTAATTCATTACCAAGTTGTAGCACAACCCCAAGCCTTACTATTTGTATTTCCAAAACAAACTCCCTTTTGCCCTGTATTTGGATTTTTCTTATAAGGAGACCACGTACAATTTACAGAATTGGTACAAGTTTTGGCATCTGATATCCTTAAACAATCTCTGGATGGCATACATGGAAACTGTTGTCCCGTTCCATACCATATCGCAAAATCTCTGCGTCCAGAATTATTTCCTTTTATTAAGGTATCTATATTTTTGTTTGATAACCTCTCATCAAAACAATCTGCTCCAAAAAGCTCCTCTTGACAATTCCCACTACCACATACCGTCGGCACAATCGAATCGTTTTGTCCCAACTTAGCTTTGATTGAACTCCAAAATTTATCTACTCCTGCTTGATTTAAATCTACGCAGGTCGCACCATTTACCTTAGTTGGAAGACCTTTATAGAAATTATATTGTCCCAACGAACCCTCAGTATAGCACTCCGCAAAAAACTTGTCGAATACTATACCATACTTACTCAAAGGAGGAATTGAATTTCTTAATCCACCTACAATAGCATACTTGTATTGTGCGCCCATATTATTAAAAAGCTTTACAAAGGCTGCTATGGAAGATGGGTCGTCTTCAGAATCGATTAAAAATCCTTCTAAATCTGGAAATTGAGTTGTCAGCATGTTTATTAGATAATTCGCAGGGGTTACACTTGAATTACAACACACAAAAGCCCATTTTTTCACTGGAAGTCCTAAATTAGCTACCAAAGTATTATTCCATTGGTTATTCATAATATCATTATCATTAGAATCCTTGTATTTGGCTGAATTTGCTACTACTACCACATTGTTAAATTTACTTTGAGCCAAATTTGGGTCCATTAATTGCTGTGTTTGATTTAATTCAGGTACATCGAAACCCGGTGCTTCAAGTAGAAGATATAAATCACCCTTTGGGTCTGTAAATGATTCAATATTTTTATTTAATAAACAAGCTGAGAGCACTGTTAATAAGAATATACCTATGATAAATTTCCAGTTTTTCATATAATTTATAGTGTTATTTTATTTCTATGCTAGACATAGCATCCTTTAGACCTACCTTTTGTCCCAATTTCTTCTTAATTGTTTTTGTTTCTTTTTCCATTTCTTCATCATTGGTAGGTCCAGACATGTTTCGCACCATTATTTGGAACTCTTTTAATTTCTTGTCATTTGTTGGCCAATCTGGATTTGCCTCCTGCCAATCTTTAATTTTTCCAATCTGTTTTCTCTGAACAACATCAATAGCCTTATCTACTTTTTGATTACTTGCGTCAATATTCCATCCTTGTTTGTCTTTTATATAGAATTTCTGCCTTTTAACATCTGAACAATGGATAGGGCGCTGAATTACGGGCAAATCATTTAAATTTTTAATTAAAATATTTGAAACACCCTCTGTAAAACCTAGTTGTGAAGTTTTTGACACATCTTGTAGGGTTAATTGTAAATTTTTTATAAAATCTTCCAAGCAAATTGCATTTTTACAGTGTTCATTCAAAAATACATTGATATTAATTTTCTGATTATATGTTTGATTGTTATTATTGGTTATATTACTTTTTCCTTGTGCTATTTGCTTTTTCAATAATTCGTTATTTTCTTTTAAAAGTTCAGCTATTAGATCATCTTTCGATAATTTTGATTCTGTAACAGGCTGACATTTCTCTACAATGTAGGGACACTTTTTTTTATGTCTTGAAAGTCCGCTACTGAACTTGTAGGACTTGCCACAGGGACAAATAAGCATATTTTTTGTTATCATTTTGTTATCATTTGTTATCATTTTATGTTTAGCAGTGGAAATATGTTGTTTCCATAAAAACTTTCGAGAGCATTTATAGTCACATTTTTTACAGTAAAATTTTGGAGCATATTTTTTCATATATATAATGATAACAAAAAATATGCTTAAATCTTTTTAATTAAGAACTTAAATTTTTGATTGTAGAGACCAAAAACCAACAATTCATTATTTTTATTCTACAACCTTCTAAAGAAAATACAAATGTGCATTTTTTGAAGCCCCAAAAAATACTCAGAATCTCATTATGGACATTTGAAATTTGTCCAAAATCAAAAAGTGTGCCTACTTTTATACAACAAAACGTGAGTACCTTTTTTTTAGTGCCTTTTTTTCAGCGCAAATAAATTGAAACCATTTTAACCCCCCATAACCCTAGTACATAACACCAATCAACCATGTCATCCAGTCCCACTACTGTTGCTACCGAACTCGCCACAGAGGCTGATTACCAACTTCCTCACTTCTCACCAAATGAAAAGTCTATAATTCTAGAATGGGCAGGTGATGACGAAAACAATCTTGCCCCTCCATATGCTTACACTCGGCTTCTTAAAATTCTCTGGAGGCATTTTGGAGAAAAGACACAACCGCCTCCTGGTACTCCTATTTCATTTCAAACTAGACTTTATTCTTTTGGGTTTGCTAAGCATAATGGTAAGATTATGAATAACCCACTTGCTCAAATGGTCACTTTCCTTATGATTCGTAGGTTGCATAGTACCAACCTAGACCTTCCTCCATACCACCATGAATCTTACCAACTTCATTCGCAATTACAAGGATGTTGGTTTAAATTCCTGGAATATCTTAATTTGGGTGATTAAATTAAGATAATTCAACTATAAAAAATAATTCTTATTAGTTCCTTTTTTTTAGTGCGTTTTTTTATGTTCAATAATACACATTTCCACAACAATTACAATCAGAAGCCCAAACACAATCATCAGGACCAGTTCCAGGAACAGCACATCCATCCGGAGTACAACCTCTTTTACAATTACAGGGTAAAGACCACCATTGAGACCATCGTGGCCAAACATCCCAAGATCCCCAAAAAGCAGGGCGGCGCCACCAACCTCCACCTCTTCCTCCTCTTCTTCTGAATCTTCTCAGATATCCTCCCGGACCTCCACGTCTGAATCCACCACCACGTCTAAATCCACCACCACGTCTAAATCCGCCACCACGTCTGAAACCACCTCCTCTACCACCTCTACCACCTCTGCCACCCCTGCCACCACGACCTCCTCTGAAACTTTCTAACATGGCGTGGGATAAACAACCACATAATACTAAAAATAAAACACCTAATGCTAATAATGAACTAGTCTTCATATATATATTAGTTAGATTTACTCTTTTTATCTTCCTTTGACTTTTGGTATGTCTCATATGCCAATAAACCGAATCCCGCAGCACCCATCACTGTTCCGAAAACAGAATACCATCCATGAGATTCTCTAAGTGCCACGCAGATTTGATTAGGTATTCTTAATAATAACATCAATGTTAAAGAAAGTGCTAAAGCAATGGAAAAAGGTTTACCTGTTTTAACAGCGTCAATCTGAGCATAAGTACCATATATAGCTACCGCTAAAGCTACAATGTGTAAATAACCAGTATACCGCATCATTTTCTCACTACACTTCATTATATACTAATATAAGACAAAATGTATTATCAAATCAATTAAAGAATTTAGTATTATCATATTATATAATGAACGAAAGATATCAATCCCTTAATAAAGCTCCATTTTCTCCTCCTGGTTATGTTTTTGGTATCGTTTGGCCTATATTATATACTTTAATGGGAATATCTACCTATATAATTTGGAGTGACCCAAAATGTTCTCCATATTGTTCTGCTTTGACTTTCTTTTTTATACAATTGTTTTTCAACTTGATTTGGACCACTCTTTTCTTCAAATGGAACATGTATAAAACAGCTTTATTGGATATTGTAATAATGTTTGGATTTTCTGTTATTACTTTTTTGAAATATTTTGAAATTAATACCATTGCTGCTTACTTACTAATTCCATATTTAGCTTGGTTATGTTTAGCTTTCACTCTAAATGCTTATATTGTAGCCTATAACTAGTCTATAAATAGTACTAAAAGTAATATAAATTGAAATTCATTAATATATTGTAAGGAATTTCAATACATAATGCCTTCACTTGCTAACTACATGATTGCTACTTCTATTAAAAACTATGTTATAGAACATAGAAATCGTCTTGAAAAGAAATATATAGTACCACTTACTTTTGAGCAAGTTTTCATTCTTGTTTTCATTGTTTCCTGCTTAGCTGGATTTTCCGTACGTATTTTCTATAATGGATTGTACGGCTCTATTCTCAATTCGTTTCAATTGCGTTGGTACGGAATGGGGTGGGGAAAAGCCCCTTGGTATATTGCGGTTGGATTAGAATTAGTATCTGGATTTCTTGGGGGATGGTTTGGTCATTATGTTATGAATACACAATTCCGTCATAATAACCAACCTACGGTTACACTATATCAAACCTATACTCTTCTTTATAATACTATAAAATATCAATTCTTAAGAATGCTGTGTGGTCGTGCGAATGCTTTGCACTGGGATTAGCACGCCATATGTTCCATAATCCATTTCCGGATTTTAACATTCATCGGCTCTAACATTAATACTAAACCATCCAACAATTTTTGTTTAAAATCTGTATTACTTTCCTCCTCCATCAATAAAAGAGTGTTATGGATGATATACAATAGCCTATCGTCATAAATTTCAATAATACCTTTAAATACAGTATCTATTGATACGGTACCTTCAGTGTCATCTTTAAATATTTCATCTGCTTTTAAGTCTAGCACATTTCTATAAAGTGCTAAAGTATGACGGATATTATTTTTATCTGCTTTGTTATAAGTCTCTGATAGTTTATCTAATCCTTTTACTGCCCACTGTAGAATATATTGATATGCTTCGTCATTTTGACTTTTATACCATTTGTAATATCGTCTAATCGCATGAAATAAATAATAAAGGTCATCTTTATTGTCATTATTCCACCATCTAGTGACTCCTTGTAAGTAGGTAGGTGGTTGAATAGTTAAAATATTACTATTTACACTTATTTTAGTTCCAATTGGACTATGTGCGAGTAAAGCCAATTGAATCATAACCTGCATGGGTTCTAATATTAGGTCCGCCCTCTCCTTTTCTTTCGTCCTCAACATTTCCATTATATTCTTTCCCGCAAAAAAATAATTCATTTTATCCTTATTACACAATCTATATAAAAACTTTTCAACAAAAATACATATACTATATGACATCAGAACAAGTTTTAATTGATTTTTCATTACCAAATACTCCAGATACTTTAAAATTTTTAAAGCTAAGTCAGTCTGAAAAGATGAAAGCCGTAGCATTGGGTATTAAATTTTTAACATCAGGAAATCATCAATTACAAAGTTGGGACAATAGTCAATGGGAGGAAAGAATAGAGCAAATTCAACAAGAAAAACACGAAATAATACTCGCTTTGGAAGAAAAACTTCATTTAGAGCATGTTAAAAGACAAAAATTAATCAAATCACAGAAAGAAGAACTCAATTCTATAGTAGAAGGGGTTAGAAATAGAACTGAGAGTAAATACTTGTCAGAAATAGCTTGTTTAAATGATAAAATGGAGAGATTACAAAATAAAATCTCTTTACAAGAAAACGAGAAAACTAAGTTATATAAAACCATAAATGACGAATTTTATAGTAAGATTCTCTCCAAAGAAAAACTATGGGAGGCAAAAAATGAGCGAATTAGAAAGGAATATGAAGAAAAACTAGAAAAAGAACGTGAAAGAACTGCGGCATGTATTTTAACTACCAAACATTCTACAATTAAGGGACAAGCGGGAGAAGAATTTACACACCATGAGCTAAATAGACGTTTTCCAACTGCGGAAATCGAAGATACACATAAACAACCGGGTCGTGGAGACTTTATTATGAAAGAAAATGATTTTACTATGCTTATTGAGACGAAAAATTACAAGAAAAATGTCACAAAACCAGAGATTGAGAAGTTTTATCGTGATATGGAAATCAATAATGACATACAATGTGGATTATTTTTGTCGTTAAAGTCCGGAATATGTAATAGAGATGACTTGGCTTTGGAAGTTATTAATGGAAAACCTGTCATTTTTGTTCATAATTGTTTAAAGAATATGGAAAACATTGATTTTGCTGTGCGTATATTCAAATTAATATTAAATACCGACTCCATAGACTTAAGTAATAAAGAAGTATATGAGAAAATTAAGAATACTATTCCAATGGTCAAACGATATTGGAATAAAATTAGGTCAAAAATACAGAAATTCGAGAAAGATATGACGCAATGTATACTAGAGCAAGAAACAATGGTTCGTGATATTTTTAAGCTGTTAGGGTTTAATTATTGAGCGGATTTTTCATTGACACCTTTTTTAATTTCTCTGGCTAAATGAACATGAAAAAGTCCTATAATTAGTGATGCCCATACAATAGCTAGGAATCTAGTGGCTATATAAGTAGTAAACCAGTAAATAAGAATAGCTGAACCGGCAAGTCGCATATACCTATTATTACTTGAAAATAATAATCCGACTAAACTCATCATCATAAGTAAAATAGCTTGAAACCAACGATTATTTAGGTCTTTTTTAAGTTTAAATATACCGTCTTTTCTCATTTCATACCAATCGTCTAATAATTTCATATATACATATATATATATATATATATAAACTATAATGTCGCAACAAAGAATGCGAAAAAGATTTCCACCTTGGGCAGCAGAATTTGTAAACCGTTCAAAAAGAGTTAAACGAAAACTACAAACTGATTTACTCGATGCGGCAAAATGTAGAATAAAATTAAATTATGAATACAAAAAAGAAGATAACGAATTGCGATTTTATATTGATATAGTAGATCCACGGGGATATCCAATCATTGAGAGCGCCAACGTTTGTAAAGGAATAAAACCAGAATATAATAATGCTGTAAATGAACAAGATTTGAAAAATAAAGTCAAAATCAAAACAGTCTCTCTCATCGACGGCCGCGAAAATTTAACGGACGAGGAGAAGGAGGACATTCACTATGAAGCGGCTGTCCATCCAAGCAGAGCGAGTCAATGGAACCCTATAGCCAACTATACTCCTGGTAGAGCAGTGGAGATTATATTTAGCATACATAAGGATAGGAATGGGATTATAACAAGCACAGTTGATCATCTCCTGGTGGGGTGTTGGAGCTGTGGAGGATCACATTTAATCACTCCAATAAGTAAACAACATTTGGGAACAATTTTACTTTTAGCTTATACGCTAATTTGTGGTAGAAAGATAAACGCGGCTGGAAGTGGTAAATTAATAGATGCAACTGGTGGATATTATGATAAATTCGGATGGCTGGGGGATGATGAAGAATTGTACTTAAAAAAACCTGGAACAAAAGGACTAGTAAAGATGATAAATGTACTACTTGGTAGTATTTATAGATATGGACCGGGAGAATATTTAAAAAAAGGCATTGATGATGAAGATGTGGGGGATTTATTAAAAAACATAAAAGGCTTGGGTGGATGGTCAATGGCAGTTATGCGAGGCGGAAGAAAGACGAAAAGAAGAAAAAAACGTATTTGTTGCGTCGGTATTGGTTGTCCCGAGTGGAAGCATTGTATACACGTTTTAGGCGATGGGGCTAAATATAGACCAAAAAGGAAATCAACTTTAAAAAGAATGAAAAAATGCGGGAAACGATATACTTCTCTAGGGAAAAAATATAAAAAATGTATGAAACGAGAACGAAAAAAAACAAGAAAGAGACGAAAAAGAAGATAAAATCTTAATTTATCGTAATATATTAATGATTAATAAATTACGACAACGAGAAATAACGGGGAAACGGATAAAAATAGACTATGTTTATCCATTGCGCGATACTAAATATGTTTGTTATAGATGTACCAGAAAAATCAAAGGATTAATTATAGATTTGCCTAATGATATAGATGTATTCGGTTTTCGATACCACTATATTATTCCAATGTTGTCTTGCCATCGTTGTCGGGATCCTGTGGCGCTTCCTTAGGCGCATTAGGGTTGGTTTTAGGTGTTGAAGCGTTACTCATTGTTTCTAGAATGTAATCTTTGGGACGATTAAAATTATTTTTATTTATATTTATTCTTTTTAAAGGTTTTGGTTTTTTATATTTATAGTGGCTTGTTAATGTAGTACAATCTTGAATCTTATTCGTTTTGTTTCTCCGCTTGATTAAGCAAAGTAACAAACCAAAAGTTAATATAATACTACTGACAATTGCTATAACAGCAAGTACTGTATTAGTTTCGGTATCTAATATATTTGGTATAGTGCTATTATTTGTATAATTTGTCATATTATTTAGTATAATAGTAGGACTAGGTGAGCTTTTACCTCTAATATATGTTGAAATTCTACTGGGTGATGGTGTGTAAAATGATGGAAATCTGGTATCTATTGTTTCAATGGTAATATTTGGCTGTGGAGATGGAGTATAAGTTACTGTATTAACTGTATTATTAGTATTTGAGGTATTGGTTGCGTTGACTATAGGAACATGCTGGGTAATATTGGTGTGGTTTAAGATATTTGATTTAAAACTAACATTTTTTGTGGAGTTTAATGTTGCATTCTGGAGAGAAGGTATCGTTAAATTCGTTATATTAATCAGAGGCATAATTGTTAATACTGTTTCGACACACATTTTCATACTTATTATTTGATTATTTTGAGCTACACTCCACATAGTATTACAACTGGTCATATTAGTTTTAGAAATAGGGTTATCTTAAAGCATTTTTCGCTATTATATTAACTATTATTAATATAGAATATGTTTGGTTTATGCAGATATAAAAATGCATTAGGCAAACCCGGAAAAGGAATTCATAGTTTTAGAATTGCTAATATAGCTGTAGCAGATGTGTTATTGACCTTTCTATTAGCTTATGTACTGTGGGTTATTCTTGAAAAATATAACTATTGGATTATTTTATACTTTTGTTTTTTAGCAGCTGTTATATTACATAGAATGTTTTGCGTTAAAACTACCGTTGATAAATTTTTATTTAGATAAACTCACTTGCGTTTTTTTCTAGTTCTTCTAGATTTAGGAATAATATTTTTTTTAGTTCTACTATGTTGTAGTATAAGTTTATTGACATTATCTAATTTTTTCCAATTTTTTTTACTAAGTTGGTGTGTTATTGAGTTTTTGGTTGATTTTTTGTTTGTTTTTCTTTTGATTTTTAATTTTTTCTCAATAAATTTTTTGTTTTTGGTTGATTTTTTGGCAAAACCAGCTATATTTATCACTAATCTTCTTTTATATTCATCAATTACTTTCTTATGAAGAGACCTTTTTTTCATTGTTTTATGTGGATTTATACCATTATCTACTAGAGTTAAAGCTAAAAATTCTTCATCTGGAATTTTTATTCTGTAACCAAAATCGTCAATAATTCTTGCCATCTTATATTATTGATATATTTTATTGTCATAGTATAAGATGTCGTATGATTATTTATTTAAAATGATATTTGTTGGTGATACCAATGTCGGGAAAACCGCAATAGCAAATAGACTAGCACGAAATAGATTTGATTTTCATTATGACGCCACCATAGGAGTAGATTTCTCATCACTTACCCTAGATATTGATGAAAAACGCATAAAAACTCACATATGGGATACCGCAGGGCAAGAATGTTTTTCTTCTATTATCACTACATATTATCGTGGTGTGGCTGGTGCTGTTTTGGTATTTGATGTAGGCAGAGAATCATCATTTAAAAAATGTAATTATTGGTTAAACCAAGTGTTAGGTAAAGGAACATGTGACCATATTCCATGTTTATTTTTAATAGGTAATAAATGTGATAGAGATAAAAGAGTTGTTTCAAGGGAAGATGCGGAGAATTTTGCCAAAGAAAACAATATGTTATATTTTGAAACTAGTGCGAAAAAAGATATTAATGTCCATGAATCCTATAAAAAAATAATAAAACATATTGCTTCGTCTATAGACTTAGAATCAGCCACTGAACATCAAGGTATTCGTAAAGGTATGATTACACATAGTAAATTACAAGAAAAAGAAGAACGAGATTGTTTTGTTCCTTGTTGTATTATTCTTTAATATTGGTATAATTGGTCAACTAATAATGAAAAAGAAAAATTCATTCCGCATAAATTAACTGGATATCCCCTATCATTTAATAATTGAACTCTCAATCTTTTTAATGTTGTTGGACCAAAATAAGTACGTTTTTGAACGCCATCGTTTTCATATATCATTGGAATTGACCTATCTATATCTTCTCTTTCTACTGGGAAACGTAGCAAAACATCTGTATCCGTAGGAGCAAAATAACGAGACTGAGAAATATTTCTTTGAGCAATTGTTATTTGTTGTGCTGTATATTTCTGTGCGCTGGTTAAATTATTGCTCCCATCAACAATTGGATTTGGATTTTGCGTACCACGTCTACATGACCTATTAGTTAATTTTACATTACCGTTATTTGTGAATACACTTCCGCCAGATGGGTCTGTACAAATAGGAAAGGATGACCTTGTTCTTTGGTAGTAGCTTGGGGTTTTAAATTTATTTTGATTATCTGTAAGTGAAACCATACTACCGGTTATTCTATTTGACTGAAAATCATTGACCTTTAATATAAGGTATCTAGTTCCAAATAAATCTAAACAAGCCTCACTTTGGTAAGAAGTAGATTCGTTTCCTACCATAGGATATCTTGGTTGTCTAAACCCTAATAACCAACCTAAATTATAATTAATTTTTGGACCTGAATTTTCTGTATTACAACCAGAACCATCTGGTAAAAAATTTAAACTTATATCTGAATTACTATTAGATGTAATTGTAGTTTTTAATGTATTACTACATATGTCAATTGTAGCTACTCCAGCCATTCTAGAATTAATAGCATTAATCAATGTTTGTTTATCATCATAAAAACCTTCAGGAATAGTTACTAGATTTCCATTTAATTCAAAACTATTTGTGCCAAATTGTTCATTAATAGGATACCAAGTTCTGGGAATTTCAATACCACCAACGGCTATAGATATAACATTATTCATTGGTTCACTTAAATCAAAAGTAAAATCAGTACTTGAATCTACATAATTGTTAGAACCATCCTTTGGAGCACCATTACAAGTAATATTATCACTTTTAATCTCCCTGTATTGACTATCTACATTAATAAGATTTTGATATGTGTTTCTTAATGTAGGATTCATATTACCCTGTGTTATTTCTACATTGTGAGCATTAGGAATTAATAATCGTTGTTGTCCTTGTGTCATATGTGTAGTTGGTTCAACAACAGAAATATTATCTCTTCTATTTGGTAATTGTTCAGCCAAAGATGTTGATATATCACCTTTATCATAGTATTCGTTTTGAAATAAGTTTTCACTAGGTTCCGGTACTTGACGTTGGTCTAAACTATCAATAAGTGGTTGTAATTTATCAAAATTATTTATCAGTTTTTCACCAGCTTCTTTAAAAAATGTAACTGCCGGAGCATTTTTTAATGCTTCAAATTGTGTAACAGCATTATTTATTGCTGCTTGTATACTGTCTTTTGTTTGAGCAGATGCTGCTCCTACTAGTTCTATTAAATCTTCTAATGAATAGTTTTCAATATCAAAATCTGGTCCGTCGGACATATATTAAATAATAAGTTTTTAATTTAATATTTAATAACCAATAAAATTATTTCATACACTGGTCAATACAAGAACCAGCATCTGTTCCACAACATGTTCTACATCCTGATATACCATCTTTTGCTCCTACACAAGATTTATCTCCTCCTTTTTGATATTTATAAGCTACATTTTTACAAGAATCGGCTTCTCCGAATATCGAACACTCAATTTTGGTTGGCATGAGTTTTCCGCCACCGCTCAACGGGTCGCCGCCGTGGTCTCCACCGTGCATACCACATTGGACTCTTATAGCTTGTCCTGCTCTGTGTAATTGGTGTGCCATTTTAGTATGTTTTTGTTTAAGTGAATGGCATTGTTTTCGTGACAATCTTTTTTTTCCACCTCGTCTTTTTCTGCGTCGTCGTGTTTTACGTTTCTTTTTGTGACGAGTTCTACGGTGCTTTTTTTTTAGTGCTCTTTTCTTAGTTCGTTTTTTTCTTCTTCTTCTTCCTCCACGGGTCTCCCGATTAACACTGGGCATTGCTGGTTGGCCGTTGGCATTTAATGGTAGTTGCTGACCAGTTACAATGTAAAACATAATATTTAATCGCTGACATAATAACATTCTAAATCCGTTGTCTTGAGCACCTTCAAGAGCTTCTTTAGCTACTTCCTTCTGACCATACATCTCATCATCTTCACCTCCTTCTTTTCCTTGATGTAATTCGCTATAAAAATGATGGGAATAAGAATTAAAAGGTCTTAATAATCCTTGTAATGTTTTATCGCCATGCTCCGTAAGATCCGCACTACCTACCTCTTTATGAAACTTATATAACGCTGTAACTGCTGCTGGAATTTGAGCTGATTCAGTGTATGCATCTCCACAACCATTCACAAATCGCCATCCGTATTTATAGTATAATGAAATAACTGTATCTAATCCATGAAGCCCAATGCCTCTTGGTAAAAATACACCTACAGTCTGTATTGCCCTGATAGTAAGACCACCATTTGGAAATACGCGGTGATTTCTTGTTACTACACTTGGAGGCTCGGCATTTCCTAACACCAAGACTTCTAGTTCTATTGTTGGTCTTTTTGCTGCTAATTGCTGTTGAGACAGTCCCTCTAACGTCTCAGATGTAATTTTTCTTCCTGAGCCATAATGTCCTACTGCTGCATCATCTCTAGATGTCACTCGTAGAAGTGATAAACCTCTTATTGGTCCGACTTGTCCTGTTGATACATTTATATCTCTCTGAATTAAAATGACATTTGTAGGCATGGTGTCTTCATCCGCATCATCAGCATAAACGCTACCCTGTAATTGCGAACGAACATAAGACTCTGGTAATCCAAATCGGCAAAATGCCGTTAATGCACCTTGAGCAACACTTCTTAATACCCCGCGCCCATCCATTAAAGAACCATAATATCTACAAAATGGATTTCCATCACCTGGACTTCTGCTGTCCCAACCAGCAGGAACAATATTTCTTATTGAATTTAAATGGTCTGGTGTCCAACCTAAAAGTTGTAACATTTGCTCCGTACAATATACTTCTACTATTGGAGTATGGTTAACGTTTGATGATGATTGACTTGCCATATATATATTATAATGGCAAAATAATTACTAAAATTGAATTGGAAAATAAGATTAATATTAATATTATCTAAAACAATCATAATGAGTCATTCTGAACAAAAACAAGCGGCAGATTGCCCCGTATGTCTAGAAAGTTTTACTCCTTCCGTAAGAGCTAGAGTTTCATGTCCACAATGTCATTTAGAAGTTTGCCGCGCTTGTGTGCGTCGGTATCTTCTAAATACAACGCAGCAGGCGCATTGTATGGGACACAACTGTAAGTGTACGTGGGATAGGGAGTTCCTTATTAAAAATCTTTTGAAATCATTCGTTAATGGTGAATATAAAAAGCATAGAGCAAAGATGTTGTTGGATCAAGAGAAAGCTCGTATGCCAGAGACCATGCCAGCGGTTGAAAATTATATGAAGATTGGTACTATGAAAAAAGAAATTAATGAAGACCAGGTAGAGTATGATAAGCTAAGGGAGCAATTAGAAAAATTAAAGCGCAAAATTAATACTACAAAACATAACATCAAGCGATACGAAAGAGGTGAAACTGGTGCTGAAGAAAAGAAACGTGAATTTAAAAGGAAATGTGGTGTAGAAGGTTGTCGTGGATTCCTGTCTAGTCAGTGGAAATGTGGTTTGTGTGCTACCTTTACCTGTTCTCATTGTTTCGAAGTGCTAGGTAAAGATAAGAATTGCGGGCATGTTTGCGATCCAAACAATGTGGAGAGTGCCAATATGATTAAAAAGGAAACCAAGCCTTGTCCTTCTTGTGCTACGCCTATCTTTAAGATTCAAGGTTGCGACCAAATGTGGTGTACACAGTGTCATATTGCTTTTAGTTGGAGGACTGGCATGAGAGTTAATGGAGTAATTCATAATCCTCACTTTTATCAATGGCAAAGAGAAGGTGGAGGTGCTGCTCCTGTACAAACTCCGGGTGCTCAGGTTTGCGGTGGTTTACCTGGAGCTTGGAATTTCCGCCGACAGCTTAATAGAATAGTTACCGGAGATCCTTATAAATCAAGTGCTGTTACACAAGCAATAATGAGACTTCATAGTGGATGTGCTCATTTTCAGCATTGGGAACTTGATAGGCTTCGTCGTGATTGTCAAAACGCCGCTGATAATAAGAATTTGAGAATTAAATATCTTTGTAAGGAAATATCAGAAGACGTTTTGATGACAAAACTACAGCAGCAAGATAAAAAGCGTGAGAAAAAGATGGCACAGTTGCAAGTATACGAACTTCTTAACACTGTCTTTCTAGAAAATTTAAATGATATTCAACAGTTGATTTTGACTCCAAAAGATATTATCGCATCAAATCGTAAAAAATTCATTGAAAGCCTATACAAAACTTGTCAAAAAAATTTAGAACGCTGTCATAAGGTAAGGATTTATGCTAATAAAAACTTAGCAAGAATCAGTACAATTTATAGTCAAAGTGTGGGGATGATAGATCAAAATTTTAGAACTTTGAGTAGAAAATACAAAGATATTTGTGATATGGAAGGAGTATTTACAGCTGTTCCAGATACGATTATACTGGCGTAATTTATTCAAATAAACGTTGAAATAACCAATACATCTGGGTACCATTCTTACCAAATCGTTTCCAGGGAATGACTGAAATTCCTTGTCCTCTTTTATAATGACCATAACCTTTAAATAAAATTAACTCTAGTGCTTCTAAAAATTTTTCATTTATTTCTTTTCTATCTTTTCGAAATGCGCTATTGTAAATATACCTATTGTAATTTGTATCTGATTTATAAATACACATTTTGTATTTTGGATTTATATAATTCCTTATCAAACCAATTCCCATTATTTTATTTTGATCATTATTCATTTCTAATACGAAAACTAAACCTAAATGTGGAACAGTTAATGGCATTTTTTTATTTAAACCATAGATACATCCTTTCCATTTAAATCGTTCTCTCCAATCTTGATTTTCTTTATAGGTATAATTTGTAAATCGGGTTGTTCCTATCCAAAACCTTTCGTTTTTATCCATATTTACCTTGATAAATTAGTCTTTATTATTTTCAATTTATCTTTATAAGCATTATAAAGACAAAACAAGAGATAATATTAAATGTTAATTGATATGTTAATTGGTGGATTATCTGGAGTTATTTCAAGAACCTTAACCGCTCCATTAGAACTATATAAAATTCAAAGACAAAATGCTTTTATACCTAATTCTACTATACGCGATGTATTAAAAAAAGAAGGATTAAGATATCTTTGGAAAGGAAATGGCACAAATTGTATAAGGGTATTTCCACAGACAGCTATAAATTATGGAGTATTTGAATTTTCCAAGGAACATGTATTGTATGGTATTGAAAATAAACAAATAAAGAATTTATTAGCAGGTAGTTTAGGAGGAAGTGTATCAATAACTCTTACTTACCCTTTAGAGACAATAAGATCAAGATTAACTCTTCAAACTTGTAATTCTCATTACAACGGATTTTTACATGCTTGTCGTTCTATACCTATAAGAGATATGTTTAAAGGTTTAAGAATGAGTATATTAGGATTTGCACCTTTTACAGCTTTAAGTTTTTCAACATATTTTTCTTATAGGGAATATTTGGAGAATAATACAAATTTAAATAAAGATTTACTGAAGGTTATTGGAGGAGGAATGGCTGGTACAACGGCTGTTAGTATAACTTATCCAAGTGATTTAATTAGACGGAGATTACAATTACAAAATTTCGATCCGACAGTACCGAAATATGGTGGGATTATAGATTGTGTGAGAAAAATAGTGAAAACAGAAGGAATATTGGGATTATATCGCGGTTTACCAGCGACTTATATTAAATTATTTCCAACGATTGGTATACAATTTTTGGCTATGGAGAGATTAAATGAATGTTTAAAATAAATTAAGTTTAAATATTTTGCACACTTTATATATAGAATGTCCGACTATTGGAAATTAGAAATTAATGATTATACGATTCCAGAATTAGAAGATATGTTTAATTTAACTCCACCATATACACTTGAAAATATTGTGAATTCAGATATGGCATTGGTTCAAAAAATTTCAACTGATGGAAGTATTGACATTGATAAAAAACAACAAATTATAACTTTTCTTTCTAAGGCAAAAGATAAACTTGCCAAAGCTCATAAGAAAAGTTTAACACAACTAAAAAAAACTAATGTTAACGATGTAGATGGACACATGATACAAAGAAGGGATTATAAAAATCATTTTAAGTTTGGAGGAAATGACCCACAAGATTTTAATGGTAATCCCAAGCCAGTTTACAAAAAAGTAATTGCTATGAATTCTAAGTTTAGAGATGATTATTATGGAACGCTATCTACTGACTTTCTTACTACTTTGCCTACTAAAATAAAAGATGTAGTTTCAATGGAATTATCTGGTTTTGAATTTCCAAATACTTATTTTCAAATTTCAAAATCTCTTGGAAATAACTTTTTTTGGTTAGGATGGCAAAAAGGAACAACTTTGGTTTTAAATTGGTATTTTATATCTATACCAGATGGTTCTTACCAGCGTGAGACTATGCAAGATATGATAAATTCACAAATCCAAAAGGCAACTGCCAAACCAGCCGAAGAATGTCCGCAATGTACTATTGATAGAAGGTCTTTCCGAACTGTATTTGCTCTACCTACAACAACAACTCTCCCGTCAGCATTTCTTCAATTAGCTTTTAATAGGGGACGCGGTAAATACAATATAACAGATGCTTCGCAAAATAATTTAAATCCTCCTGAAATTGATTCAACTAATCCTTATGGTGGAATAGCACAAAATTTCGGTTGGATATTGGGATTTCGTATGGCAGAATATAAAGCTTCTACCGCTTACGCTTCAGAGGGAGTTTATGATAGTTGGGGAATTAAATATGTTTATGTAGTGGTTGATGATTTTAATAAAAATTATGCTAATTTAGTAGAACCAATCTATAATACCTCATTAGGTAGAGATAACATTTTAGCTCGCGTTTCATTAGCACCTTTGTTAACAACTTTAACCGAAGGAACGTCTTTAGCAGACCAATTTAATCCAGGGGACTATGTGCGTAATTATTTTGGTCCAGTCGATATCGAAAAATTAAAAATACAGGTAATAGATGAATTTGGAAGAGTAATTAATTTAAATAATATGGATATGTCATTATCATTAACTTTTGTTTGTTTGTATGGATAAATTATTTATATTCTAATTAATTATTATATGAACCCTTTTAAAAATACCATAACACATTTATATTCCAGTGATGTAACTAAAAATAAAAAAGATAAACATATATTTTCTGCTGCCAAAAAACAATTTCAAACTAGAAAAACTTGTAAAAAACAACAAAATTTAAGATTTTATCGAAATGGTAAAGTAAGAAGTAATATTAGCTATGAATATGCGAATGACTTAGCTAGAGGTAATATTTTATGTAATAATTGTGACAAACCGACTGATACATGTGGTGATATATATGTTAATAGCAAAAATAAAGTAGCTATGCACAACAACGCATTTTCTCAATTTATAGGAGGAGGTGTTATAGTACCAGAAGCGAATTATAATGGAGGGCAATTTGAAATAGACATTAATCAAAAACAACTCGTGCCAATTATCCAATCAGACGTGAGTGGAAGTTGGGGAGGAATCAATGAACCATCTAAGGCAAATATAACAGTATGTGGTCCTTCTGGAAATTTAACTTGTTTATATGGATACACTAATAATTTAATAAAAATACCCAGAAATTTAGATGGAAGCGGAGTTATAATTGACCCTTCAAACCTTTTATTTCCTGATAATAGTTGTGGATTTGGAAAATTTAGAAAATTTGTAAGCTTAAAATCAGAAATAATTTTACGCGGTACAATTGATTTATCGCAAAATTTATTAAGCACTTCAAATCCATTTCCTTTTGAAGCGGCGGATAGTTGTAACGACCCATCATATAATAATTTTATTGGTAAATTTGCATCTATTGTAGTTGTACCCGGGTTAGCTACTGGTAGTTTTAATAATATTGAAAGTGTTTTTTATGGGGTAATAAAAAAAATTTGTTGTTTAAATCCACTACCAGATGTTATTTATAATAATGGTATTCCTTGGATGGATATTCACATTGAAGTAACAAAAATAGGTGATGAAGAATTATTAAATAAATTTATTAAATTTAAGCCTAGCTATAGAGGTCCTAATTGGCGTACAGACCCAATTGGTAAATTTGCTGGACCTTATTCATGGGATTCATTTAGTCCTTGGGCTTTAGTTACCTATAAGGATACCGGTGTAGCTGGTGGAACACTTTCTAATGTAGCTGGTTCACTAACTCCTGAAGGATTTTTTAATGATGTAAATTTTATAATCGGGGACTGTAAAAGTAACCTAACTCAATCAAATAACAAGAGAAATACATATATGTATTGTTTAGAAGATGGAACAAAAAAAATAAATTTTACTAAAGAAAATCCTGTTAACTTAGGATAATTTAATAATTTATATTATCTTTTTAATATAAGTTATGTCTAAATATGAAGGTCTACCATTAAAAACAATGAATCCATTTAGTAATAATAAACCTAGATTAACAGCAAGTGAACGAATACGAAATAAACGAGATGCTACTATTTATAATGCAGAAAAACAGAAATTTCAAGAATCTAAGAAATATAATTGTACGAAAGGAGGTGTAAAATTTTATAAAAACGGAAAGATTAAAAGTATGATTAGTTATAAATTACAAAAAAGTTTAGCGAGAGGAAGTATTTTATGCGAAGATTGTAATGATAAAGGTCTATTATGTAAACCTCCAAATAATAAAGATGGTTTGGGAAAAATAAACATGGGAAATAATATTGTTTCTGAATTCTGGGGAGGAGGAAATTTTGAATATAATTCAGGCAATTTTGAACAAAGAGCTACTGAGAATACATTTATAATTTCAGATATTAGTGGTTCATGGGTTGATGGTGGTAGTAATTCAAAAGCAATTATTGGACCTAATGGCACAATTGGACCAATTAATATTCCATTTGGATACGGTAGAAACTTTATTAAAATTCCTAGAAATTTAAATGGTATTGGTGTTGTTTTAGATCCCTCTGACCAACTATTTCCCAACAATTATTGCGACCCTTTTCGATTTATGAATTTTGGTCATTTAAAAACATATTTAATATTGACCATGGCTGTACCTGTAAAAGCATCGCCGGGGGTTATTGTAAAAAGTCAACCCGATACTTGCGATAGTAGTTTAAATGAAGTATTAGTCAATTCATTCTTAACAATACAGGATGCAAATGGTCCCGCGAGTGTGTGGTTTACTTCGGGACAAGTAAACAGTTTATGTTGTGTTGGTACTTTTAATTTATTAGAGCCATATTTACTTGCTCCCGATATAGTTTCGTCTGGTTCATTTGGATTATTTGATGTATATATTAATTTATTTAATGTAACTAATTGGGATAAAATTAATACATTATTAAATGATAAATATGAATTAGCATCAGATGGAACTTCAAAATGGAACCAAATTACAGACTGGGATATAGTGTTTAAAAAAGATGATATATATACTCTTCCTTTTGCTTTTGTTAGAAAAATTAAATTAATTCAAGGTACAATCCCCCCTTCTAAAAATCAAACTTTATATAATTCTACTCAACAAAGTTATTTGTCTTGTTTAGAAAACGGTACAAGAAAAATTAATTTTACAAAACAAAATACAAAAATACCAGTTACAAATGCTTTTTGTACTTCTCCTCTACCTGTTCTAGTTATACCACCTACACCACCTACACCACCTCCAATACCACAATTGTCTCCACCAACAAATTTATCTGGAACACCCGTTGGAGCGGCTGCTGAACTAGCTTTTTTGAACTTTAATGAACCGAATCCCCTCCCGACGGTCGTGTCAGGCCAGGAAGAAATACAATATGAAATATTTCTTTTAAATCAAAATCCAGGTAATCCACCTAGCAGTGTCAATTCTCTTTGGGGACGGAGAGAAGCATCGATTGGACCTGGAAATACTGTTACTTTGGGCACAGCTCCCTCCTCAGCATTTCGTAATGGTTATGCCGATGCCCTACCAACTGGCAAATATTATTATATGGCAAGAACAATATTGGTTACCACCCCCGCCCCAAACACAATTATTAATACTTCACCTTGGGTGCCATCTGGTGCTATCGATCCATCGGGTTATTCAGTCGATAGTTTAAATAGGACGCCTACGGGGCTAGGCGGCAAGATTACTTTCTCTGGTTTGACGACATCTCCTTCGATTGGATTTCCGCAGCCTGCAAGTCTACTAGGAGTAGTGACTGGGATTGATTATGACTTACAAGCGAAAGAATGGTTTAGAAATCAATCCTCCGGGGCCTGGGGCGAAACCACTTTTGATAATAGTTTTATCCTACCAAACACGGGAGACACAAATCCAATCAAATCGTGGTTATGGACAGGTGCGCTGGATCCATTCAATCCAGCAAACGCGGGGTCAATAATTAATGGTACTCTTTGGTGGTTCTCAGTTCCATTGTATAATACACCTGGAGACCCAACATCAGGACTGGCGACTGGCTGGCAGACTGGATCACTCCCACCGCAGGTGACCGGACAGCCCCCTCCCTCATTCTCTTACGCCGGAGAAAATCCTGCTCCCAAAGTTGCCCCTTCTTTTATTTCTTAAAATAACATCTTAATATTCTATCTAAATAACTTGTAGATAAAATATCATTAAACTATAATGGGAGGCGGAATTTTACCTGTAGCAAGACATAATGGGACCTATTATTTACTTTTTTCACGAGAAAGACTTATTCACAGCAGAGATAGAGACCGCGGTAAATGGAGTGATTTTGGCGGGTCACGTGAAGGAAAAGAATCACAATATCAAACAGCAGTTAGGGAAGGTGTAGAAGAATCTAGTGGAATTTTAGGTACACAAAGAGACGTGCGTAATTTAATTAAACACCATTTAGTGGGAAAAATACCTGATAAAGCATATAGTATTTGGGTTGTTGAAGTTGAATATAATCCAGATATTATTGGTATTTTTAGAAATCATTTTAAAGATGCTCTTAAAAATAATTTAGAAATGGTTAAAAAACATAACGGTCTTTTTGAAAAAGATAAATTAGAATGGATTAAATTATCAAGCTTACCGAGAAAAAAACACTTGTTTCGACCTTGGTATAAACGATTTATTCCACGCATTATTCATCTTTTAAAATAATTATTTACATGTTGGACCTGCAAAAATCATAAAGAAACAAAAGAACGGGAACAAAAACAAAGCCAATATAAGAAGTTTATAAGGAATAAAAATGAAATAACTGAAACAGCGAAAACATTTGTCTTCTTCCTGTCTTTCTTCTAGTAATATCTTGTTTTCTTCATAAGAAACAAATATATTATCATAAATATATTCTGCTGAACCAGGAACATATTGGAAATATAACTCTTCAAACTCGTTATCTAATACCATCAAAAACTCCATAGCCAGTGAATTTAAAATCATATTTTGAATATCTTCTTCTACAAATACAACCCATATATTGGCACCATATACTACTAATGTAAATGCGAATTCTTGGAATGTATCAAGAATAGATGTAAAACTATTTACTTTATTCATTTTTTTAAGACTGATACTATTAGTAATGTTATCCCATAGAAAAAAACTTCTTACAAAATAAATAATAGAAATGCCACTAATCATCATTTTATTTTCAATTGTATCGGTATTTCCGCATATAGTACCATTAAAACTCTTAACTTCATCTGCTACCAAAGCACTATATAGTAGCCATTGTCCTATAAATACTAATATAGGCAAAGCCAATAGTAGAGAGAAAATATGAGAACAATAAATTTTGTTATTTTCTTTTAGTTCTTGATTTTTATAACCGTGTTTTACATGATATTTAAACAAACTAAACATGCCAAAAGACGGTGATGCTTTAACAATTTCTTTTTTTTCATCTGGAGTAATTTCTCCTTCATCTTTTATTGGCGAACTGAATCCAGGAGAAATTTTTCTGGCATGTTCTCCACCTAATAACAAATGGTCAATCATTTTTAATTTAAAGCTTTTACAAACTAAGGGAAACGCCTCGCAAATATTCATCCAATATGATTTTTTCTCAATTACTTTTTTATCTCTTCCAGCCCGCATATCAACCTTTCCCTCTTCAACTTCTCTAGAATACGAATTGCTAGGGATACGAACTATCATTTAGAATACTAATTTAATTACTTATTAAGTTATTTTAAAATATGTTTAGCAGGCAAATAGCATTGGATATCCGTTAATTTAGGGTAAAATAAATAATCATTGTATTTATGTCTATCAAAACTATCAATTTAGAAAGTTATAAGCAATTATTTAATGTTTCTCTCCAAAACAAAAACAAATATGGTGAAGTTAATACTGATTTTTCTTTAGTTTCTCAAATTCTCCAACTAATTCCTGAGCATAAATTTAAAGACCCAAAATTAAAATGGTTAGATCCTTGTTGTGGTTCTGGGTACTTTTCTATGGTTTTATACAAATTATTATTTGAGAATTTACCCATTAAAGATGAAGAAGAAAAACATAACCATATTATTATGAATATGATTTACATGGTTGAGATTAATGAAGAACATTTACCCCTTTTGAAAGTGATATTTGGAGAGAAGGCAAATATTAAATGTGAGAATTTTTTAGAGACAACTGGAAGTTATGATATGATAATTGGAAATCCACCTTTTAATTGTAATGGAGCGATAAAAGTCCCTACAAATAAAAGCATAAGTAAAAAGAGTGATGGCGTTTCTATTTGGCAATTATTTATTAAACATTCTCTCCAATTACTCAAGAAAAGAACTGGCTGTTTGACATTTATTACTCCTTCTATTTGGTTAAAACGTGATCATTCTATGTTTGAATTTATGATTCAATATAATATCAAAAAAATAAAAACAATGACCAATACAGAAACAAACAAGGTCTTTCATGGACAAGCGCAAACCCCTACTTGTTATTTTACATTAACTAAAAATAAAATAAGTAAATTTCCAATATACAAACCTATTCCTATTTATGATAAAGCTTTGAATAAATATATTAAATGCGAAACATATATTAATGGTGGCTTTATATCTTTACCATTAAGTGCACAATCTATTATTCAAAGATTACTTTATCTTACAGAAACATATGGAAGTTTAAAAGTAATTAAAACTAGTATGAGACCAGATTATAAAGGTTTATCAGTAAAAAAAGAAAAAGACCAAGAACATCAATTTCCAAATATATCAACATGTAGATTAAATAACTTACAACCAGAACTAATAATAAATTATTCTAATAAAGAATGTGTCTATGCTAATCAACCAAAACTAGTATTAGCACATAAAATGTATGGATTTCCATATTATGATATAAGTGGGACTTATGGTATTTCAAATCGAGATAATTATGTAATATTAAATAAAACCCCAAAGGAATATCGTTTGTTAAAAAGTTTTCTTTCAACAAAATTTGCTTTGTATGTATTTGAAGCCACGCGTTATAGAATGAAATACTTAGAAAAATATGTTTTTGATATGATACCTGATATAACCTTAATACCTGATTTTCCAACTGAAATTGACGATAATACACTAAAAAAATTTTTTAATTTGAATTATAAGGAAATTTTCGCTATTAAACATCATACTAAGAAGAATTATCTTAGTTTATGATTGCGATTGAACAACCAATATCATCATGGTTATAGTCTGGAATTTTGGTTTTTGTGTGAGGATTATCTTGAAATTTATAGTTCCACTCCTGCGACCAACTTTTCTTAACATCTGCGACAATTGTTTCTGCTGTGGCGCCTCTTGAAATCATATCAATATAAGCGACTTCTTTATCAAATGCTGTAACATCCCATACACCATCTGTAGCAGCGAAAACAATATATTTTTTACCTTCTTCTTTTGGAATAACAATTTTTGTAAGTGATTGTTCTGCCAATGACATCTGATGATTTTTTTCTTCCGCATTGTTTCTAAGAAATCGGGTCGGATAATGTCCTAGTGAGCGCGTCATATTTAAACTAGATGTATCGTCAAAATAGAAGTACGCACTAGATTCCATAGTCATTGTTGTTGAATCAAGAGGCTTCATTCTCCAGATATTATTTGATAATATTCCATTGGGTATTTTTTTACCATTTTTTTTCCAACTGATTCTTATAAACATTGCCTCATCAATTCGTCGTTGCTTTAATTTTTCGACGTCTTCTAGAAAGTGAATGTCATGGTCAACTGTTTCAGCCGTTTTGGTCCAAGATTCGCCCGCATTTTCCCATATTTTAATAGTAGAGTCACCAATTGTAAAACACTCAAAACGGTCTTTATATATCAGTACAACAGACAATGTACAACCTTGATGAGTATTATACTGGTCTGAAAAGGCATCTATTCCGCTGTGTAGTGAACGAAATAAAGGGCTTACGTAACCTCCACTAGCGTCAATGTCGTTTTTATACCAGCCTTCAAATTGAAAGATAACATCCCAATCTAAGTTTTTAATAAATTCTCTTAACACGTGTTTTTTTTGTCCGCTACCATGTCCATCACTTACAATAAGGAAATCAAAGTCTTTGGTAGTTCCACATAGAGCTACATCTTGTTCACTAGTATTTTGAAGAACAGCGCTGCTCATATTTGCGCATTTTCGAACATCTTCTTTTTGTTCGACGGTTTTGTTTGGAATATTGATAGTAAGTGCTGCCATTTTTGACTTATTGTGTGCTATAGTGTTTAATACAATTAATAATATAATTATAAGTATTTTCAATTTTTTTAGTAGTCTAACTGTTCTCCCAGACTTTTCATAATAGTATGTTCATCTTTTTCACATATATCTTTTCCATTGATAGTTCCTATATTATGCAGTGATTCATGTAATATAGTTCCCACTAATGCTTCATTTGACATTTTAATAGCTGAAATATAAACAGTATATCCATCACTGTATCCATATAAACACTCATCATCGGTATACAAAGTTGAATTTTCAACCATTGAAATTGCGCTTTCTAAATTAACAATTGTTGTTGGATTTTTGTTATAATATTTTTTTTTGGCGAATGTTTCAAATGCCCTTGTAATTTTTTGTGTTTCTTGCCTAAGAATGTATTTTACTATTATTTTGGCACGGTTTATCCTTTTTTGATTTACTTTTGGACCAGATAAATCTCTATAGTCTGGAAACAAGCAATTTCCCCAATGCAACTTAGAAAAGCCTTTTGTTGTATTGGCTATTTGTTTATAGGACGACTTTTTATTTATTTGTTTAGATTTTGAATGATTTGTTTTAATCCGTTTTTTACGGTTGTGAGGCATTCTCTTTTAATTAATTACTTTTATTATTATTTTTTTAGGTTCAATTTTTAGTTCCTTTTTTTTAGTGCTTTATTTTTAGTGCCATTTTTTAAGTAAAAAATTTATTTAAAAAATATGCTTTATTAATAAGTAATGGAATTAGATTCAGAACATAAAATGATGACTTATGTAAGAACATTAAAATATTTAGTAGTATTTCCAGATAAAAAAGAAAAGATTTATTGCTCACTTCGTGATATAAGCGAGGATATATGTATTGACCATACAACAATTTCCAAAAAATTAAAAAATGAAATAGGGGATTTATTTATTTCAAAAGGTACAGGTTTTTATTTTTGGATTCAGAAAATTTAACCACGATGAGCATACCCACTGGCTGGATATGGTGCTTCACTCGTAGTTTTATATTTTCTGACTTTAGATAGTGCTGAGGCAAAAGCCATTTTATCTGCTTTACATAAGTAAGCTGTATCTTGAGACTTCTTATCCATTTCTTTTATTTGTTCAACACGTGTTTTCTTTTTCTTTTTTTCATCTAAAAGCATAATTGCCATTGCTGCGTAATTGTGTAAATCTATTAGGGTGTCTCTTACAGACTCATTATCTACTAAATTAACTCCATTTTTAGTTACGGAAGACAGACGGTTAATTTTATCACCCATTCTTACAATGACCCCTACAGGTCCAAAGTTGGCAAAGGAATCACCATAGTCGGCATTTTTCTTCTTAAAAAGTTCTAATCCTTCGGTTTGAACGTTTTGCATTTGTTGAACTCGATTATTTGTAGGCGAATGAGACATATTATATTTCTATGTTAGAATAAAATATAATATTTTTAATTTATTTTAGTTACTACAACATTTACATTTACCAGCTACACAAACACCCGGATTGCCACAATCGCCACTAGTTAATGCTATGTATGCTGGTTGATTACAAGGAGCGCCAGGCAACGCCCAACCTCCACCTGCTGAAGGAGCTTGACCACCGCCCCCTGCTTTAAGCAATGCTGCCTCAGAGGGAATTCTATTACTACACGCTCTAGTTGTACTACCAGTTTCGCTAACAGTACAAGTCGCTCTAAGGTTTCGGTTACCAGAAGTCATACCTTTATTGTAGCAAGCAGTGACAACTTGTGTAAGTCCTCCCCTAGCTCTCTTTCTTTGTTGTCCCATGTATACTGGTTTGGATGGTTGCAAAAAATGGTCTATTGTAATTTCTTTTCTCAAAACACCTCCAACTCTACGTGCTAAATACCTTTGGTATGAACCATGTTTTCTATCAACACCGCTATTGTTTTTATTAGCGGTTCTATTTCTAAGACGACCCATATTATAACACGCTCCCCTGCTTGGTGTACTTTTTTGAATAGAACCCCATTTATCTCCAGGTCCTCCTACTTGAATAAAACTGGCTATTGTACCTACCGGGTAGACTCCTCCACCATTCATAGGTGCACCTTGACCGATTTGCTTACTAACTACCATCGAACGTCTTTTGAGTAGTCCCATAGAAGAACTCATTCTACTTTGTCTATTAATTCTTTTATGGCGGGCTACATTAACAACACAATTTTTTCCAGTGAAAGCCGGTGAAGTTCCATCAATGGATGTACTATTACCATTTGGACACGCGTAACAATTATCTAAATAAGCATTATTATAACAATTTGGGTCTCCCATTTATATATATTACATTATAAAAAATTGATATAAATTGGGCAAGTTTAAATGTCATTAACAATGCCAAACTGTCCTTATTGCTCTAAAGCATTTGGTCGTATTTCAGCTCTACAAAATCATTCTGCTTTTTGTGCTATTCGTCATCAAGGAAAATATGCTGCCAAAAATAGTACTGACGAATTGGATATTCCACCATTGAGAGATATGTATATCGTATTACAAAAACTAGTGATGGAAAATGAAAAATTACATAAAAGAATAACAGAATTAGAAAAAATAACTAATAAGGAAAAGAAAAGAATATCACTTGTCGATTGGTTAAATGCTAATAAAAAACCAAAACTCGATTTTGTAGATTGGGTTAAAAATATAAATGTCAGTCAACATGATTTTAATCGGGTATTAACAGTTAATATAGTAAATTTAATGATGGATATTATTAAAAATAATTTCACCTCTAAGGACGTGCCTATTATGAGTTTTGACCAAAAGTTAAAAACAATATTTATTTATACAGAAAAACAATGGAGAATAGTTGAAAAGTGTGAATTCTATCGATTTATTGATAATATTATGCGTAAATTAACTGGTCAATTAAACCATTGGATGCAAAGAACAGAATTACAACTAGTAACTAATGAAGAGCAATTTCATATGTATACTAAAAAAATCTATAGTGTTGATACGGAAGAAGTTTCACGCCGTATTCATCTCAGATTATATAATCATATAAAATACAATTTGAGAAATATTGTCGAATATGAATTTACTTTTTAGAACGCTTCTTGCGTTTCTTGTGTCGTTTACGTTTAACAGTTTTACTTCGCTTCATTTTCTGTTTTCGTTTTAAAGTTTTGTGTCTTGGCGATTTTCCAACTACATAATATAAAAGTTGTTTTTGTAATTTATTTACTGGTATTAAGAATTTATATGTATTCGTCAAATAACCCCTGTCTTTTGCTGTAACAAGTAAATTTGGACCTCTTAATATTTTTTCGAAAAAAAATGGTCCTCTAAATGCTACAGATTCTCTGTCATAATAAATTTTTGAACCTTTTTTTAACCTTTTATAATTGTCTTTGGATAATCTTTCTACCTTAGGACCATATACAATTTTTGGATATGTTCCAATTGGAGCTCCTCTAGGGCTTCTTTTATAAGCTAACTTATTATTTTCAACTGTATTCCAAACATTTTGATTTTTATCTCGAACAGTAACATTTTTAGTTGTAAATTTATTTAATATACTTGGTTCGTCTTTTTGTAACTGGATACTTCTTTCTTTTAAAATAGAAATAGATGGGGATTTATTTTTTTTTAAACTTTTATTTCTGTTTAATGATACTTTTGCTTTTCTGGTGATTGATGGCATATATATATTACAAATATTTTTTGGTAAATGTTTCAGGAGTCATCAACGTTAGATTTTTCTTACGCGCTTCATTTGCTTTGCTTGTGTCCGCATCCAATGATGGAACTAATACAATAAATACTTTACTACTTGCGCTGCTTGATATTTTTCCCCCTCTTGCTTTGATTTCAGTCTCTAATGCTTTATCCCTAAATCCAGTTAGTAGAATTTTTTTGTCAAATAAAGGATGCGACTCATCTATCTTAGCTTGTGTAAGTTTAGATTGTAAATTGGTTTCATTAATAAATTCCATAAATTGTGGAATTCTGGTAACAAATAGATTGGCAGTTTTGGTAGCAAATCCTTCAATACCTCGCACCAAAGATTCTTTTTCTTCAGAAGAAGCATCCATAGTTAATATGTCTGGATATTCTGCTAGAATTGCAGACAATCTGCTTTCTCCCATACCTCTTCCAAATATATTTGTTGCATTCATTAGTTCAGCCAAAGATATTGTTGCTATTTTATCTTGCAAACTAGGATAGATTTTGTTTGCTGTTTTTTCTTTAAAATTAGGAACAGTTAGGAAATCAGCTTTTGTCATTCTTAATATTTTGGGAACACTATCAAATCCCTTGTTAATAACCTTCAATATATTTCCTTCACCAAAACCAGTTACTTTTAGTCCATCTTTAAAGAATGCTACAATGTTTTTATTTCTAACTTCATCACTGGCTTCTGAGTCTTTAAGAAGAGCATCAACATGGGTTTCATTCCATTTCCATGGAACATCAGGTAACTTAGGTTCTTCCGCAGGAACTATAACTTCTTCAATCTTAGGAATAACATCACCACTACGACTCAACCTTACAATAGCTCCAATTCCAATATTATTGTCAATTACATTTTTAATATTATGCGCTGTAGCAAATTCAATATCAGCTCCTCTAATATGAACAGGTTCTATTTGAATAACTGGTTTTAAATAACCGTATTTACTAATTGAATAATTTACATCAACAACCTTTACTTCTGCAACTTGGTCTGAAAGTACCATTTTAAATGCGAATGCATGAGATGGATTCTTATTTTCTCTTGGATAAATTTTATCATTAATAACGATAATGCCATCTATTTCATACTTGTAAGATGAACGCCAGTCTACCAAAATTTTTGATAGTGATTCATTTGATATGGTTTTTCTTGTGGCATTTTTAACTGTAATAGCACCATGATTTTCTAACCAACGCATTTGAGCACTTGGTTTTAGTTCTGGTTTAATAACTTCATAAGCCACAAAATTCAAAGCTTTCCATTTGCTTACTTCACGACCTTTGGAATTCATAACGCCACCAACGAAATTTCTAGCACTTTTGTATCCTTTTCCTTTATATTTTTTATCGAATACAGCAATAGGAATAATTAACTCACCTCTAATAGTAATATCTTCGTCAACAGGTAATTTCAAATACGGTATCATATGACTAAGATCTAAACCATTTGTAGATCCGCCGCGAGAATACAGTTTTTTCTGACCATGTTCAGAGCTGTACATTACAGACATACCATCCAATTTTGCTGAAATAACATATGGACCTTTATATTTTTTTTTCCATCTGGTTAAAGCACCTGTATCAGGTTTTATTTTTTCCATAGAACCCATATAGTAAGGAAGAGCTACTTTGTTTTTTTCAACAGGTGCTCCAACTTCAGTGATAGCAATATTATCGGGATAATTTCTTTGAATATATTCTTTTAAAATGTCATATACATTATCAGTTACAACAGGTTTTTTATTATAATAAGCGTCATTAGCATAATGAATCATAGTTGATAATTTTTCTTCAGATAATCCTTTAATTTCTGAAATACCGTTTTTTGCTAGTCCTAGCAATGCTTTTCTAGGCGCAAACTTTTCAGAAGCTTTTTTTTTGGTGTTTTTTTTTGATTTTTTAAGGCTTTTTGCTCTTGTTTTTTTAACTTTTGGCTTACTTTGTTTCATTTCTGCGGGAGTAACTACAATTCCTACTTCCTTAGTAGGTTCATCTGTAGATTTAAGAACTACTGATCTTCCATCGATACGCTCTGTAGGTTTCTTATACTCAAGTCCAAGAAATTCAAATATAGAACGTTCAGTTGGGAACATTATGTCTAATTTTGGTCCTTTCTTTTTACCACTCATTTTATACAATCCATGTTCATTCATACTATAACCTAGGTCAAGTGCTCGTTGTCGCATAACTACATTAACGGCTTTGCTTCCAGTAAAGTATAAGATAGAGAAGGCATATTCAGAAGGTGAAGCATACATAAAGTCTAGTCGTCTAGGAGTTTGTCCTGGCAATCGACCCATAACCATACTTTTTGTTTTACCTTTTGTGAGAATTTCAACAATAATCCCTCTTTCTTGGAGAGCATTAATAAATTTATTAAATATAGAAGAATCGTTTTGATCATTCGTAACAATAATATCAATATCACCAGAGTCCTTTGCTCCACGTCTGTAAGAACCTACGATTTCAAATCTAGAACCAGTATGTTTAAGTTTGCTAAAAACATCTGCCAAAACATCACTATATTCATTAATTTCGGCTCTTGGTATGCGTTTTTCAATATCTTCAAAATATTTTAATCCTAATTTTTGATTTTTGTTTAACAATTCTTCTTGTCTTGCCCGTAATTCATCCAAAGTAGTAACTCCGGCTGCGACAAGTTGCTTTGCTTTTTTTGGTCCAATACCATAAATTTTAGGAAATAAATATAGTGGGTCTCCTTTTGCGCGTTCAAGAGTTTTAAGTTTACCAGTTGTAGTAAATTCCTTAAATTTTGCCATAATAGTTTTCCCAATACCAGGTTGTCCCTGAAGTTGATTTATATCTAAAATAGGTTTTTGATACAACATGATTGCTTCGGCGGCATTATGATAAGCCCGTGCTCGAAATGGTTCGCCTTTTAGTTTCATTAATTCTTCTAATTCTCCTAATATTCCCAGTAAGGATTTATTAAGTCCTTTGGATTTAGGAGTTGTTTTTTTCTTGATTCGGATCTTCTTTGGCATTTTAACTCTAATTGTTGGTTTAGTTTTATTACTCTTCTTTTTCTTTTTATCAATTTTTTTAAGTGTAACTTTTTTGCCTTTTAATTTTTTTATTTTTCTCATTGTTGATTTTTTTATAACAATCTTTGATTTTTTAGTACAATAACCATATGTTTTTAAGGTTCTTTTTTGTGGTCGTTTTGCGCTTAAAGATGTGGCACAAATATCACCTTTTTCAGTGGTAACACATTTATTATGTTCTTTCCATTTGTAGGTAAATGGAAAGATACAAGGACCAGCTTTGACTTTTTGGTTTTTTTCTTTTTTCCCTTTATTATTAATATCAGTACCAAACATTATATATTATTTTTCTATTTTTTTTTCTTGAAATAAGCTTTTAAAAAGCTTGGTTTTAGAACCGCATCTAAATATTGTGTTTTCTTATTTTCGCCTTGACTTCGTTTAACAGGACGAAATGAAAGTGGTTCTTTAATTTTAGGTTGTGGTAATTCTAAAGAAGGAGTATTCATTTATCTATAAATAAATAATATAAAATTAATATAAGAGAATGATTGCAAAAGGATTCGCTATTCAAAAAATATTAAAAAATGGTAAATTAATTGATGAACAAGGTATAATGGGTGAGTTTAATAATAAAGAAGGGGCTAAAATAGTAGAAGTTAGTGATGGAAAGGCAAAATATACTGAATTAACACCTAGTGATATTATGAAGTTAATTAGTCGTCCTGCTAGTAGTGAAAGTTTAGAACATCGTATAGCATCTCTTACCAGAAAACATCATCGTCGTCATCGTCATCACCGACACCACCATCGTCATCATTCAAGAGGTGTAGCAAGTGGTCACCATACCAAAAGACATCGCAGAAGACGTCATAGGAGAAAAAAACGTACTCATAAACATAAACGTCATCATAAAAGACATCATACAAAGAGACATAAAAGACGAAAGAGATAAATTACATAGCATTTATTATTGATTTTTGTTCAGTGGATAATAAATGACGAGATTTTTTGTATGTTTTGGCATGTCCTCTATCCATCATGGATAGGTATTTTGAGGAAGCATAAATAAGAGACCATTTTATATCGTCTGTTGTAATAGATTCAATTCTGGCATCACGAAATTCTCTAACAAAACGAATAAATTTTATTATATACTCTTCTTCTGGAGGGAAAATAAAAGTCATTACAGAATGATTTCTTATGATACTACGACCAATGCCGTCAAATTCATAATTCATATAATACATTTCACAATTAGTTTTTTCCGCTTTCTTTACAAACATGTTATAAAGATTTGTCATACTCCCTACAATGCGCATGTCAAAAGCTACGTCTATTTGATATCCCATTTACATTTGCTAAAGAAAATTAAAGATACCAAAAAACTAACCCTTACAAACTTGTAAGTCGTAAATATTATAATAATATTATAATTATTATATTTAGTTTAAAAAAGAATTAAATTAGAAAGATAATATATAATGTCTAATGGAAATTTTAACTCTATAAATGTAAAACAATTAAATTTTACAGGCGATCATATTTTAAAAAATGGTCAACCAACGATGTTGGCAATACTAGATGCGAGTGGGGTTGGACACCATAAAAGACTTTGTGTGGATAATTTAGCAGTAGGAAAAGGAGATAACGATTGTATAGATTTAACAAATGTTTTAGACGTGAGCGGAGCAAGTAAATTATCAGGACCCATAAGAGATTTAAATGGTACAACCGGTGGCCTTGGTCAAGTTATAACATCGACTGCTGGTGGATGGGCGTGGCAAGACCCTTCTAATGGTGGCGTTACAGTACAAACTAAATGGACGCAAGGGTTATCAGCGGCCTCTAATACCATATTTCGTGCCGACGACAATATTAACATTTTAGCAAGAGTCGGAATTGGAAATTTCAGTGGATCGGCTTCCCAAGCTAAAGCAACTTTAGATGTTGAATCAAGTGGTACTTCAGATTCGATGCGTTCATCATTTAAATTAGGAACTATTTCTCCAAATGGTGTATTTCAAAATGCACCTTTTTCAGCAATGATGGGCGATGGTAATTCATTAAGTGGAATTAATGCAAACCATGGTTCAAGTTTTGTACTAGGTCATGATTGTAGTTTAAATGGTTGGTGTTGTGCTGCTATAGGAAGACATAACGTGGTTAATATGCCAAACGCACCAAATAATTTTGGTAGTGCTGGTGCGATAGCTTTGGGAAATTATGCTTATGCTGGAGAAAAAAATTCCGGATCACCAGGAATAGGAGACATTGGTTTTGCGATAGGTACAGGTACGGAAGATGGAGGCATATCGGGTCAACCAACATATAGTTCTAATAATAATAAATTTGTAATTGACATTTGTGGAAACGTGGGAATCGGTACGAATGCTCCCCAAGTCAAATTAGATGTGAGTGGTTCTGCGAATGTACAGAATGTATTGAGCGTGTATGGAGGCAACGCATCAAATAATGATAAATACGCACAGATGTATTTAACAATCGCAAACAATAACACACAAAATGATTTTGTGATAGACACCTCTCAGACTAGTAATGGATTTTTAGTTAGAACCACTAATGCCTTGAACCCAATAGATAGATTTCGTATAACATCTGATGGAAACGTGGGAATTGGAACAGTAGGACCTAATGGAGTATTAGAAGTTAAAAATAACGTTCCCGAAGCAGGTTTTGGAACGTCTGCGTATAACCCAACATTAGTGGTTAACGGAGGTGTCCTGAGCACAACGACTAATTCAAGTTCCATATTTCTCAATACTATTTCAGGCAACATAGAACATGGTTGGAATATTCAAGCAAATAATACATCTGGAAATTATAATAATTTTAGTATAAAACAAAATGTAGGCGCCACGCCCGGCTTTATCGATGTGACCAGATTTCATATTGACTTCCAGGGCAACGTGGGTATCGGTACAACAGCGCCCACCGAAAAATTAGACGTAATTGGAACTGTAAAAGCAACGGCATTTGATGGCGTAGGATCATTCAGTTCTGTAGATATTAACAGTGGTACTATTGACGGAACAACCATTGGTGCTTCCTCAGCAAGTACAGGAAAATTTACTACTCTGGAAGCTACTACAAGTATTACTGGTGCTTTAACTGGTAATGCTGCTACTGCTACTATTTTGCAAAACACAAGAACTATTGGTGGTGTAAGTTTCAATGGTAGTGCTAATATTGATTTACCAGGTGTTAATATAATAGGTAATCAGAATACTACTGGTAATGCTGCTACTGCTACTATTGCTACTAATGTTCCATATACTGGATTAACTGGTACTATTCCAACATGGAATCAAAGCACAACAGGTAATGCTGCTACTGCTACTACTGCTACTAATGTTCCATATACTGGATTAACTGGTACTATTCCAACATGGAATCAAAGCACAACAGGTAATGCTGCTACTGCTACTATTTTGCAAAACACAAGAACTATTGGTGGTGTAAGTTTCAATGGTAGTGCTAGTATTGATTTACCAGGTGTTAATACACCTGGTAATCAGAATACTACTGGTAATGCTGGAACGGTGACATTTACTAATAACGCAATAGATGCTGGATATTATGTTCCTTTTGTAGGTCAAGGTGGCACAACTGGCACTTTATATTATAATTCAACAATAACAGATTCAATATATTTTAATCCAAATACAGGTAGTTTGGGCATCGGCACGAATTCGCCCTCAGTCAAATTAGAAGTAGTTGGAGATATAAGTGGAAACGGTGCTTTGACTCTTCCTAACCTTGAGATTTCTGGAAAGAAAATCTCCTCCTCCTTAACCAGTACAAATGTGGCAAATATTATCATTGATCCTTCGAATGGTTGGACTAATCTTACAGGAGATGTTCGAGTTCGCCCCCCTACAGAGGATATGAATCCTGCGACAAAACAATATGTAGACCAAACAGCAACCGGTCTTAAAGTGCAACAGCACGTCTCTTTGGCTACCACAGTGAACATAGGGCCTACATTCCCGCCTAATGGAAATATAATAGTTGATAGCACACCGACAACGCCGGGCAGCAGAATATTAGTTAAAAATCAAACAGACCCAAGTCAAAATGGCGTATGGGATGCCTCTGCGGGGCAATGGACTCGTTCTAATGATTTTGCGGATGGCGAAAACGTAACTGGCTTTTTTGTTTTCGTAGATGATGGGTCTGGAAATCTACACACGGGATGGGTAGTTAACGGGGCAGATGTCATTGTGGGAACCAGTGACATCATATTTAGTCAATTTAGTACAACAGGAGATATTCAAGCAGGAAATGGTTTAACTAAAACTGGTGAAACCCTAGATATAACAGCCTGTGATAGCAATGGACATTATACGTTAAGTCAACCTGTATTAGGAACACCTATTTCTGGAAATTTGACTAACTGTACTGGTATTACAAAAACCATGGTTGGTCTCGGTAATGTAGATAATACTTCTGATACAAACAAACCAGTATCAACAGCACAACAAGCCGCGTTGAACTTAAAAGCTTCGATAGCATCTCCAACATTCACAGGCAATTTAACAGTTAATGGAACTTTAACTGCTGGGGGAGGGGCAGGAACATCTGGACAAGTATTATCATCTACCGGTAGTGGATTGAGCTGGGTGAATACGACTGAACATGGACCATGGTCGACTTCTGGTTCTGATATATCTTATGATACAGGAAATGTGAGCATCGGTACGTCTATTTCCTTCCTAGAAGCTAGTGGTAATATTCAAAGTAATAATATTACTTTTCAAGGTAATTATGCAGAAGGTATGCCAGACTCCCGGTTTAGGTATAGTTCAAATATCAAAATAAAAGATAGGTCCACACTTGGCCCGGCGCCATATGCCTACGGGGCTGGTAATAATATACATATTACAGCTGGTAATGGATTCGGTTCATCAGCCCAGGCGAATGGAGGCGACGTTCATCTTACGGTAGGCGCAAAAGGCAGTGCCACCGGCTACGCTGCTGCTAAGAAGGGGGTAATCGTGTTAGAAGGACCCGTACAGTACTTTAATAATAATAGTACTTACACGCCAACACAGTTTACGCACGGGAATCCGCAGGTAACGATAGGGTGGATTCCCTATGTAAGCTCTGTGATGAAACTGCAAAGAGGTTCGTGCGGCTGCCTAGACTGCATCACGGTGGGTTCCGGTGGGGCGCAGTACGGCGAAGGTTCTATGTTATATTTGACGATGGATTATGCCAACAACATCAGCGAGACCATAACAGTCAGAAACAACAGCAGCCTTGGCGGCATTGAACCCATTACGGGCGGGTTTACCGCTCCGATAAATCTTGGCAATACTTCGAGAGTCCTGTATCCCCCTAACCATGTAGCACAAGGGGGCGGTTACCCAGGCAAAAGTGGCGGATCAATACTAGTATTAATGTACACGGGGCATAATATGTGGAAAGAAGTATCATATACTGCTTGATTAAAATTGAATATAATTAATAAACTTTAATAAAGTTATAGCAACTTTATTAAAGAAATGGAACCACCCACTTATCTTGCAAAGAAATTCGCTCATGAACGCGATTCCCACATTCATTTCGACGAGGGACCGCATATTTATACCATCGATGGTGATTCTGATTTCATGTCCGTAACAACTTGGAATCATTCACACTTTGGG
>WLWF01000474.1_pt1 | contig 38612 bp, 41 predicted proteins | sample 6718331 | NCBI WGS metagenome assembly WLWF01 (sample SAMN12718692, study PRJNA515312) | sponge metagenome | isolation source: marine sponge | host: Mycale hentscheli | place: New Zealand: South Island, Marlborough, Capsize Point | collected 2003-05-01 | reverse complement strand
TATATCTTACTATCAGTTACATTAGTAAGTACACTTATATCCATTTTAGAAATTTACCACTTGATGTGACACGAATAATAAATACTTATTTAGATGACTATTTATCATTAAAAATCGGGATAAATTATCCAACTGATTATCCATTTGGACAGCCAATTTGGTCATTTATTAACTTAACTTATAATTTTAAGTGTCGTCTAGATTTAACTTGTTATTATGGCTATCAAATTGATACCCATAATAAAATGTATCAGAATAATAATAACTGGAATCCAGCCATTGATATTGATAAAGATATACTAGAATTTATTCAGAAAAATAACCATTTTAATATGCTAATATATTAAGATATAATATGAATTTTTTAGACGTCGTCTAGATAAATCTTGGTAAAATTCATAACTCTTCTCTAGAGGAATATTATAATTTAAAACATGATGTAGATGAAAGGGGTAAAATTAAGATGAGATTAAGATGTGATTATCAGGAATATACTGGCATGATATATCTTACCATTAGTTATATTAATGAGTTCAACAACAGATTTCAATAAAGAAATGTTATGTTTATATAAATTGATTATTTAAGCATAATATGTTTTTCTTTCACTATAATTTACAAAAAAAAATTGGATAATTAATCACCATAATATTTAAGAAATGAAATTATGCCTCTTAAAAAAACAATACAAGAATTCATAGATGAAGGTGAGGAAAGATGGCCAGGCAAAGATGATTATTCACAAGTTGAGTATAAAAATCAAAGCATAGAAGTTACACTTATATGTAAAGAATGTGAAACACATTATCAAATAAAACCTAAAAATTACCTAGCAAAAGGGAATAAGGGAAGTAGATGTAAACAATGTTCTAAAAAGGAATCGCATATTAGAGCAATTCAAAAAGGTAATCAACTATTCCGTGAAAGAATTGAGGATTTAGAACTTTTTAAATTATATAATTATGATAAGGTAGAATATCAAGGAGGGCATAAACATGTCACTATTATTTGTCGTCAATGTAAAAGCAATCATCCAGATAGTCCAGATGAATATGAATTTCAACAAAGCCCAGTAAAGCATACAGGAAGTAAGAGCGGAGAAAACCCACAAGGTTGTCCGAGATGCAATGCAGGAGGCAAAGGGCGTCAACCAAGTTCCTGCTGCGCGCGTGGACACCATTTACAATTAATAGAAAAAAAAATAACATCCCAATTTCCTAACCTGACTCATGATATTGATAAAAATTTAAATTATCTTGGTCCGAATACTAAATTCAATTTAAGATGTCAAGAACATGATGAAATAATAAATACAACACCGAGAAATTTTGAGGAGCGGAAAACTCACCCGTGTATTAAATGTCAAAGTTTAAAAGAAGCGGATGTCTGGAAAACAGAATACAATAGAATTCACGTTAATAAATACACTTTTCCAAATCTTGAGCAAGATTTTATAGATGGAAAAAAAAAAATTTGTATTTCATGTCCTATTCACGGAGAATTTGAAATACCTAGAAACAGCAAAACAACTGGGTGCCAAGACTGTTCGCGAAATAATCAAAAAGATAGTTGCCGTAAAGATGTTGATATGGTAATTAAAGACCATAAAGAAAAGTGGTCAAACGAAAAATATGAAGGTTATGAAGATTGGCACAATCAATATGAAAATAGAAATAGTCTCCTTAAATTATTATGTCCTAAACACGGTCCTTTTATAATTAGTGCCCAACGCATTCACAAGCAGCCACCGCCTTGTGGTAAATGTTACAGGAGTTATGCGGGTGAAGAAAACGTGCGGGATATACTCCAAAAATTAGGATACCCCGATAATAGTCAATACCAACCAGAAGGATTAAGATTAAAAAATCCCCTTAAAATTGATAATGCTATATTAACAGAACCTAATGATATTTATATAGAGTTTGACGGAGAACAACACTTGGGAATGGTTAATTGGGGAACTTCTCAGAGAAATCAAAGTTTTAGTGATAAGTTAGATAGATTCTATGACTCTGTGAGTAAAGATATAGTTAAAAATACATATTGTAAAGAAAAAAATATAATTTTAGTGAGAATTTATCATAAAGATATAGATCGTACAGAAGAATTAATTACTAAAGCAATAGAATATTCTAGACAAGGTAGAATAGAAAATATATTTAGCAATCCAAATGATTTTAATTTTCTATATATATTAGCTAAGAAAGAGGAGGTATTTAAAAAATATATAACGTCTCTTCATAATTATAAAGAATACCTAAATACTAAAATAAAAAAAAATTATTGATGGATGTTATAGACTCAAGGGGAAAAAGATATTTAAAGTATTAAAAACCTTCGTCTCTGATATAAAACATAATTTATTTACTACAAATCATAAATATAAACTTATTCCCACTATTTTCTCTAATATCAAACTCATTTTTTTCTAGTTATATTAATGAGTCCAACAACAGATTTCAATGAAGAAATGTTATGTTTATATAATTTGATTATTTAAGCATAATATGTTTTTCTTAGTAAAATAAATTATATTTATGCTCTAAATGACTACAATAATAAATAAATAATGTTAAAATAAATTTATTTAAGATCATAGTATATGTGTATATTTTATATGAATATATACAGCATTATTTTTTTTTCAATAATCCAGTCTTTTTTAATAAGACCATCAATTGCTCATCTTCAGGGACTATGTACTACATCAAGTATCAACACTCCTGGTGATATATCATTTTGGTTACCTACATATCATCAACCAAACACACCTCCTGGTACATTATACATAAAAGATCCAATGGGTACTGTTTATTCAGCCTCATTCGGTCAAGTATGTGGCGTATCAATACCTTACACAACATCCGTTTCTGATATGGAAAATAGCTTTAAAACTGATACTTGTTTTAATAATTTAAAAAGCAATAGTAGTGGTTTAAAATTAGTTGATAATGCTACTACACTTACTTGTTATGGTACAATGCCTAGTTCAGAGGCTCCAAACAATGATATCTGGGTTAAACCATTATTAAATACTGATGCTGCCGCTGGTAGTTGTTATACCAGAACTATAACATCATGGTATCCAGTATATGTCAGAGGAGCATCGTCTGGTATTTTTGAAGTATGGACGACAGGAACAAATCAGGATTTAGATCCACACGGTTCTACGGCTCCATGTACTATGTCGGTAAATAATCATATATATCTTACCTTAGCAATCAATGATGGTGGAACTGCTTGCTCTAATGGCGTACCAAGTTCACTACAAACAGGTGTAGCAACTGGAGGTAATTGTGGACCATCAAATAGTGGATTTGTATGTCAAGTAACTTGTCAAACGGGTTGGCAAGCAACGGGTGTTTTAAAATGTGATAATGGACAATGGAATAATAATTTTGCGTGTATTGATAGTAATACAGCGGTACCTTTACCGACAACGTCAATAATTGATTCAACCTTACAAGCTTTAGTTACTCAACATGGAAATATAGTTGGTATTGAAGGTAATGGTTGTTCTACTATAACAAAGTCTGGTACCTTATGTTCTATTATTTTAGTAGATGGTAGTAAAATTACAAATATACAAGCAGTATATGGCGGCACATGGTCTTCCACTTCTAATAGTACAACTATTACGCTGACACCAACCCCATCTCCAACACCCCCTACACCACTAAGTCAATCCCCAACACCCGCACCAAGTCAATGTCCAACATATTCACCAAGTCCATCCCCTAGTCCCGCGCCTACTCTATCCCCTAGTCCAGCACCCAGTCCATCTCCTACTCCAGCACCTAGTCCAGCACCCAGTCCATCTCCTACTCCAGCACCTAGTCCAGCACCCAGTCCATCTCCTACTCCAGCACCTAGTCCAACACCAACATCAGCACCTACTTCATCCCCTACTCCATCGCCAAGTCCTGGACCAACACCATCGCCAAGTCCAGCACCAACCTTATCTCCATCACCATCTCCAACCCCATCACCAACTCTATCTCCAAGTCCATCTCCTACTCAATCTCCAAGTCCATCACCTACCCAAGTACCTACGCAATCCCCTACTATTGGTATATGTAAAACTTATTATGCCTGGAATTTTAATAATGAGCGATGTGAATTAATTCATAAACATGTTATACAATTTTCATTAATTAATTGGATATTATTTTTAATATCATTTATTATGTGGTATAAAGTTAAACAAACAAGATTTTATATAACCAGTAGTATATTAATTGGGATATCTATATATACCATTATTATTAATCATATAACAGATACATCATTATATATAATGATATCTTTTAGTGGTATATCAGTTCTAATTATGTTGGGGAAAATAGTATATATTATTTATAAAAAAATATAAGACTACATAAAAATTTATCCAGAAAAATAACTATTTTAATATGCTAATCTATTATTAATTTTTAACCAATTTAGTTAGACCTGGAAGTTTGCCATAATAATATAATGAGACAATTGCGAAAAAGATAGAGGTGATAATATATAATGGTTTTTTAGTCCAAAAAATAGGGGCTCCAATTAGGGTATCACGCATGGTACCACCACCTACCGCAGTCATAACCCCAAATAAGACCGCTCTAAATAAGCAATTACCATAGTTTAGATAGGCTTTGGCTCCATTAAAGGCGAACACAAAGGTACTTAGATAGTCTAGGATATTAAAAATTAGCATTTATAATAGTTGTTATTTTTATTTTCAAGAGATAGCCTATAACTACTAAAACAATTTAATATTAAATTATATTATATTATATTATATTAAATTGTCAATAAATCATCAGTCTACAAATTTACTACTTAACAATTTAAGCTTACCACTGTTTGTGATAATTATTTATTTTAGTTCTATATTTTTTTAGTTTATTTTTATAATAATGGGGGTTACCTCCCTTTTTTACTGTCTCTAAACCATAATAACGTTTTATTTTTGAAAAATATTTATCCCAGTCATGATATCCATAACGACCATCTGGGTCTGGGTCTGTGTCTTTAGTAAAAAGAGCCAGATATACCTCTTCAGTAGTCATATCTTCTAAACTATTACTTTTACGTCTATTCGGATGAATTTGTATATCATAGATTATTAGTGATGGATAATAGGTATCAAAACTATCCATATTAAAGCGTAATTCCCTTTCATTTATACCAATACGATTATAGTAAATCCAATCGATCCATAATTTATAGTTAGCATATTCTCCATTATACATAACCACTATATTGTTAAAATTAGTAAAAGTCACCATTTCTGTTTTTTTTAGCCAACAATAAGGACCACTAGCAATTACTAGACATGTTTCGGAAAAATAATGATTATTTATCAGATTTAGATAATATCCTAACCTTAATGCCAAGACCGCACCCATACTATGACCCGAAATAATTACCTTATTTATAAGACCATCGTAATTAAGACAATATTTATATAAGCTATCTAAATAAGGATTAATTATAGGATCCCAAATAAACTCTGGATCTAGAATAATACCACAATTAAAGACAACATAAAGATCATTTGTTAGAGGCTGATGACTATCACATTCTATATTGTTATCTTTGCGGTCATAACTGTATACTTGAGCATAAATTATATGTTCATATCTGGTTTCAGTTAACCCTTTTTCATATCGTTGTCCTATATCTAATGGAAACGTTTCTAATAGTATAAAGGTCTCACCAAATCTTCCATTAATATGACTTGCCTTTTCATTACCCTCAAAATGTTTTATATTATGACTACTAACACATTTCCATTTTTCACTACTATGAGAATAATATTCTTGACAATCTAAATCGTTAGTATTACAAAAAAGCGCAGGATTATTAACTTCTGTACATACCGGAATATCGTGTTCTAAATAATATTCTTTATTATCCCACCATAACTTTTTAACAGGACGTTTATTACATGGATCATCTAGTTCTTCAGGTAGTGTTTTTAGATATTTTCGTGATTGATATTTTTCCGGATCAGACCTATCTGAGAAAAAACGACAAGCGGTATTTTGTATAGAAGCCCAATGTATAATATATTCTCTATACTTCTTCATTAAACTAGAAGGGCTCCAATTATGTAATATTTTTAATTCTTCTGGAGGTATATCTTTTTCTATTTTGGTATCTCCTACAAAATGAACATCAACATTACCGGTTTCTTGATCTACATCAGTTACTTCACCTTCCATATTCATACCCACGATCTCTACATAATTACCCTTCTTTATAGACTGCGACATCTACATTTACTAAAGATATTTTATAATGCTATTCTTAATAAAATATCTTTATTGTTACGATTATTATGTATATGTTAGATCTGGATCATATTGCCAATATGGTAATAAAGAAGATATGCTTACAAAATAAAGATAATCGTAGACCTTGTAGAAAAACATCCAGATATGAAATAAGATTAATATAATTTAAAAAATTGAATAAAATAAGGTACAAATATTATGATATATCTCTAGTCCGAATTTAATTGTCTACATGTTAATAAATCATAACGATTTAGATAAAGATGATTACTCATCAAAATTAAAAGAAATAAAAGAAAAAATTATTGAATTTGTTACACATTTTAAAGATTTACCAAAAGAGGAAGTAATTAAAACCGGATCTTGGACTCAACATATAATTAGAAGTGATAATATAATAAAATTTCAACCACCTTATAGTATGGATGAAGTCATTAGTTTTGAAGATAGAAATAATATTAAATTACCAGCAGAATTAAAAACTTATTTAACAGAAATAAGTCGGAGTATTTTGTATAAACATCCTAAAGTTAATAGTGAAAAATTTTATATTATAGATTTAAAAAATAATGATAATTTGGTCAAAACTTGTGTTTTGGAACATGAAATACAGGTTAGTCCTGGACTATATACAGATGATGAAGATGATGAAGATGAAGATGATATTCATCCCTTATTAAATTATCATGGTATGATGTATCTAAGAGATGTTGGGTGTGGATATACAGATCAAATTGTGTTAAATGGTAAATTTCGTGGATGTGTAGTAAATGAAAGTTTCGCCGGAGATGGTCCTATTAAAATTATTAATAACAGTTTCTACCAGTATATATGTAATACAGCATTAATAAATACTGAAGCCTAATATTTTATAAATTATAATACAATTTTTTTATCCAAGTCACGGTAATAATTTTATGACCAGTCGTTAAATTCATCAAATCCCCAGTCGATAAATTTACTGAAATTCTTAGGATGAAATCTATTAGCCATTAGTCCTTCCCTGTAGATTTCACATCGTTCGGTAATTGATTTATAGTCATATGTAAAGATAGCTGGATTGGTGGATAAAGCATCCCAATTAATTTTATCTGGATTCCTCATTAATAAATCTATAGCATTTGGGTTCGTTGATAACCAATCCCAGTTGACCTTATCTAAATTCGTCTCCAATAAACGTATTGCTTTTTTGTTCGCTGATAACTTTTCCCAATTAATTTTACTAAAATTATTTTCTAATAAACGGATAGCATTTGGGTTTTCTGATAACCACCTCCACCTAATTTTATCCGGATTCCTTTCTAATAAACGCATAGCATTTCGGTTTTCTGATAAAAACATCCAATTAATTTTATCCAAATTATTTTCTAATAAATCGGTAGCATTTGGGTTTTGTGATAAACAAAGCCAATTAATTTTATCAACATCAATCCAGTCTCTTAATTTTAAATGATGATTCATGATTTTAAATTATAATATTTGTATAATTAGTATTTATGATTTAATTTTAGTTCTTAAATTGATTAATATTAATATTAATATAGTCATCAAGCCACATTTCTTTAAATTTAGTGAGGTACTCTATTTTGTCATTAGTTGTTTATTACTCAAAGATAGATGTGGTTTCTGAAAAACATCCAATCAATTCTATAAATTAGTATTTAACGTTTAAAAAAAACAAAGCTTCTATTACACCTTTAAACATTTAAAACTCCGACTCTAACTGAATATAATAATTTTCCCAGGAATCTATTTTTCTACCTAATATTTTATATAATTTTTCATTATGTGGTTTATAAATATTATATAAATATTTTTCTAACTTTTTAGGTATCTTTCCTGAATATTTTCTCACATGTGTATTTAATGTATCATTTATTTTTTTTAATTTAGTTGCTCCTAAAAACTCATATATTTCATTATAGTATTTTATTTTATTTTGGTTTATTTCCTCACTTATACCTATATATAAATTATCTCTTGAAAATTTTGATAATATATATTCCAATATTTCATCATAAAACCCCCTTATAATATACAAATTCTCACCATTTGATCTCAATTCATTTAATTTTATATTTTCTTTTGATATGACCTGATTGAAGATTTGTATATCAGTCATATCATTTAAAGTTTTTTTTTTATTCATTAAATCCATATTATAATGTGAAAATGCTCTTGATATTGGTTCTCTTAAGATAATAATTAATTTCATATTTTTGTCGTAGTCATATATTCTATCTATTGCATATCTTAAATAACAGTAACTGGGAGTTTTTTCACCTACAATTGTTTTAGTTGTTTTAAACGATTTTTCATATTTTTTTATGGCTTTATCACTTAATTCTCCATTAGCTAATTTTCTATCAAAAAAATGTAGTTCCCTATTTACCATATAAATTTCTGGATGTAAATTAAGATATTTTATTAAACTGGTTGTGCCCCCCTTTTGTACACCAATACATATATAGTTTGGTTTCATTATATATATTTAATAAATATTTAATTTTTACTTATAATAATATATAAATGCCAACTCATAAAAGTGATGAAATATCAATACATATTTATAAAAATCTAATAAATGGACCATATGATAGAAACAAACAATATGTTAAATGACCATCAATAGGAAAAAGAAACTTAAAAATATCTGATGTTCAAAGCTTCTATTAATAATGATAAGAATTGAGTTTTGGAATGGATTAATGTCGTCAAAGAAAAAATATGAAAAATATGATGGTTTAGTTACTACAAAACATAACCCATGCTTATGGTCTAATGTGGATGACCGAGAAAAACCCTGGAGAAATGTATATCATAAAGCACTTGAATATGTCTCAGAATGGCAACTAAATAAAATAAATGCCACACAATTATTACATTATCTACGATATGTTGCTTATGGTTATAATAATTCAGGAATGGACAAACGACCTTATGACAATATTGATGTTATTTGGCCTGGTAATTTAACGACAAACCATAAACCGAAATTAGTCATAAACAATGGAGATATACATTATACGTTATATTTCTATTTTGATAGTTCCGAAACCGATAATCCAACAGAACATTTTTGGAAAATTAATATGGTTGAAAAAACTGATTTTTATTGGGATCTTTAACTTGTCAAAAATAGTTTTATCTAACAGGACTTTGTTCTAGTTTATTATCATCCTTAAATCCAAAAAAACATCATTTAGCATGTAAAGTGACACCTTCTTGTGGAATTAAGAATTATTCAGTGTTAAACTGGAGATGATTTTCCTCTATTAATTTATGACTGGTTTCTTCTAATGGTACAATAACTAGTTTAGATAAGTTGTCTGAGGGATCCTAACCAGGTCCTGTAACTAGCTCATTATTATTCCCATCAAGTGACCGTTGTAAATTTTCCGTCATTTTTAATATAGTTTCTAGAATGAATTCTTAAGTAAGTCTGAATATTAAATGGGAGGAGGGAGGAGGGATAGGGGATAGGGAGGGGGAAGGTCTTAACATGGTATTAGACCAGAAGCCAATGAATATTAAAAAATGAAACCCTACACTCTCAGCTAAAACTATAACAGAAAATAGTTAAAAACATAATTTACCGAAAGTATTATGGATTTATTGAGTTTCTTAAATGCTGTGTATCATTACGATGAATTATGTATTAGTGAAATAGATGATTTTGAAATAGAAACTACTTTAGATGACGGTTCATTAAAGAAGGTTATGATATTTATTTTTGGGAAAAATTCTAGTCTTGCTGTAGAGCCATTTTATTGGGTAGTGGATAAAATCATAGGTTTAAATATTAGTTTAGATGTCGTAGATGATGATGGTAACACTGCTTTACATCTTATCGCAAACAATCTAAAAAAAATAGGTAATAGTTGGAGAAACGACCTAGCCGTGTATTTAATCAAAAACGGAGCTGATTATACCATTAAAAACAAAGATGGTTTAACAGCACCCGAGATTGCTACCCAAAAAGATAAAAAATTTTGTCTTGAAGATTGGGGTATTAGAGATGGGGTAATTGACCTTAATTTATCCGCAGCAGGTCATTGTTAAAAGTTATAACTATATTAAGGTATATACAGTTATATTTTTATTTCCGATGATAATGACTAGGTTTCTATCTAATTTTAGTTTGGTTCGCTAAACCCAAATAATCCATTAGGTAGAGATTTAGTGCTATTAAATTATTATAAAAATGACAGAAATTTTCCCGACATTTCGTTTGTGATGTCATCTCTGAATATTGAAACCACTCAAGTGTGGTTTTTTTTGTTGCGGATTGCCCGAAACCCGAAACCATGATATTTCTGAGATAGGTAGTTACCAAGGGAACTATCAGACTCGACATTCTTAAGTTATTACGATATAGGTATTTTAGATTTGGAAAATCAGTTATTTTATACTTACCCTTCTGAACCACAAGTGGTAATTGAAATTGATAGTATTTTTTTAAAAGTTTCACTAGTCTATATTGTAACAGGTAGGTTGGTGTCTCAATGATCAGTAAAGTTTTAACTAAATCAGTCTCAATATGTAAATAGGCTTCTAATGTTAATCTAATTCCACAGTTGTCCGTTTTAAATAGATGAAAATGAGAAGAATTTTCATAAATTTGCTTAGGGTTAACCATGTAAACCCCAATACTAAAGAATTTTGGAATATAATCCTGGAGATCCATAGAACAAAACCCTAAAATGTAGAGACATGTATCATGTGGTAAAAATTGGGTAAGACACCCTAATATTTTATTCCGTAAGTATTTGTAAAGTTGTAGTTCACAGTTTTTGGCATATAAATTAAAATTTTTTATAATTTTTAATTTAAGTTCCAATTCGTCTTCTTGCCCGGTTAGACTAGTTAAAGTTAAGTTGGTCATATCAATTTAACTGAATTTGGTAAGATAACACTTTTCAATTTTATACACCCTTGGTAATTTAAATTATTATATCAAATAACTGTAGTGATCTATAATAAAAATAATTAAAGCTAGATTAAATTTACTAGATAATTAGATAAAGATTGTAATAATATGGAATTAGGTAAAAACAAAAACTTAAACTTAAATTTAAATTTAAATTAAATAATTAAATATTTTCTAATCACACTGAAATCCTATAAGATTATTTTTCGGATTTTACTACTTAAATAGGGGGATTGTCTTTGGAGTATTGGTTATTTATTTTTACTACAAGAGTCTGCTATAGTAGTCTTATTAGTTCCATATTTATAAGCTGGACTAGATTCATAATAACTGGGTCCACCAGTCCAACCAGAAGGACAAAATGATGCCTGTGAAGGGCATTGTACTTTTCTAACTTGTTCGGTTAATTTTGCTTGTTTACATGGATCAGTCGGTATATTAGAAACAAAATCACTTGGTAACGTAACCCCAAGATGGTAGGTTCCGTCCCACCAATTTGGACTTATTTGCCATAATCCAGTGGTGTTACTACTTGAATTAACGGTATTTACTATTAATCCACTATAGTCACTTCCAGCACCTGATGGATATGGTTTTGCTTCCCCCGCAGCTATTTTTAATGCGTCCTCACATATCGCTTGACTATTTGGATTTACCTCATTCCATACCTTACTAATTTGATCCCATGATAAATGTTCTGGAGGTGTACCATTTGCCCATTTAGTATCCCATCCACTACTAGAACATAAATTACCACCAGTTGGGGATTGGGTTGGAGACTGTGTTGGAGATAGAGTTGGAGATTGCGTTGGTGATAGAGTTGGAGACTGTGTTGGAGATAGAGTTGGAGACTGTGTTGGAGATAGAGTTGGAGACTGGGTTGGAGATAGAGTTGGAGACTGGGTTGGAGATAGAGTTGGAGATTGCGTTGGATTATTTCCAGATGGAGTAAATTGACTACAGTCACAACCATAAGGGTCACTATTTTGAAAAGGCTCCAACATATAATGTCTATTGTTATTGGCTCCTACTGACATTGGAGCTGGACAACGATGGTAATTATTACCATACGACAACTCTCCACTAGCTGTATATTTTAAACTAAAATGTTCATAATTATTAGAGGTGTTATTACTGCCAGAATTTACATCATTTAATAATAAATAGTCATTATACTTTTTATTCATGATAATATATTATATATAGTTAGATTAATATATTGTTAATATCGCAATAAAAAATATTATGATTAAAATGTAGAAAATTACTTAATTAACTAAAAGTAGTATTAGCTAAAGCTAAAGGCATCATCTCGTCGATAGATAAATAGGGAGCCTCTGGTACAAATGTTTCAGAATCTGGTTTTTCTAACAGATTGGGTATTTCAGTGTGATAAGCAGTATCACCAATCGGAATTCCAAGTTTATCTCTTAAAAAAGTTAAACAATTACTACCACTACCTAAACTAATGGGATGATATAGTCCTAACTCATCATCAGAATATTCTAGAACTCCTTTTCTACTAGTTGGAATATTTGCTAGATATTTACTTATTTTACCGGTTTGGTTTTGATCCAAATATCCATCATAAACAACACTGATATGTTCTAGGTTTTCAGTTTTCCTGATTGATTTTCTAGCAATTGGATCTGGAGTAGCTAATAAGCCATTTTTACCTCCAAACAAACTAGCTAAGAGACCAAAACTACTAGCATAGTCTTTGGGATAAAAGCCAATGGTGCCATAATTACCATCATCAAGCCTTAAAAACATTAAGGTATGTCCGGATGGAGGTAATCCAGGTAATGGTTGATAGTCTACAATATTTAATACCAACATAGGTCTCTCTGATGTACTAGAAATATGTTCCGGCAAGATTTGAGTATTAAAAGCACGTTTAATAAAATTATATTTTTGTTGACTTGTCTTTTTATCCCAACCACATTCTTGACCAGCGACAGTATCAACAAATCCAATAGATAGGAAAAGACCAACTAAATTATGAAATGGATCTAGTTTATTATCTGATCGGTACTTAGCTTTTTTTTTCCCTCCCGCTAACTGCAAAGACCTTACCTTATTTTTATATTTCTTATATTTCTTATAATACATATTATTATTACTATTATTATTCATGGTTAACCTCTTTAATTATATTAACTATCAAGATAATAAAATAAATATCTACGATAAAGTCAGTATGTTACAAAATAATTATTTTTATAAATACCATAAATATCACCAGAAATACCAAAGACTACAACATGCCGGTGCTAATCAAGCTGGAAAAATTGAACCTACCTATATTTATGGTTATTTAACAGATAATAGATACGGTTGTCTGATGAATGACCAAAGTGAAACCTTGCCTACAGTAGCTACTACTGACATAAATGATGACTTTAATTACCTAGAATATTGTCATCCAGATGATCTACTTAGTCAGGAACAACTAGATCAATTCCACAAGGATGGTTATCTGGTGATTAAACATATTAGGGACCAACAATTTTGTAATAATTTTGTTGATGAAATCTGGAGAGCCATTTGTGAAGCACCATGGGTTCCCGGACAAGGAATTCTTGAAATACCAAATGGTCCATTTGCTAAATTAAAGGGGAAAAATGCCGACCCAAAAGATAAAGCATGGTTAAATGACTTACATCTAAATAAAGCCTCGGAGAAAAAATGGTTTCCAGGAGGGTTTAGTGCCCCAGCCATTCCACCTATGTTTAATTTAACTCATAGTTGGGAAAATAGACAAGCACCTAAATTTTATTGTCCTTTTGCCCAAATCTTAACAAATGAATCGGGACATGATATGCATAAATTATGGTGTAGTATTGACCGTGTTTCTGTCAAGCCTCCTGGAATGGGAGATCAAGATTCCTTTTATCATTGGGATTCTGATCCATGGTATTGGGATCAAGATAAATACGTCGGGTTACAAGGTATGTTGTCATTAAGTGATGGTACTACCTTTACACTATTTACAGGGACACATACCTTGGAATTCCGAGATACCATTACCGATAGAGAAACTGGGTTCCTAAGAAATTATAGTACTAAGAAACACTGGGTGTCTCAGGGAGATCGTGGGAATCATGAGCCAATGGTAATTATTGATAAAGCGTTAAACCATTATGTTGACGATAGAAAAAGGGTGGTAGAATTAGAAAAGGGTGATTTAATAATTTGGTCTAATAGGCTACTACATTTGGCTTCAAAAAATAAGTCCGATTATATGAGATATTCCCAATATATTCAATTTGACCCAGCCGGCAGATGTAAAAATAGTCAAGGGGAATATATCAACCAAAACCCTAATATTTTACCTAATGGTGATAGGGATGAAATTATTACCGGTTTTCGTAAACAAGGTCTTAGTATACCTGAAGTTGATACCAGAATTTATAGTTGGGAAACAGGGAAAAAACCGGCGGTCTATCCATCTGGGGGTCCTACTACTAATGCATTAAGACCAGATATCTGGAAAACTCAGATGAAACCATTAAATACCCGATACGCTCTTAGATTTATAAATAGCGATGATAACCCGACTAGAAAAATTAATAGCTATCAGAATTCCACCCAAATTAGTGAAGATGGTAAATATTATGATAATTTATTAGGTAAAAAAAGTTATCCATATGAGGTAATACAATGGGATCCAAAAAAGGTAATTGGAAAGGATGGTTATCCGATATATGTCAAGCCTAAATTAACTAATTTAGGTATGAAATTATTAGGATTAAAATGTTGGTAAGTTTCTATTTACCCGATTAATGATTATTCTCTTTATTAATATTGTTGTTTTTCTCTATAGATACTTTATATTTAGTACGGAGTTCCCTTTGAATTCTAAGACGTTCTTCTATTCTTTTTTTACGTTTTTCCATCATTATACGTCGTTGTTCCATAATTCTAATAGCTTTGGCTTTTCGTTCTTGGGATATCACCTCATGGCTTTTTGATTTATTAGGTTCCGGTCTGGGTCTAGGTCTGGGTCTCGTGTTTGATCTAGGTCTTGGTCTCGGTATATGTCTACGTCTTATATTGGTAGTACTCCTTCTAGAATTTATAATCTTATCATTTTTCATATCAAGTGTTCCTTTAAAATATTGATCAATAATATCAAATGTTAACTTATGTCTCTTAAGATTTTCTGTATGAAGTGTACTATTATTAAATTGATGATTAAATAGTGGTTTAGTATAGTAATAGGTATTTACTACTCTATAAATAATCCCATGGTCTGCGGCGTGTGTTTGAGATTTATATTGATTTAGGTCATACTTATTATTCTTATAGTATTTCTGATAGATTTTCTCCATTCCAGATCTAGTTAGATAATAGCAGCCAGCCCCAGCATAAATTCTTTTATAACGAATATAATTACAGTAGTTTTCACTTAAACCAATTAATTTTTTTGTTACATATGGGTTGATACAATGTAAGATAAGACATTCTGTGTCTTTTGGTTTCTGATCAATTATAGATCTTAATGATTGTCTCCATTGGTTTTGGTAATCTGGATAGATATCATCTTCTAGTATTATGACCTCATCTTCGTTATTTTGATAGGCGGTAATAATAGCTTTCAAATGAGAAAACGCACAGCCTAATTCTAAATTCGTACTACGGGTTTTATCTGGGATTACAATATTATCATAGCTAGTAATCCGTTTACCATCAAATGCCTCTATTCTAGTTAATTCGGAATATTTGCCTTCCATAATTTTACGTCTTGATTCTGAACGATTCAGATTAATATAATATTTGCTAATAGTATCCATAACCAATATAGAGAGATTAATTATAAGAATTAACATAATCTAGTACATTATTAGCGACCGTGTTTAATTCTTTACCATAATGTTTACTACCTTCTGAAGATCTGGGACGATTTCTTAACTCAAAAGCTTTTCTTAAACTATTGATAATTTTGTTAATAATTTGTTTAGCCTTTTTTTCAGAATGATGTTGGTAGATTTCATTTACAGAATCTATCACCGCATCATAATTACGCCAGAGTAACGTTAAATTAGTTGGAGTATTATGATTACAATTAACAGCGTGAACTGGATTAGTTACTTCTCTAATATGTAGTAATTTCCAAGCTTTCCCCTTTCCTTTTAAATATTTATCAACTAAAGACTCTGTATTTATTGGAGAATTTGTGCTTGAGATATTTTGGTCCCTTTTAAGTATATCTGAAGCCCAAACTAAATATCCATCAAATAATAAATTAGCCGCATCTACTTCATGTTTAATATATTCAGATGCTGGCCATTTACAATTTCCAGGAGGACAGGCGACGGTAAATTGTAATTTATTATTAGCCCAGTTCATACAGATAGAGCCTCCCATTTGTTGGTGGTGTAATTGTTGATATTTACGGTAATATTTATCATATTTATCTTTATAATCCATTATAAGTTATAACTAGTATTTAGATATTAATTTATTAGACGATATATTTTAACATTAATTTATAAAGTAGGACCATATTGTGAATAATCTGTCATGCCTTTCATTTGATATTGTTGATAATTAGTTTGAAATAGCTTAATAAGTTTATCCTGGGTCTGGTAATATTTTTCTGGATCATTCCAGGTATTAACCGGCTCTAAAATAGTAGAATCAACATCAGTTACACTAGAGGGTATGTTAAATCCAAATTTTGGATCCGTTTTAAAATCTATCCCGTCAAGACTATTTTCTAAAATAGCATTGATACAACTTCTAGTTGTTTTAATACTCATTCTTTTTCCCTCACCATAAGATCCACCTGACCACCCGGTATTCACTAGCCAAACTTTACTCCCATGTTCTCTAATTTTTTTTAGTAGTAAATCGGCATATTTAGATGGATGTAATGGTAAAAATGCGGCTCCAAAACAGGCAGAAAAAGTGGCTTGTGGTTCTGTAATCCCCCGTTCAGTTCCAGCTACTTTTGCCGTATAGCCAGATAAAAAATGATACATTGCCTGCCCGTGACTTAATAGACTAATCGGTGGTAAAACTCCAAAGGCATCACAGGTTAAAAAAATAATATGTTTCGGGTGTCCTCCCATGGAACCCACTGCGGTATTGTCAATATGACTTAATGGATAACTAACCCGTCCATTTTCAGTTTTGGTGGTATTTAGGTAGTCTACCTGATAGTGTTCATTATACCAGACATTTTCCAGTAGGGCATTTTGTCTAATGGCTCGGAAAATATCAGGCTCATTTTCTTCAGATAAACCAATCGTCTTCGCATAACATCCACCTTCAAAATTAAAGATACCATTATCATCCCATCCATGCTCATCATCACCAATTAATTTTCTTTTAGGGTCAGCTGATAAAGTGGTTTTACCAGTTCCTGAAAGACCAAAAAATAGAGCGGTATCATCATGTTCTCCTATATTAGCTGAACAATGCATCGTCATAATACCATCTAGTGGTAAATGGTAATTCATAAGGGAGAATATGCCTTTTTTCATACAGCCACCATAATGAGTTCCTCCAATAATACCAATATTAGTGTCCATGTTAAAGGCGATAAATATTTCAGAATGTAATCCATGGTGCTCCCAATTATCATTAATGACATTACAGGCATTAATAATAGTAAAGTCAGGCTTAAAAATGTCTAGTTGTGTTGCCGTATCAATATCAATAAACATATTTTTGACAAAATGATGTTGCCATACATATTCAGTCAGAAATCTGACATTTTTCTTAGTGGATGGATTAGCCCCACAGTGTCCATCATAGACATAATAATTTGGTAAATTATTAAAATGGGAGATACATTTTCCATATAATTCATCAAAGACATCCTCCTTCATTTCTTGATTTACCGCACCCCACCAAATATTTTCACCCGTCTGTTTATCAGCTACTAGCCATTTATCTTTGGGTGACCTTCCAGTATATTTACCAGTGTCAATACTATTAACTTTTCCATAATTAGTTTCTAATACAACACCTTCATTATTTTTTTGATAATGGTCTTGTATTTGGGAATACGTTAAATTATAATGAATATTTTGAGTTTCTTTAGGTACAATACCAATATTTTGTAGGCTACTTAATAACCTATGATTAGTCCTTGTTGTTATTCCAGTTAACCGTGTTAACATTTATATAATAGTTATAGATTTTTTTTTGATTTTAAAACTACTCTAAAGGCAATGATCATATAGTAAAATAAAAGGGGAGTAGTTGATGACCATTAGATTAACAAAGGAATTTAAACGTCTACAAGGTTACCAAGATAACGCAAATAAACTAACCATCACAGATTTACAAACTAAATGGTTATTTCCTACTCATGATAAGTATCATTTAGAGATTTCATTTACTAAACTTAACTTACGAAATTATGTCTTAACTGTGGATGTAGTCTTTACTAGTAATAGAATAACACAACTATTAAATGATTGCTATTTAGGTTTACCAAAAGTTTTAAATCAGTATATTATTAGCTATTTACCCAAAAATGAAACCATACAGATAAACTTTTCCCTAACCTATCCAGAAAGATATCCATTTATGGCTCCGGATTGGAAATTATTATCAGTAGAAACTAATTCTAGTTTTGCGATTGGGCTCCCTGATTATTACAAATATCTGGTGGAGGTTAGAAATGAAAAATACTCCCGCCAAGGTACCTGGAGATCTGCGATAACCATGGAAAAGGATATTTTTGAGTTTATGGTCCATATTAATCATTTTGATTACTTATTGGGATAATCTAACTGATAACTGATAAATTAATTTAGATAGATTAAAAAACTAGAAACTACATGAATAATAAAGCATGTCTAATTTATAACATGGGTAATATGCTGGGTAGATTTAAAAACAATCAACTAGATATAGATACAGAAATACTACATAAAAAGATTGATAGGCTACAGCAAGAAAATAAAAACCTTAATGATAAGCTAAACGAGTATACCGCACAACTTAATAATAACGGGATAAACAATATTACTATTAACAATAAAGAAATAGAGAATCTAGTTGATAGTTATCTAGAAAATGAAAATATAAATTGTGGATATATTCCTGATTATGTTGAGAAGAAGATCTACACCAATGTTTTACAATTGACGACTGGTCTACTACTAGAAACCCTAAATACAAGTAATCTAAAAATTCTAGGACAAACCATTAAATTTAGTATTAACCCGGAAAATTAATTACTATTAATTAATATTACCGATTTAATATGGATAATTATAGGAGACATATCTATTAATGGGTAATTTAATAACTAGTACTAAGCTGGAAAAAGAGACATATCCTCCATGTGATTATTGTGGCGAATATCCAAGTGATAATGTTCCGGTTTTACTCGTACATCATCCTGGAAAATTAAACGGAAAGCACGTCTGTTACACCTGTCTAAGTGATAGAAGATATCGTACCGAGCAATATATACGGAGACGTCAAGATGGTAAGAAGGCTTAAACCTTTCTCTTAAATTATATCTTTAAAAAGCATGTATTTAAAAACTTAGATTAAATAGATACCAATGTATCTTAATTGTCATGATATCTATTTAACCTTATTATTTTTATCACTAGATATGGTGATATTTCCTAAAATCACCGGGCAAATCGGATTTAGAAAAACGGTCTTATTATCACTATTTACCTTTTTATTTTGTTTGTTAGGTTGGGAATCCTGGTGGTCTCTTGGAATTATCAGGGGATCAACCGATTATTACCTTAGATATTCCAGAATGTATCCAAGTAAAACACCAACCTCTCCTGACTTTGTACATGCTGTGGTTCAGGCATTTGGTGACATTGTCATTATTAGTTATATTTTCCAATATGGCTTTAAAATTTATCCACGTGCTAAATATAAGTTAAATCTGGATTTTATCTATTTTATTAGCTTAATTGGTGTTTCACAAAATATTATTGCCACGGCTTTTTCGGTTTTTTCACCATTTAATCCCAACACAGATGTCTTATCCTGGTCACCCATTGCTGGTAATGTCACTTGTGATAATCATAGAATAGTCTGTTTTAATAATCAACGTATGTGGTTAATTACCCCAGTGGTTAATTATTTATTTTTATTACTACTTAACATTAAGTTTTAAAAGAGTACCTATAATGAAAACATTACAAAGTGTCATTGATTATTGGTTTGAAAAACCAGACGATTATCAAAAATGGTTTTTTAGTGGAGAAAAACTAGATAAGACTATTAGGGATCAGTTTTCAGAGTTACTGGAATATGAAACCGCGAATAACATTAGCTATGATAAGGTTATTGATAAGGTTGGTAAAATTATCTTATTAGATCAATTTAGTAGACATATCTATCGTGGTACTCCAAAGGCATTTAGTAGTGATACTATTAGTTTAGAAATTACTAATAGCTTATTAACAGATGCCCATGTGTCAGAGTTTAATAAACTTCCGACCATCTATAAGATGTTTGCCCTAATGCCATTACAACACTCTGAAAATATTGAGGATAAAACTAGACTTTTAGAATGGTCACATAGCCAACTTAATAAACCGGATTGCGACGAGGCTGCTACTAATATTTATAAATCTCTGGTTCTACATACCAAGGGTCATCTGAAAGTCCTAGAACAATTTGGAAGGTATCCTAAACGTAATCAGGCATTAAATAGGGAATCTACCAAAGAGGAACTTATATATTTAGAAAAAAATCCCAATGGCGCTTACTAATGATACAATTTGGGAGAGAAACTACAATAATCTGATTTAATAAATAATAGACTATATGTTATTAAATTAGATAACTAATGATTTAAATATTATTCTGAACTGGAAGCGGTATCCGATTCTGACTCAGAGTCTGAATCAGACATACATTTATCCGATACCGCTTGGTCCTGATCATTATTTTGATTACTTTCAGAATCAGAAGGGGAATCGGAATCGGAATCAGAATCAGAATCAGAATCAGAATTTCTAGATAACGGTCGTGAATTTCCCCAAGCCATAATAGAGATGGCTATGGTAAAAATAGATAATAGATAAAAATATAAGACACTTTCTCCATAACTAATAGGTCTCTGAATAGACTCAGTATTTTTTAGAGCGGGATCAGTAGTATATGGATTAAAATCATAGACTAGGGTGTCTAACTCGTAATTATCGCACATTTATATATCATATAGCAAATAATTTTTTAAGTATTTAATTTATAGCTATCTTTAAGATCACCTAAAATCTTATTAATTTCTACATTGGTAATCACCTCCTTTTTTAATAATAACTCTGCTATTTCTACAAACTTATCATTATTACCGGAAATAATATCATTAGCGACAATCTGCATCTTATCTAATGTTTTATGGACATGTTCCAGAATCTTTTGTCGATGTAATTCACTAATACTATAATTTTTCTGACCATTACTATCACGATAGCAATAGGAAATTAAACTTTTACTAAAACCATATTTGGTAAACATGTCATAGCATAATTTCGTAGCCTTATCTAAATCATCACTAGCCCCTGTAGAAATAGTGCCAAACTTTTGAATCTCACCGGCTCTACCTCCCAGAAGAACCGCTACCTTAGCGTATAATTCCTCCTTTAGATATAATTTTTTATCATCTGGTTCAGTCATGGCATAACCAAGAGCCGCTTCACCTCTTGGTACAATAGAGACCTGGATTGGACAATTAACCCCTTCTAGGATATAGCCAAGTAGACAGTGTCCCGCTTCATGATAACTGACCCGGATCCTTTCCTCTTCGCTCATCAGACGTTCTCTTTTAATATTTCCCACCGCAATTTCTTCTAACGCCTCATAGAGATGCTGAGGAGTTATTTTTTGTTGTCCAACTCTTAAACAAATTACTCCGGCTTGATTACAAATAGTATTGATATCCGAACCAGTTAATCCCGCACTTCTTTTTGAAATTTCATCTAGTTGTTTATCTACCACTTTTTTACTAACTGGTTTGCCCTTTAAATAGTGGCGATATAATTCACATCTCTCGTTAATATTAGGGGTATCAAAGACTAATTTCCTATCAAACCTACCACTACGTAATAGAGCCGGATCTAAGATATTTTGACGATTAGTAGCCGCAATTACTAGGATATTATCATTATTAGCAAATCCATCCATTTCTACCAATAATTTATTAAGAACTGAATTACCTTCTGAATTATAACTACTAATATCACGATTACGTCCAAGGCTATCAATTTCATCAATAAATAAGATACATGGCTTATGTTCCCGAGCCATAGTAAACAGGTGTTTAACACGGGCAGCACCAACACCGACAAACATTTCTTGAAAATCAGAACCCGAGACCTGTATAAAGTTGACTCCTGCGGTTTTAGCAATAGCTTTGGCTAAAAGTGTTTTTCCACAACCTGGTGGACCAAGAAATAGTAAGCCTCTGGGAATCTTAATTCCAAATTTGGTATATCTAGTTCTATCTTTAAGATAATCAATATACTGTTTAATTTCTATTTTGGTTTCTGTTAAACCAATGACATCATCTAGAGTAGTAGTCAATTGATCCCCATGATATAGTTTTCCAGGGGATTGAGTTATTTTACTGGCAAAACCAGTAGTAGTACTACCAAATAAACTTAAGACATTTAATAAGATGATTACACCTAATAGACACTTACCAAGATAGATGGCTTTTTCTAACCAGGTAAAACAATAATTAATAGTAATGGGAGTTAAATTAGATGCTTGTTGATAAGTCAGGATCTTGTCCTCAAGAGAGTGATGCTTTGAGTAATAGAGTTTGTAGTTAAGATGGTATGGGTGTCTTTCAATAAAACATTGGTCCCTATATTTAAATTTAGATTCACTATTATTTAAATTATGATGACGTATCCGGTGGTAGTCAAAACAACTTAACCTGGCATAATTATGATATTCATATATATCCACATCAGTAATAGTCCTATTAGCTAAACGTTTAGTAAAATTATTCCAATCTAAATAATTAGTAGTTGAAAATGGATCTAAAAAAAAGCAGGCACCTACTAATAGAAAGACAGTGTTTAAATATTTCCTCATATATTTGGTTATAATTTTATTATAATAAAATTTACTTATGTAGATTTAAGTAGAAAAGCTCATCATTTTAAACTCATCAAAATTTAGAGTTCCACACCTAAGATTACAAGTCGGACATGAAACCCGTAAATTTTTTAATTCATGACATTGACAAATGATATAAGGAATAATATGGGCACAATGCCACCCATTATTTTCATTTCTAATACGTTTACTACAGACATAACATGTACCACTTGCCTTATCATGAAAATGTTGTTCCCAAACTAATTGTCTAAGACTACTTGGTATAGCAGGTCTTTTAACTGGATGATAAGGATCAGGAACCGCCAAGGGTAATATCAAGAGACTATCTACCTTTAAGTTTAAGTTTTTAATACGAGTATAATAAGTACTGTCTTGTTTAGAAAACCATTTTTTTTCTCCATCTGAGCTGTGTAACTGTGAATTTAGCTTCACCATTAATTTACTTAACGATTCTAATTTGACATCTTTAATTTCCAGTTTAGATAAGATATCGGGAATAGTTTCGTTTTCATTAGAGAAGTAGTAAAAATAATCTCCGATTTGGAAAAATTTTCCGACACGTCTACTTTGTGTGGTTTGAGAAAGTAGGTATTTTTCCAGTGTTAAAATTTCGTCCATTTGATCTAGTTGTAAAAGATTAGGTAGTTCTGTTTTTACCCCCCGCTCTAATAGCTCCCTAAGTTTCTGTTTTATATTAAGCTGGTCTTTATTGATATTTGTCATAATTTGTCTAATTTGTCTAATGTGTCTAATGTGTCTAATTTGGAAAAATTTAGATGTTGAAATATGTTCAAATTTTTCAAATTATCATGAAATTTGTAAAATAAAAAATAGTTTAACAATTAGTACCATCCTCGTTACAAGGGATGTTAGATTCGGTCCAAGTACCTGGAACCGCCCAGGCACAATCAGCTTCTAGTCCTAATTGATTTTCACCTAAGACAACTCTAACATAACCAAGTTCACCCCAGTATTCTCCCCAACTGTTCCTAACGATCCAGTATTGTTTCTTTAGCTTACTATCGTAGCCCCATCCAACAATACTAATAATGTGATCAATTTCTTTACTAACATCTGGTAGGTCTAGTAGACCACCTGAATAGTTTAAGACGGCATTGGCATTAATTCCACAGGCAATTGGACCATTTTTATAAATTTCATGTTGCATTAGTTCGGCAGTAAAGACACGACCGTAATTAGAAATAGTTGCGTTGGGATAATAGTGAATAGGACGACAGGTACCACCTAATTCAGTAAAGGTAGAACAGGTTTTACAAATATTAGATGGGACACAACTATAATCCTTATGCTGACACCCCGTTTCTTTAGAATCACTACTACATGCCTCGTAAGTTAAACAGGTATCATATGGAATATGACCATAGTCACTAATGAATTTATAGGCTTGATAGTGATCACCACCATTACAGGATCCTGCTGCTTCTACCCCACAATTAAGCAAAAACTGTACAGGTAGATTAACATCTACCCCCTTGGCTCCACGTCTAATTTTGATACGGTCACTTAGACTGCTTAAGGCACCATGTGCCCAACAAGAGCCGCAATATTGAGGAATATGTTGGTTTAAACTTTTAGTAAGATAATTGGTTCCATTAATGTCGCCCCAATTCCAACTTTGTGGTAGGGAAGTATGTTCATAAGTTAATTGATCAACGGTTAACTTATGGGATTCTTTAGGGAGATATACTCCCTGGCTACCAGAAAAATAACAAAATAGTGATAAAACAGATGTGATTTTCATAGTTATGATCTATATCACATCATAAGTTTTTAAGTATTTTTATTTTCATGATGTAATGACTTAAGTAAGGTCTTACCCTAGTAGGTTTCATGTATCGGATTAATTATAGTTTTTAATAATTTAGTAATTTGATAATTTAATTTAAGATATTTGGATCTGATTTTATACTTCATACCTTCAGTAGTTTCTAAGATATAATACCAACTATGATTACGATAAGACCTTTTAAGCCCACGTCGTAGTGTTCTTATTTTTTTTCCAATTAATTTATCAATGGTATCTTCCCGGAAGATAGGCACTAAATCATTGATACCATGTCGTAATGGAAATGTTAAAATAAAAGTATTATACAAGTTGGGATAAAAACAGATTGGTTGCCTATCGCTTAGATGGATCTGACACATGATAATGGACCGTACATTTTCCACCTTTATTTCTATACGTGAAATAATTTTATTGGCAATAATATTTTTAATAAGGACATATTGATAGATACTCATCTGTTATATTTATATTAGATAACTATTCAGGTGGTTAATTTGGATCATAACTAGTTATTGGCATACCAAGTGTAATTAATGGATTATCAATTGTGCTAGATAGGGAAATAACATTATAATGTAAACAAATTCCTTCTGCGAAAATTTTATATTTATCACCATCAGTTGTTTCCAAGACATAGTATTCTGAGACAGTTAAATATCTACTTTGTAGTATTCTAATAATTGACCTAATTTTTTTATTATTAATGGTTTCGGGTTGAACTGCTTTATCAGTCCAAGATTTAAAATATTGACCCAGATGATAGTGTTTACCATCTGTAAAGGTAATAAATGTTACTACGTATTTATTAGATAGATTGTGGTAGTTTTCAATTGGCTCTGGATCTGTTAAATAGAGATGGATTTGTAGTTTATTATAATCATACTTATTATTAGTTTGATCAGGAGCTACAAGTTTAATATCCGTAATTACTTTATTGGCAATTAAGTTTTTAATAGCTAAATAATCATTAGTAGTAATCATGATAAATAATAGTGGTAATATAATTGGGAATTATAAACTTAAATATTTTAAATATCTATATATACCTTAGCAATAAAATGAGGTGGAAAAAATATCTCATGACACTATCATTACTATTACTAGGTTACTTAATTGTAGATTATTTCGGATTAATTAGCGACTATTGGGAATTTATCTTACTATTACCACTGCCAACTAACATAAAACAAACTATTCGGTATATTAGAAATTATTATAGGGGAGAGCCGATTACCTATAGAGGTTTAGATGGCGATATAGATAGAGATATCGGATTCAGTAAAAAAACTAGACGTGTGACTGGATTACATAAAAAAATGGTTGCCTCTAATCAGCACTGGAAATGTAATAGGTGTAAACATACTTTAGATTATACCTATGAAGTAGATCATATTAAGCCATTATATCAGGGAGGAACTAATGACCTACATAATTTACAAGCATTATGTAGAAATTGTCATGGGAGAAAAACTGCTGAAGATACCTTAAGATAAGGTTATATATGGTTAAATGTCATTTTAACACCTTAATATTAAAATAAAAAATAAAAAATAAAAAATAAAAATGAGTTAAAAACACGCGTAATATTTATTAGTATATATTAAACATGTTTTTCGGAGGACAACCTAAACAATCTGACAATACTAAATTCTACACCCTACTTGGTATAGATAAGGAGGCAGACCCTTCTGTCATTAAAAAGGCATACCGACGTCTGGCCATGAAATGGCATCCCGACAAAAATCCAGACAATAAAGAGGAGGCAGAACAAAAGTTTAAGGAAATATCCGAAGCCTATACTGTATTATCTGATCCAGAGAAAAAGCAAATATATGATCAATATGGGGAAGACGCAGTTAGAGAATCAGGAGGTCCCGGTGGCGGTATGGGTAATCCAGCTGATATCTTTGAAAACCTATTTGGTATGAACTTTGGTGGTGGACAGGAAAATAATATTAAACCAATGGTAGAGGTAGTTGAATTAACCTTAGAAGAGTTTTATTCAGGTAAAACTATTAGTAAAAAGATATCCAGGGAAAAGGTGTTTAATAAATTAGGAAAAATAGATAATACCGGAGTAGAATGTTGCTCAGAATGTAATGGTATGGGGAAAAAGAATGTTATGAGGAGACTTGGACCCTCTATGATGCAGCAGATGCAGGTAGTGTGTGAAAAATGTGAAGGAAAGGGACACATTGTGAAAGATGGTTTCCGAATCGGAAAACAACAGGAAGTTGTGAAAATTAAAATACCAGCTGGTGCCAAAAACGAACATCAAATGGTAATTGAGGGCAAGGGCAACTTTGATTTTAAGAGCGAAAGCTATGGTGATTTAGTTGTTATCCTACAGGAAAAACCACATGAGGTATTTTCACGTAAGGGACATGATCTTATTATCACTCAAAAAGTTAATATTACGGAAGCGTTAACCGGTTTTGAAACCGTGATTACTCATTTAGATGGTCGGAAACTATATATTAAGGTTGATGAAATAATCAAACCAGATATGATTAGACTAGTTAGATACGAGGGAATGCCTCGTCCAGATAATAATGTTATTAAAGGTCATTTATATATTAGCTTTCAATTAGAATTCCCGAATGCTTTAACTGAAGATGAAAAACAAGCGATGCGGAAATTATTTAATATCAAACCTAAAAAACATAATAAATTAACCCCGTGTAATTTAATTGATCCTGAAACAGAGGATACTTCAGAACCAGAACCACAAGGAATGCCAGGTGGATTCCCAGGTATGCCAGGTATGCCAGGAGGCTTCCCAGGTGGTTTCCCTGGTATGCCAGGTGGTATGCCACCAGGTATGGGAGGTATGCCAGGGATGCCAGGTATGGGAGGTATGCCAGGTATGCCGCCAGGTATGGGAGGAGGTGAAGGACCTGAAGGTGTTCAGTGTGCCCAACAATAAGATGATTTAAAGATTTAGATGTTAAAATTATAAAAAAAATAAATCTAGATGGTTAATTTACAATACACTTGTTATAGATTTGATGCTATTTTTACAGGTTTTTTCCTGGGAAGTATACTTTCTCTGTTTGGTATCATGAATGGTTCAGAGGCAGTGACCTATTATGGTGAAGTACACCAATCGCAATGGAATAGTAATATACATACCTTATTTATGCCTTTTACTAGCTTTGGATTTTTATTAGCAGCACCAGTGGTATTACGGTTAGAAAAACCCACCGCTAATGTATTTCAAGATTGTGTCTATCTGCTGTATAGTACGCACTATTTAACCATTAATTTTACGATTGGATTAGTCTATTCAGCTCTCTATTATCTGGTATTAGACTTTGCCAAGCATTTTTATAAAAATGATCTAAAATATATAGTGTTAGGCTTAACTACTTCTACGGTATGTTTAGTAATCCAAGAAGTAGTGGGTCATCAATATGGAGGAGATGATCCAAGTAGGGCAGAAGGTGTATTAAATGCTGTACTTTATGCTAATTTTTACGCGGTTAAAAATTTAATAGGTATGTAATTTATACCTATCTTTATACTTTTGATATTTATGGTAATAGCCCCCGTGCTGTTCCCTAACTGGACTAAAAGGCCAGTTCCAATAGGTTTTATCATCTTTATCATCTTTATCATCTCTATCATCTTGTAGTGAACGTAATACCTGTTGATATTCCATACGTTTGCGTTCATCATGATACAATGTATCACACTTTTTAGGTTTGGTATTATTTTTCCCCCTCCGTTTTTGTTTATAATTATTAATATGATGATTACACTTTTCATCATACCAATATTTATCTTTTAAATTTAGGGTATATTTTTCCATTTCCTCTCTAATAAACTTTTCAGACTTACTATCTTGATTTACCATTATTATTTCTAGTTATTATTTAATAAGAAATTTTCCCTAACGCCTGAAGGGCATAGAGAATATCCTCTATATCCGCACTATATGGACTTCCTAAGCGTTTAGTTAACAGTCTTTCAAGTCTAGTTAAATCCCCGCCACTATAAACTAGACAGTCTTCAATGGTCATTCTAATCTGGGTTTTGGGGGCTTTGGGGTCCCAGATTAAAGTTTTAAAATTAGTCTCCCAGGAGGTTTTATTTATATTTGGTAATGCCTTTAAACCGGACTCTCTATTAATTACATATTGACTATAGGGACCTTTTCCCCGACCAGTATCTAAATCAAGATATTCTTCTTGTAATAGGCGATAGAGGTCATTAGCAATATCATAGGCTGTCAAACCCTTAATACCATCTACTTCCAGTTTTAAGCCTAATTGTTTTTCCAGTAGATATAAATATTCTATGGAGATTCTAGTATTCCAACCTTGTCCCAGTATCCGCATGGTTTCTCGGTTTAAAAATTTGTTATTAAATGGGTTTTCAGTAAACTTATGATCACTATTTGCTACTCTATCTGCTAATAAAAATAGAAATTCTAATAATGTATCTAGGTGTGTAATGTCAAAATTATCAAAAATTCGTATTTCAAAACCAAAATCAAAACCTTTACTACTATCTACGCGAAATTCACTTCCAGACCCATCACCTAATTTATAGCTAAATGCATTATGACTTATAGAGGTAATATCGGACTGTGTCGTTTGCCAAGGTAAAAGACCTCTGCTAGTTGGGAGTCCATAATTCATTACATCTGATAGATTAATAAAACTATATCCAGAAATAAATAGTCTTAATGATAATTCCGTTAATTTATCATTGTCTCCAATACTAAAGGGGTCACAACTACTAAAACATGACAATAATAAGGGTAAAACCCATTGTATCGCAATCGCCCAGTTTAGGTGCAGAGCATGGAATCCCTTGCCTTCGAACCAATTTGTTATCTTATACTTATGGTAAATATTACAGCGATTATTAATATTAGATATACTCCAGTCTAAATGGTTTTGAAAAGGAAATAATAATTTATCTTGATATAAGTCCGATAATACTTGTTTAAGATCCGTAACATTATCAACAAGATGGTTAATATTAAAGGTGTCGTCTAGTGTACGTCCGGGTATAACTGGAACCGCATCTTGATACATACTTTCTACACTATCTATAGTGGTAGTCTGCTTAAAATCAAAACAACGTTCTATCTTGGCTAATTTAAATAATTTATCATCCAAAAAATGTAAACGTAAGCAAACTACATTTCTTGATTCTCTATCGCTTTCTGAAAAATGATATCCAAGATTATGTATAAAGGTAAAAACATCTTGGTATAATTTTTTAAAATAGGGGGTACATCTTTCTAATCTGCGGGGTTTAATAGTTTCTAAACTAACTAATCCATCATCACCATGGTAAAATATTTGTAAACTTAGGTTAAGAATAGATCTATAGCTAAAAATAATACTGATATATACATTTGATAATTTGATATTATTATGAAATATAGCTTTTAATTCGGGTAATTGTTTCTGTAACTTAGCTTGATAATTACGATACTTTTCCTGTTCTCTTAGTAAAGTACTATCTGTTAATAATTTATCTGATAATTCTGGCGTCTTTTTACTTATGATGTCCCTAATCCTAATAAATGGATCTTGTTCAAGATAATACTGTAATAGGGCATATCTATTAGAACTACCGTATTTAACACTATCTAGATAAGCAATGACTTCATTACGGATTAGATCAACTTTACTTGTATAGTAACGTTCTTCTTGTTGAAGCTCATGCTCCTGGTAGGGTAAACTTAAATTTAAATGATAACTCCCAGTATAATCCAGATAATATTGTTCACCTTCACCATAGTTTCTGGCTAAGGGAAACATAGCTCCAATATTAGGATAGATCTGACCTTTACGAGTATAGTTCACCGTACATTCTAATACTATCTCTTGTTGTAGGTTAATTTCCTCTACTGAGTTACTAATGATTTTATTTTGCCAATATTTAGTCACAAATTCAATGACTCCAAAAATAATAGTACTATCAGAATGTAAACCCTTTATAATTGTTAAAATGGTCGGGTAATAATCACTATCACTGGTAATATTAGCTAAGCCAACTAATTTATGATACCTTTCTATTAGAGTTTTAAGATAATGATGTAAGGGTGGATTACCCTTAAAGTAGTTATAAAGACGATCAGATGGATTATCATCAGTAACAGTATATGACTGATATGTACACTGGGGTTCTATAAATTGTTCAACCGTTTGCTGAAAATAATTACTGGATCCTTCACTTGATTTATCCCCTAAATCATCATCACCTAAATTATTGATTAGGGTTTCCCCTTTGATATCATTAGGAATACTTTCCATCATGATAACTTCATGTTCTATTCCAATTCCCCATTTTATATCACTCATCTCTTAAATTACGATAATATTTTATTTCTTTATAGTAAGTCAACCATGAATAATTTACCAGGACATCTTAATTTACTAAAGGGCTTAGTAAAAACACAACTAGAAAAATATGGAGACGAATTGGTCAACCTATATCAAAAAGTAAAACGTGGTGGTGCCTTAACTACAAGTAAAGAAGAAAGACAGGCACTGTATAATTTAGCGGATAAATATCAGATAATGAGGGGAAACACTAATCCTATTAACGCAGCCGAATTTACTGGGTTGGTTAATAGTATTAAAGAAAACGTCGCCTTAAAACAAATGGTTCAATGGGGTGGAGGCACTGATGGACTCAAGCAAAAAAATACAAAACCGTCTAAAAGACTCGCACCGCTTTATCAAGATTATTTATTAAATTATAAGTCTTCCCAATTTTCTACCGACGGTAAATTTAGTGGGGATACCCTCTCTAATTTAGTTTGATCACTCGGTTTAATTTCACCTGTAAAACTAAAATTATCGTTATTGGTTTCTAGATTATCCTCCCAAGTATCAAGAATTGGGGTATTACTAGATTGATAATTTAGTTTTAAACCATCAAAATCATTATCATTAATGATAGTATTATCTTTAATACGCGTGTCTACCTTCTTAGAAGTTTCCGTTTCACTTTCTTTTACCTTAGGTTCTGGTTTAATACCCGTAACAATAAAGCCAATAAAATTTGCTAATTCGTCTATGGTAGCAATGGAATTTTTCTTCTTTTTTAAGAGCATATTAAGTTCTCTAATTTTAGGGCGATTCTTTTTAGTAGCGGCTTTGGAAGTTCTGATTAGATAAATTTCACCGTAGGTTTCACCTACTTTACCTACTTGTAGTTCATTTTTAAAAAGACCATCTTGATACCAAGCATTATAGAGGTGTTTATTTTGGAAACGTTTCACATTTCCGCAATATCTGGTAATTAATTCGTTAGTACGTTTAATTACTCTTTCTTCAAAGGAAAAGGACATATAATTATTAAGATATGGAGTTAATAACTTTAATTTAACTTATCTATAAATATTATTTTATGGCTCAATTTTAAAATAGGGTCTACTTTTTCTGATTTTGTAAATATAAAATTAATCTTAAAAAAAACTTATGTCACTATTATTATAATGAAATTATCTATTAGTGAAAATTTTAAAGATGCCTGTAATAGTGGGAATCTTGACGAGGTTAATTATATATATCAACATTATCTAACCGTACCAGAAACCAAGTGTCTAAAACCAATTGATTATAGTATCCTAAATGAGAATATTGATCTATTATTGTCTATTTTTCAAGCTACTTGTCCATTAGACATCATGGAATGGATTTATCACAAACTAGATCTATATTTAAATAAGGATCTAGACATGATAAATATTAGTCATAATGATATCTATCATTTTTGGATAGAAACCTTTAAAAATGCCTGCTACTATGGTAATACTGATTTAGTAAAATGGCTATTTGAAAAGGCACAACAGCAAATTTTTGGGTATTATAATATGACAAAAACCGGGGATACCTTAGCCAAACAATGTTTACATGAAGATGATTGTAATAGTTTTAGAAGCGCATGTAGTCAGGGTCATGTTGAAACCGCTGAATTATTATATGACCTTGGATTCACCATGGGATACCCTCTTAATCTCCACACTAATAACCAATGGTGCTTTTATTGGGGATGTCAGAGTGGTAAACTAGAAATGGTTAAGTGGCTTTATCATAAATCTCATTCCATCGCACAACCATTTACTAATTTAGTTGACATGTACCATCTTTTAAAAGAAGATGAATCTAGTTTAGGTGATGATAAACTAGAAGTGCTATACTGGTTATCTGAATTAAGAGAACTAGAAGGTATCGCCACGGATTGGACACTAGTTGATGATGATGATTTTCCAGAGATTAAAAAATAAATTATCGGATATTAAACACTAAAACATCTTAAACAATTTAGTATTTAATGTCTTAAATGAATATTAACGTCGCAATAGTAGGTGTTGGAAATTGTGCTAGTAGTTTTTATCAGGCAATACATTATTATCGGGAAATGGATCATTTTAAAAAATCGGGGTTAATGAAAAATAATATTGGAGATTATTTACCCAAACATATTAATGTCGTGGCTGCATTTGATATTGATGAAAGAAAGGTTGGGAAATCATTACGAGAAGGTGTTTTTAGTAGACCTAATTGTACTCCTGTATTATATCAGGATGTACCAGATGGACCCACCATACAAATGGGTCATCTTCTAGATGGGGTCACTCCATTAATGAGTAATTATCCAGAAGATGACCGATTTGTTATAGCCAATCAACCACCAGTTGATATCGTAGAAGTATTAAAAAGTAGCAGAGTAGATATTTTAATTAATTATCTACCCGTAGGTTCACAACAGGCAACCGAATTTTATGCTTCTGCCTGTTTGGAAGCAGGAGTTGCTCTAGTAAATTGTATTCCGGTTTTTATTGCCAGTAATCCCATCTGGGAACAACGTTTTATTGATGCGGGACTCCCATTAATTGGTGATGATATGAAATCGCAATTTGGAGCTAGTATCTTATCACAGATGTTACAGGAATTAGCCTTTTCCAGAGGACATCATGTTAAATGTCATATTCAAAGAAATGTAGGAGGTAATACTGATTTTTTAAATATGACTGATGAGGGTAGGTTAAAATATAAAAAAGAATCCAAAGAAAACGTAATTATCGCTCAAAATAATATTAGACAGATAGAAGTAGCAGATAGTTTTTTATATGCGGGTCCATCTGAATACATTAAATATTATGGAGACAATAAGATAGCCCATATTCATATGGAAATGGAGGGATTAATGGGATCTCCAGTTACTCTTGATGCCAAACTTTCAGTAATGGATTCCCCCAATAGTGCGGGAGTGGTCATTGATGCAGTTCGTTATCTTAAGGTAGCCTTGGATTTAAAATTAGTTGGAGCTTTAAGAGGTCCTTCCGCAGCAACTCAAAAAACACCTCCAGAACAATTACCCTTTTGTCAAACAGAATATGAATGTGACGCGTTAGCAAATCGGGAGTTAACAGAATTAACCCAAATACAGACCTCCAATTATAATGCGATTGAGTTAACAAAAAAAAGACCCAGTTATAATTCAGAGAAAAATAACACTACTTAATACTACTTAATATTACTTACATCAAGACGTCTAATATCTATTAATTTACCGGCTAACTAACTTGTGTTAAATGTTTCCGACATACACAATTATAGCTTTCTTTTCCACCAACCAGGGTTTGAGAACTATCATTGATTAATCTAGCTGAAAAGCATCCAGGAGTTCCATCAGAACAGACTGTACATAAGCCCTGTAGTAGATCAACACTGTTCGCATGTGGAATTAAATAAAGAGTTTTACCGAATAGTTGCTGTTGAAAATCACCATTTAGTCCCGTCGCAATGACATGAAGTCCATGTTGTTTAATTAGGACCTCGGTGACAAATTCTATTAGATCTGGGAAAAATTGTGATTCGTCAATAGCAACTACTTGATAATTATCTAGATCGTATTCAGAATGTCCCGACAAATCTGATAACCTTTCTAATTTTACCGCTGTTAAGACACAATTATCATGTGATTTAATTTCTGAGTCACATCTAGTGTCTTTAATAGAGTTGATAATAAGCGGTTTATTTCCAATCACCATATGCCTTTTGATGCGTCTCATTAACTCAGTTGTTTTCCCAGAAAACATCGGACCAATAATCACCTCAAGTGAACCCATTTTTAAAGTCTATATATATTTATAGTTTAACATAAGTGATAAGTTGTCAAATTTTTTACATCAGATTAGTTTAATTTAATTTAAAATTTTAACAAGTTATATTAAAATAATGAATCCACCTACTGATAAAAATAAACAATATCATCTTAGTGATAATTTAACACTAAGGGTAGAAAAACCTATGAGTAATAATCTAGTTAACTATCATCCTAATAATTTTTTTGATAGGATTTTCATTATTAATCTAAAAACAAGTCCAGAACGTTGGAACCGAATTACTAAAAATTTACTTGACTTTGGTATTACTAATTTTGAAAGACAAGCCGGAATATATCTACCCAGGGGTGACCCTAATGATATATTACCCCCACATTTTTATCAAAATCTAGAAGCTTATGGTGGAAAATTTAAGTTTGACGCAAATTACATATTAAATTGTGTTGGTACCAATCTGGCTCATTATAGTATTGTAGAGAAAGCGATTAAAAGGAAGTATCGTCGTATACTAGTCTTAGAGGATGATGTCTTTTTAAATCGTCAATTTATGGAAAAATTTGCTAATGCAGTAGATACTATTAATAGATTACATGATGAATGGCATCTAATCTATTTAGGTTTTAAAAAATCTAGATCTAGCTTTCCTGGAAAACAAATCACCCCAGAATTAATGCGCCCTAAGCAATTTATTAGAGGAGCTTATGGATATGCGCTTAATTTTCCCGCATTTCCAATTATTACTAAGATGAAATTGTATGGTGGTATGGAAATAGATGCTTTTTTTGAATTTGTCATGTGCCGTTATGGTAAGGTTTTATGTTTTAATCCACCTATTATAGGTCATCGTGATAATATGGTTAGTACTATCACAAACGCAAGATGGAAAACCAGGAATTTTTAATATAGAAAACTAAGATTCCTGATATTTAATAAAACTTATTCAAAATTTTTAATGGTAATATTTTTGATGGTATCCTCATTTCTTTCACGGTGGAACACAATGGTGGTGGATTGTCCAAATGCCTTACGATGAGAGTCTAAAGTAGAAAACATTTTCTGTCCATCAGTCGTGGACATTTTACGAATATTTTCTAGAAAACTATTTAGTTTTTCAGGATCCTGTAGTGAAAACATAGAGTCCCCGGTTCTAATATTTTCAAGCAATACAGATTTATAATTACTATAGACAGAGTAGTCTTGTAGTGTCTCCTGTTCTCCATTATGTGCCGTAACTGATTCAACCGTCCATCCAAAAGCCTCGGCGATATAGGCTAGACGACAGATGGCTACCGTTCGTTTATTAAATTCTTCTATAAGTTCTGGCATATGCTGTAGATACCAGAAACTGATAATCTGTTCTGGAGGAGTCCAATTAATAATTAATTTGGTCCCAATCTTACTACATTTACTAGCATCAGTTAATAATTTAATGGCTCCGGGTTCACCACCTAGATGATGTAACACCTGACAATTAATAATAATATCCGCTGTAAAGGGTACTGGGTTTTCATCTCCAATTTCTCTAGGTAATAAGCTAACTGTATTACCATGATCAGTAATAATTAAATTTTCCGGTACCAAGCCATTAAATGACTCATTAAATTTCTTATTACACCTTAAAATCATAGCAGGACTTTTTTCAATACCAATTAATTGAGTATTGATTACCTGTTTATCTATTTCCGCTAGATAGTTACCAGTTCCACACCCAATATCCATAATCACCTGGTTTTCATCTTTCTTATAATATTTTTTAATAATATCCATTCCTATTGGACTTCTAGTAGAGTCATATTGTTCTGCGTCTGTTGTTTCATTATATGTTGTTAGATCCATCATATATAATTTATCTATAATTGGTAAAGTCTTAAATATAAAAAAATTTATAGTGTAATTAGTGTATATTAAAATTATTTTTGCTTACGTTTCATAAAGGCGTTGCTACCAAATCCCTTGGTTTGCTTTTGGGTATTATATTTTTTTACCTTATTTTGATCATTAGCAATATTATCGTTATGACATTTATACATACATTCGGAATAGGCTAAATTAGGAATACTTGAGCACAACAAAGCTTTATCACATTTTTTATAATCATTATTCCAAATTTTAAGTATACAAAAATTACGTTTTGGACTAATAGAAATACCATTAATCATCATAGTATCGCTGTTGTAGCGGCATATTTGTTCAGCTACTAAATAATGTGATAAATCTTTCCAAATTGTTTCGGCATCTTCCTTGTTAATTTTAAAAGACCAGAACCCACCATTTCTATTATATTTATCTTCCCAAAGGGGGTTAATATAATTACCATTGCTAAATTTACGCATTAGGAAAAACATGCCTTCAGATATTGAAGGTAAACACTCCTCCCAACTATTGTAAATTTTACAAAAGTCTTCTAGAGTTTGAAATTCAAATATTTTAGTATAACTATTTAGATCCCAATTTTTATCTATGGGATTATGGTACCAAAATGTCCACGCAGTATGAGTTTTGTGAACATCCTGATTTGATGGAATTACAATATCTTTATCTTCCATTTTCTGTGATAACGTTTAAATCTTTAGGTAATAATTTTATGAGGTAAATATTCTTTAATTGAATTTCAAATTTATTTTATCTTTTAGTTATGTAAAACATCATTAATAGATAATTCATAACTATTTACATCATTATCAATTAATTGTAAAATATCATCATCATGTGTATAGATGGGGGTGCCATCTGGATAGGCAAGTAGTCGTGTCTCTAAATCCTTATTTCCCTCTACACGAGTATATTTGGAGATAAAATCTATTATATCATCACTAGTATCATTTTGTGTAGATTTTTTAATAGCACTCAGGTACTTTTTATCATTTGACTTTTTAATCTTTAATCGTTCCTGGAAATCTTCCGAAAATGGATCCGCAACTAATATACCATCACGAGGACCATCGGTAAAAAGGGTATACCAGACAACTGTGTCAGTGTCAGTTTCAGTTTCATTATCACCATCATCATCATCATCACCATGTTTAGTTTGCTGTTTTACCAATTGGGTAAGATATTCCTCCACACAAATTCCATTTACCTCGGTCACATTACGCTGTTTTTGATTCCAATATTTATAGATTTTAATATTAGTGACTCCACTACTTAAAGTTTCCCCCGTCTGGTCATTAGCAGTAACTGTCTGAGTATTATTTGCCTGCTCAGATAGACGATATTTTTCATAATAAATCTGGAGATGTGTATATAAGTAGACTAGACATGTAGCGACCCAAATGCTAAATCCTCTCATAGAATCAACTACGAATTTACCAGAGCCTGTTTCTTCAATACGCTTAATTGACTTATCACAGTGTGGTTTAAGGTGACTTGTGTATCTGCATAACAGATTATTTTTTACATCAACTAGAATTT
>WLWF01000472.1_pt1 | contig 38746 bp, 39 predicted proteins | sample 6718331 | NCBI WGS metagenome assembly WLWF01 (sample SAMN12718692, study PRJNA515312) | sponge metagenome | isolation source: marine sponge | host: Mycale hentscheli | place: New Zealand: South Island, Marlborough, Capsize Point | collected 2003-05-01 | reverse complement strand
TCCGATGGTGGCCATCGGAGCCGTCAGTACGGATTGAGCCATGGCTGCCGAAGACGATCCTTCAATCTGACCCTGCTCAGCCGGATTGGCCACTGGTCTATGCGTCTTGAAATCAGCGGGCGGCGATTGGGAGCCTCCAACCGGTCCCGAAGGCCTGTCGGCTCACTTTCAGAACAGGAGGCGCTTGGCGGCGTTTGAATTCCGCGCGGCGAAAGAGTTGCTCAATCCGTTTCACGTCCGCCGGGTCATGCCCAGCTGCGATCAATTGAGTGCCCGAGCTGTGCTTCTCGATCAAATCATTCAGAAGCGGATCGAGCGTTGCGTAGTCGGGAAGGGAGTCACTGTCCTGTTGGTCAGGGCGTAGCTCAGCACTCGGTGGTTTGGTCAGGATTTCTCGTCCGATCAAGTCGCTGTGCTCTGGAAGTCCAAGTTCTTGGCGACAGGCCATGGCATCAGAGCTGTCTAACCAGCGGCAGAGGGAAAACACCGTGGACTTGTAGAGATCACCGATCACCGCGAGCCCTCCATTCATGTCGCCATAAAGGGTGCAATACCCCACGGCGAGTTCTGATTTGTTGCCCGTCGAGAGCAGGAGCTGTCCTTGCTGATTGGCAACAGCCATCAGCAATGTGCCTCGAATGCGCGACTGCAGGTTTTCTGCCGTGACGCCCGACGGTGCTTGATCCAGTGCCGGGGTCAGGGTGCTTTCAAAGCCCTGCATCAAGGTTTGAATGGGCACGGTTGTCGTGGAAATTCCCAGGCGTTCTGCAAGCGCCTCTGCATCATCAATCGACCCAAGAGAGCTCCAGGGAGAGGGCATGAGCAATGCCTGCACGCGGTCTGCTTTGAGTGCAGCCGCTGCAATGACCGCCACAAGAGCTGAGTCGATGCCGCCACTCAGACCCAGCAGGGCGCGTTGAAAACCGCATTTTTGGGCGTAATCCCGCACGCCGAGCACAAGGGCTTGGAACAGTTGCTCAAGATCAGCGCTTTCCGTGGGGGCCGACGTGCCTGCCGATGCATCAGAACCCCTTTCACTGCTGTCCCAGCAAGCGATGGCTTCCTGGCAGGTGGGAAGTTGCAACGCCACCTCACCGCTGGCTGTCATCACGAAACTGCCGCCATCGAACACCAATTCGTCGTTGCCCCCCACCTGGTTCACATAAATCACTGGGCAATGAAGACGGTTGGCAGCGCGGGCGCTGAGCTGATGTCGGATGGATGCTTTGGTTCTTCCGAAGGGGGACGCGGAGAGGTTCAGCAACACATCCACTTGCTCCGGGATGAGATTGGCAATCGGATCTGGTCCCACCAGGCGTTGTGCCTGAAGCGCATCCTCAACCCACAGGTCTTCGCAGATGGTGAGCCCCAGGCGCCAAGTCTGCCCTTCCGATTCAAAGCTCAGAACACTGGGTTGGTTGGCAGGTCTGAAATAACGCGATTCATCAAAGACGTCGTAGGTGGGAAGGAGCTGTTTGCGGGCGACGACGCGCCAACCGTTGGCCTCTACGAGGGCTGCCGCATTGAAGAGTCGTGGATGTTGCTGGTCTGGGGCTGGTTCCACAACCCCCACCAGCAGTGCCGTTTGCGGCAGCTTCTCCCTAAGCCCCTGTTGCAGCTGGTTGAGGGCCTCGCTCTGCTGCTGGAGGTGCTCAGGACTCAGCAGCAGGTCTCGAGGTGGGTAGCCCCAAAGGGAAAGCTCTGGGCTCACCACAAGGGCGGGAGCGGTGCCCTGCGCCTGATGGCTGATTTTGAGACAAGCGTCTAGGAGCCGTTCGGCGTTCCCGGACAGATCGCCCACCAGAGGATTGGTCTGGGCCAGGGCGATGCGCATGGCAATTCAGGAAGGAGCGTCTTGGAGTCCATAAAGATTGTGCTGCAAGAGGAGGGGCCAAAGCGGTTTTGGGATTTGATCCGCAGCGCTCGTTTTGCGAATGCTTGAGCTGGCTGTCTCAGGAATCTGTAAGGGCAACACGGTGATCTGGGCGCCGAGCTGGCGGAGTCGTTCGAGGTGTTCGGGCTCCAACGGCCAACCCTTCCGCGGCACCACCCCCAGCTGGCAGCGCTTGAGCCAAAGCTCGCTTTGTTTCCAATGGGGGATCTGAGCAGCCAAATCACTGCCCACCACAAAGCAGAGCTCGTGATGGGGCCATCGACGTGCTGCCCGTTCAAGCGTGGTGATGGTGAACGGGCTGCTGAGGGTTTGGTCGATGCTCACCCGTGGGTTGTCGATGGCCATCACCAAGGCCTGGAGCAGCTCGCTGCGGAGCTCGAGGCAGGCATCGTGGCGTTTCATTGGGTTGTCGCTAGCCCAGGTGGCGACGCGTTGAAAGTGATTCAAAAGGCCTTCAAGGAGAGCCTGATGCCCGAGCGTTGGTGGATCGGCGCTCGTGCCGAGCAGGGCGATGGTTGCGGTCATGGCAAGAGTCCGTCACGCCGGGGCCGATTGGGCGGCTGTGGCCATTCGGCAAGCAGACGTTGCATGCCGGTATCGCTGCGTACCAGGCGCCGCAGGAGGGTCGTTGGTGCTGGATTGCCCCTCCTGCCTCGACCGCGTTGATCGACCAGCCAACGTGCTGTGAGCCGACCTGTTCTGCGCGTGGTGTGCACAGCGAGAGCCGCCTGGGCAACGGCGACGGGGGCCGCTGGACCCAGGCTCAAGCCTCCGGAAAAGGGTGCGGCGATCAGCAACAGCTGTTGAAGTCCAGAGAGCGCCAGCTGAAGTCCCAGTTGGACGCCTCCCAACATGGCGTTATGTCCTGATAGCCGTTGCATCAGCCGTCGTGCTGCTGGGCCTCCCATCGGCAGGTCATAGAGCTTGCAGAGCTGAACCACCAAAGCGGTATCGCAGGCCAAGCCTCCGGCTAGATCGAGCAACACCAAAGGATTGGCCGCAACCCCTGTGGCCTTGAGTGCTGCGTAGCGGCCGATCAGGCCTTGCGCATCTTGTCGTCGGCGCTCCAGTCGCCCTAATTCCAGTTGTTGTTGGAGCCGTTCTGCTTGGCGGAGGGCGTTTAAGGCCAAGAGGGCTTGGCCTTGCTCTTTCAGCAGATTGATCACAGCAGTGCGGAGTGGTTTCACCATCGCTGGCTGTCGCTCGCTGCGCACCCGGCCATCCGAGCGTTGGCAGGCTTTGCGAGGGGCGGCTGAAACGGCAATCGCTTGAGGAATCCTTGCGTGATGGTTGCGGTAACACCGCTCCCGGATCCTTTGGCTGATGCTTTGCCGGAGGCTGTCGAGTTGCTCTGGGGGGCAACAATCACTGCGGTTCAGCACGGGAAGCACCGGCTTGCCACTGCTGATTAAGGTCTCCAAGGCATCGAGCTCAACCCTGCTGATGTCGGCATCCAACACGAGCAGCACAAGATCGGACTGCAGGGCCACCCGTGCTGCCAGTCGCGCGCGCGCTTCCGCTGCAACCTCATCGATTCCTGGTGTGTCGACGAGTTCAATCGCGTGGAGACCAGGAATGGAGATCGTCCAAGGCAGCGCTTGTTGTTGTCTCGTGCAGCCGTGAGCGACGTCGGTGGCCAGGAGGTCTTGACCGATCAGCGCATTGACGAGGCTTGATTTCCCCACTCCCACGCGGCCGAAGACGGCGACGCGCAGCTTCCGAGTTGATAAGCGCTCCAATTGCCGGTCCAAGCTCCTGAGCGAACCAGCTAAGACGGTTTGTTCCCGGCGGTTGAGCTGGAGCTGAGATCGCCAGGTTTGCAGCAGCGAAAGGCAGCGCTCCGTGGTGGATGTAGGCGAGGTCGTCGTCATGACGCCCCATTGGCTCCTGCTGACTTGCGCCACCAGCCAGCGAGCACGGCCAGAACCGCATCAGGGCCAATCACGCCCACAAACCCTCCGAATTCATCCACCACAACACGAACCCCGCTGTTGTCGCGACGGAAGGCTGTGAGCAGGCGATCGGCCCGAATCATTTCAGGCACAAATTCGACGGGCTCGCTCAGATCGGCTGGGGTGAGTTGACCTTGATTTTGAACGAGTGCCGCCAGCAATCGGTCTCGACTTGCGACACCCAGAACCTTGTCAACGGCATCACCCAGGACCACCCACCATTGCGCCTCGTTTTCGAGCAGGGCGGACCTCAGCTGCATCAGTGTGCTCGCTCCGTCCAAGCTCGGAGCAGCAACCCTTGGTGTCATCAAATCCCTCGCGGTGAGGTCGTTGAGTTGGAACACCTTGGCGATCATCGCGGCTTCATCCGCTTCGATTTGGCCGGTTTGGGACCCCATACGGGCCAGCAGTCGAATCTCCTCTTCGTCTGTGTTGAGTTCGCTTTCCTGGGTTAAGGCCGGCAGCAGTCTTTCCAGGAGAAGGACGAGCGGACGCATGAGAACGCCAAGCAGGTGCAAGACCGGAGCACTCGCGAGTGAAACAGGCAGCGCCAGGCGGGTGCCGATCGCCTTGGGGAGGATCTCCCCCAAAAGAATCACCAGCACGGTGAGACCAATGGAGAACAGGGGCAGAGCCACGGCGCTGATGCCCATGTCTTCGAACAGCCAAGCGGCGTAACCACCGAGCATCAAACTGCCGAAAATATTGAAGCCGTTGTTTGCAATCACCAGAACCGACAGGGTCCGGCCGAGTCGCTGACGGAGCTGGGCCAATCTCCGTGCACCGGACACCGGTTTGGATCGACCGGCGAGTTCGAGAACGCGAACAGCGTTCACGGAGAGCAGAGCAGCTTCGACGCCAGAACACAAGGCGGATCCTGTGAGGACCACGACCACAAGCAGAATCAGGATCAGCAGGTCGTGAGTCATGCCTGGATGCTTTGCCTGCCATCCTGACGTTTACCTGGTGCCCTGTCTCCGTCGTGGTTCATAGTTCGCTCCCAATTGATGCTCAGGGTTACGCCGAGCGGCGTCAGCGGTTCATGGCCCATCTTGGCGGTGCGGCGGCTGTGATTCCAGCGGCAACCCTGGTGACACACCATGCCGACTGTGAATGGCCCTTTCGTCAGAACAGCGACTTCTGGTATCTCACAGGTTTTGATGAGCCGGATGCCGTCGCCCTGTTTTTGCCCCATCGGCCTGAAGGCGAGCGCTACGTGTTGTTTGTGAACCCCCGTGAGCCAGGGGCCGAGGTCTGGACAGGGCGGCGGTGGGGCACAGAGGGGGCTGTGGATCAGTTCGGCGCGGATATGGCCCATCCCCGCTCTGAATTGGCCCAACATCTGCGTGGGTATCTGAAAGATGCCGAGGGCATTGCCTTCCGCACGGGGCATCACCCGGCGGTGGAGTCCGTGGTGCTCGAGGTTTGGTCTGAACAATTGGATCGGGCGTCGCGTCGGGGAGCCGCGGCTTTAGGGCTGGTGGCGCCCTGCCCGGTCCTGCATGAACTTCGCTTGCGCAAAGATCCAGCGGAGCTTGATCGGATGCGTGAGGCGTGCCGCATTTCAGCCCAGGCTCATGAGTTGGCGCGTGCCGCTGTGAAGCCCGGAATGAATGAGCGACAGGTGCAAGCCCTCATCGAGTTTCACTTCCTTGATCAAGGGGCACGGGGCCCTGCCTATGGCTCAATCGTTGCGGGAGGTGATAACGCCTGCGTCCTGCATTACATCGACAATCAGGATCCGCTGAAGGACGGTGATCTGTTGCTGATCGACGCCGGGTGCTCAATCGGTGACTACTACAACGGTGATATCACCCGTACCTTTCCTGTGAATGGCCGCTTCAGCGGTGAACAGCGCGCGCTTTATGAATTGGTTCTGAGCGCTCAGGAGTCAGCCATTGCCACCGTGAGGCCTGGAGGAACAGCGGAGGAGGTGCATCAGACCGCTTTGCGAGCGCTTGTGGAGGGTCTGTTGGATCTTGGACTCTTGGCTGGAGAGGCTGACGGAATCATTGAGCAGGGTGCTTACCGCCACCTCTACATGCACCGCACGGGGCACTGGCTTGGCTTGGATGTGCACGACGTTGGCGCTTACAGGCTTGGTGAGCACCATGTCGAACTGGATCCAGGCATGGTCCTCACCGTGGAACCTGGTCTCTATGTCAGTGACCGCTTACCGGTTCCGGATGGCCAGCCTGAAATCGATGACCGCTGGAAAGGGATTGGTATCCGCATTGAAGATGATGTGGCCGTTCTTAAGGATGGTCATGAGGTCTTGACGGCTACGGCCTTGAAGGATGTTGCCTCGATGGAGCGTGGATGACCTTTAGCTCACCACTTGCAGGGAAATCCAGACCAAACCAACGGACAAGAGCATCAGGCCATCTAGCTCGCTGACCCGTCCGCTGAGAGGGCGGACCAAGATCAGTGTGAGAACAAGCAACACGGATTCCATCGGATTGAGACCAAGGATCACCTTGGTGTTGGTGAGTTCTCCAACGAAGAGCACGGCCGGAACGGTGAGGCAAAGCGTCGATAAGGACGATCCATAGAGCGTATTGAGAGACCGTTGCACTTCCCCTCGATTGGCAGCTTGGAAGGCATTCAGCGCTTCCGGAGCCACGACGAGGAGGCCAACAAGCACACCACCCAGGGAGCTTGGGAGCCCGAGGTCGCTGATGCCAATGTCGATCAGGCTCCCCATCGATTCTGCGATCAGAACCAAAATCAAGAGGCCGAGCGCCATGAGAACGCCGCTCCGAAGAGCCGAGTCGTTATCGCCATTGGATGCCTGGGGCAGCCCGTTTTTTTTCTTGGTTTCGGGCAACTCCAGCTGCTGGGAAGCCTCAAGGAACAGATTGCGGTAAGAGCCGGTTTGGAAGCGCAGGAAAGCTGCGTATAGCCCAATGGCCACAATGGTGAGAAGCCAGTTGATCGGGAGGGAGAAGTTGGCTTCCGAGCTGTCAGAACTGAAATTAGGCAGCACCAACACAAGCACGCTCATCGTCGTGATCAAGTTGATGTAAGTGGAGGCACCGCTTTGGTTGACGGTGGCCATGTCTTCTGGTTGGAAGGGTTCCGTGATCCCCGATGTTTGAAATCGCGAAGCCAAAATCAAGGTGATTCCCTTCACCCCAGTGAGCACAATCATCAACACCGAGAACATCGAATCCCGCGCCAACGTGGGATTGCTTTCGCCGCTCAACATGGTGCTGGTGACAAGAGCCAGCTCGATCAAAATCACGGAACCTGTAAGCACAAGCGTTCCAAGCGGTTCACCGAGCTTTTCGGCGAGATGATCGGCTTGGCTGGCAATGCGTCTCGCCAGCAGCAAAATCAAGAGGCTGAGTCCCCCTAATCCGCCTAAGACGAGCGTTGCCGATTGCAGCAAGAGCCAATCCAGGAGATGGGTGGTTTGGAGACCGATGAGGACAACCGCTCCAACAAGCAAGGGCCATTCTTTGCGCATCAACGCTGACTGGGGTTCCAGTTGAGTGCTGCTTGGGTGTCGGTGAGGATCACCTCTGCTCCTGCAGCCCGTAAGGTCTGCTCGTAGTGCGCTCGCGCCTCAGATTGCCCTGGGAGTTGTAGGTGGGGAGGTGCAACCGCCAAGCTCATCCAGCGTTGTTGCGGGACCTGCTCCCGGGCTCGAATCACGGTGTTGACGTCCGCCACGGTGTCACCGAGATAGGCAATTAGTGGTGCGTCGGAACCGAGGTTGCCATCCACAAGGGTGCTTGCCAGCCTGATGAGCCCTTCGGGATCAGGTTTGTCTGGCGCATCCCCCATCGCTATCAGGGGAGGGTTCTGCAAGCCGAGACGTTGCTCCAGTAGGAAGCGAGCAGAAGGGGGCTCTGCTCCGCTCACGAATCCCCAAAGAATGTCTCGATTCGTCAGGGCTGAAAAAAAGTTTCGATCGACGAGGAGGGGCTCATCGCAAATAAATCCATCCCAAGCGAAGGGATCTCCCTCTGGTTCAGATCCGAAGTAAAAACGGCTGAAAACGTCAATGAGATCAGCGCGACTGGGTAGGGCCGCTGAGTGGGAGGACGAGGTGGGTGAGGGATGGGTCAGCGCGTGCCGACGTAAAAGTTCAAGGCTTGCATCCCAGTCATTGTTCCAGCGTCCTTCACCCTTCAGGGCATCAACCGTCTCGTGACCAGGCTCCCACCCGCAGTAGTGATGCACGGTGGCCTGGAGTGCACGGCGATAACTGCCTGCCACATCCCGAATAACGCCATCAATGTCGAAAAGCAGGATTGCTTGTGGCTTTGATCCTGAAGATTGCAGGGGGATTTGGCTTCAGCAACTGGTAAGTTAGTTCTTTGTCCTTCATCCTTGAGCCCTGACACCATGACGGTTTCCGAAGGCGCAGCCGTCGACCAGGAGGTCGCAACAGAGGCAGCAGCAGCTGATGCAGCACCCCAGGCCGGCGCAACACCCGCGGGTGATGCCGCTCCCCAGGGCGAAGATGCAACTCCTAAGGGTGAAGTGTCAGATCAGCAGCAGGAGCCCAAAGAAGGTCGTCCAGTGATGCGCGGCGGCAGTGCAGCACTTGCTTCTGCCACCATCGATGCCGATGGAGTTCCCTCTGGCTACACCCCAAAAGCCGATGAAGGACGCTTCTTGCTGAAGATTCTCTGGCTTCCTGACAACGTGGCTTTGGCGGTTGATCAGATTGTTGGCGGTGGCCCCAGCCCCCTGACGGCTTATTTCTTCTGGCCTCGTGAAGATGCTTGGGAGACTCTCAAAAGTGAGTTAGAAGGCAAAAGCTGGATCACTGATAACGAGCGTGTTGAAGTTTTGAATAAGGCCACTGAGGTCATTAACTACTGGCAAGAAGAAGGCAAAGGCAAGAGCCTTGACGAAGCAAAACTCAAGTTCCCCGACGTTACTTTCTGCGGTACTGCCTGATTCGAACGAAGGCTCTTCGTTTAATGATCAAGTGTTTAGCCCCGTTTCGACGGGGCTTTTTTATGTCTTTGCTAAGGAGAATGTTGAATGTTGAAATCAGTTTTGGGAGACACATTCAATCCATAAAAAAACACCCTGTTCAGGGTGCTTGATTCAGACAGGCGTTGTTTTTTACAACTTAGGTTGATTTGCTTGCCTGGGCACGTGCTCTGGCTCGTTCAAAAAGCTGCTGCGCTTTCACTTTTTCAGGAGTGGAGGGCTGACCTTCGAGCTTGGTGACAGCAGTGCGTGCAGCGGAAAGATCACTTTCAGCTGATGTGGAGTCGATATTGACGCCGAGCTCGGCTGAGTTCACCAAAACGGTGACATCATCGGATTCAACTTCAGCAAAGCCACCCATCAGGGCGATGGATTGCCAATTGCTATCGGTACGCACTCTTAAAACTCCAACGTCGAGCGCTGCGAGCAAGGAAACGTGGCCAGGAAGAATGCCGACTTGACCGGTGGTGCTGGGAAGGATCACCTCATCGGCCGAACCATCGAACACGCTCTGGTCTGGTGCCAGAACGCGGAGGGTGAGGGACATGGAAAGAAGACTGCGGAGAGTTGGAAAGCGAGTTGTTGATCATGTTCGGGGCGCGCAAGCGCCCCGATGGGGATCAATTGGCTTCAGCCGCGATCTTCTCGGCCTTGGCTTTGACTTCGTCGATGTTGCCGACCAGATAGAAAGACTGCTCAGGAAGGCTGTCGAGCTCGCCAGCAAGAATTTGATTGAAGCCACTGATGGTGTCTTCAAGCTTCACGTACTTGCCAGGCATTCCGGTGAAGATTTCGGCAACGAAGAAGGGCTGGGATAGGAACTTCTCGATTTTGCGAGCACGATCCACAGTCTGACGGTCGTCTTCAGAGAGTTCATCCAAGCCAAGAATGGCGATGATGTCCTGAAGCTCCTTGTAACGCTGAAGGGTGGATTGAACAGCACGGGCTGTGCGGTAATGCTCATCACCCACAACGGCTGGCTGAAGCATGGTGCTTGTGGAATCGAGAGGATCCACCGCGGGGTAGATACCCTTCGAAGCCAAGGCACGGTTCAGAACCGTTGTTGCATCGAGGTGAGCAAACGTTGTGGCAGGAGCTGGGTCGGTGAGATCGTCAGCAGGGACGTAAACGGCCTGAATGGAGGTGATGGAACCTTCCAGTGTGGAAGCAACGCGCTCCTGGAGAGTACCCACGTCTGTACCCAGGGTGGGCTGGTAGCCCACAGCTGAAGGCATCCGACCCAAGAGAGCGGAAACCTCAGAACCGGCTTGCACGAAGCGGAAAATGTTATCCACGAAGAGCAGAACGTCCTGCTTGTTCACATCGCGGAAGTGCTCGGCCATGGTCAGAGCTGAGAGACCCACGCGCATGCGAGCGCCGGGAGGCTCATTCATTTGGCCGTAGCAGAGAGCCACTTTCGACTTGGAGAGATCGTCGGCGTTGATCACGCCGGACTCCTTGAATTCTTCGTAAAGGTCGTTACCTTCGCGGGTGCGCTCACCCACACCACCAAACACAGACACGCCGCCGTGTTCTTTGGCGATGTTGTTGATGAGCTCCTGAATCAAAACGGTTTTGCCCACTCCGGCACCACCGAAGAGGCCAATCTTGCCTCCCTGGCGGTAAGGCGCGAGAAGGTCGATCACCTTGATGCCTGTCTCGAACACCTTGGGCTTGGTTTCGAGTTCAGTGAGCTTGGGAGCTTCGCGGTGAATGGGGGAAGTGACGTCGGTATTGACGGGGCCTTGCTCGTCAACGGGCTCTCCGAGCACGTTGAAGATTCGGCCCAGGGTGGCTTCTCCCACAGGGACAGAGATGGGTGAGCCAGTGTCCAAGGCTTCCATTCCGCGCACAAGACCATCGGTGCCACTCATGGCCACCGCACGGACTCTGTGGTCACCAAGCAATTGCTGGACTTCGGCGGTTAGGCCGATCTTTTCACCAGCAGTGTTGGTGCCCTCAATACGTAACGCGTTGAGAATTTTGGGGAGTTTGCCGGCTGGAAATTCCACGTCCAGAACCGGTCCGATTACCTGACGGACAACGCCCTTGGAACCGGTAGAGGCAGGAGCAGCAGCGGCCATAAGTAAGGAGAAGTGAGAGGGACGCGCAACAGGACGATCCCTTCCTGAGCGGCAGAACCTTAACACCGTCTTGATGTTGCTCTCGCTGTTCGGTCACCCGCACAGGTCACCGCTGGTGCTTCACCCATGCACGGACCTAGCTTTGGCACTCATCGATCCCGAGTGCTAACTCGCGTCGATCGAGCGGCGCCGAGCGCCCTGTCCCTGCTTCTCAAATACTTATGGCAGCTGTTTCTCTCAGCGTTTCCACCGTTAAGCCTCTTGGAGACCGCGTCTTCGTGAAAATCTCTGAATCCGAAGAGAAGACTGCAGGCGGCATCCTTCTTCCTGATACGGCCAAAGAAAAGCCTCAGGTGGGCGAAGTTGTCCAGGTGGGTCCTGGTAAGTCCAACGACGATGGAAGCCGTCAGGCTCCTGAAGTCAGCATCGGCGACAAGGTTCTGTACAGCAAATACGCCGGTACAGACATCAAGCTTGGCAGTGACGAGTACGTCCTGTTGTCCGAGAAAGACATTCTTGCTGTTGTGGGTTGACCGCAATCCCTCTGAGTTTTATCTCAGAAACGACTGAATTTTCCTTTACATCCTCATTAATTGCCTCTTATGGCTAAGCGTATTATTTATAACGAGAACGCTCGTCGCGCTCTCGAAAAAGGTATCGACATTCTCGCCGAAGCCGTCGCAGTAACCCTTGGCCCCAAGGGCCGCAATGTGGTTCTTGAGAAGAAGTTTGGTGCTCCTCAAATCATCAATGATGGAGTAACGATCGCCAAAGAGATCGAACTCGAAGATCACATCGAAAACACCGGTGTGGCGCTCATTCGTCAGGCTGCATCCAAAACGAATGATGCTGCTGGTGATGGCACCACAACGGCCACCGTTTTGGCTCACGCCATGGTGAAAGCAGGTTTGCGTAATGTGGCAGCCGGCGCCAATGCAATCACTTTGAAGAAGGGGATTGATAAAGCATCTGAATTCTTGGTAGGCAAGATCCAGGAAAACGCAAAGCCAATTTCCGATAGCAATGCGATTGCGCAGGTCGGCACGATCTCTGCTGGCAACGACGAAGAAGTCGGCAAGATGATTGCTGATGCCATGGATAAAGTTGGCAAAGAAGGTGTGATTTCTCTTGAAGAAGGGAAATCCATGGAGACCGAACTTGAGGTCACCGAGGGTATGCGTTTCGATAAGGGTTACATCTCCCCTTATTTCGCTACAGATACGGAACGGATGGAAGCGGTTCTGGATGAGCCTTACATCCTCTTAACCGATAAGAAAATCGGTTTGGTTCAGGATTTGGTTCCTGTTCTTGAGCAAATCGCTCGTACCGGAAAGCCTCTTCTGATCATTGCCGAGGACATCGAGAAAGAAGCCCTCGCCACCTTGGTGGTGAACCGCTTGCGCGGTGTGCTCAATGTGGCGGCCGTAAAAGCTCCTGGTTTTGGTGATCGCCGTAAGGCGATGATCGAGGACATGGCGGTTCTGACCAACGGTCAGCTGATCACGGAAGACCAAGGTCTCAAGCTGGAAAATGCCAAGCTGGAGATGTTGGGAACTGCGCGTCGCGTCACCATCAACAAAGACACCACCACGATTGTTGCCGAAGGCAATGAGGTGGCTGTGAGCACGCGTTGCGAGCAGATCAAGAAGCAGATGGATGAGACCGATTCCACCTACGACAAAGAAAAGCTTCAGGAGCGTCTCGCCAAATTGGCCGGCGGCGTTGCTGTCGTGAAGGTGGGAGCAGCCACTGAAACCGAGATGAAGGACAAGAAACTTCGTCTGGAAGATGCCATCAACGCCACCAAGGCGGCTGTTGAAGAGGGCATCGTTCCTGGTGGCGGTACAACCCTGGCTCACATGGCACCAGCCTTGGAAGAGTGGGCAGCCGCCAACCTTTCAGGCGAAGAGCTGATTGGTGCCAACATCGTGGCCTCAGCGCTGACCGCTCCTCTGATGCGTATCGCTGAAAATGCTGGTGTGAACGGTGCTGTCGTTGCCGAAAACGTCAAGTCCAAGTCCTTTAACGAGGGCTACAACGCCGCCAATGGTGAGTACGTCGACATGCTTGCTGCTGGCATTGTTGATCCGGCCAAGGTGACCCGCTCTGGTTTGCAAAATGCCGCATCGATCGCTGGCATGGTGCTAACCACCGAATGCATCGTGGCTGACATGCCTGAGAAGAAAGAAGCTGCTGCTGGTGGCGGTGGTATGGGCGGCGACTTCGACTACTAAGCGCTGATTCCCCACCAAGTTTTCAGCCTCCGTTAACGCGGGGGCTTTTTTAATGGAAGGAGCTCAATCACGCTTTCGTTTTTTGTCATGGCTCATCGTTGGTTTCGTGAGTTCACAGACTTTTTCTTCCAGAAGGGCAACGCCTTGAATTTGGCGATTGCCGTTGTGGTGGGAACGCAGTTTCAGCAAATTGTGGATGCTCTTACACAAGACCTGCTAATGCCCTTGCTGAATCCGTTGATTCGGAATGGTGGTTGGGAGGCATGGGTGCTCCCCTATGCGGGCGGGGAGCTGCTTTTTGGTCAGGCAATGAAGGTGTTGCTCGATTCTTTGATTGTGGGTTGGGTCCTCTTTTTGCTTGTGAAAGCCATCAACCGGTCTCAGCGATTGGCCTCGAGGGGGCTCGATCAGTTACGCAGCGTGACGCCTTCAGAGGATGAAACCTGATCAGGGTCGATCGATGCGCCAAAGCACTGAAAATGTTCAGAGTGAACAGTTTTTGAGTGCTTTGGTTTGCAACGGTATCGATGAATACAAAAAGGCTCTTTTGTCGTCCCGTCTTCGTCGATTCCTCATCGCCCTATTGGTGGTGCCAGCACTTCAACTATTGAGTGCTGCCTTGCTTCCTGCCTACGCCGGAGAGACGGCCCTTTTGGCAGCTGACAACACCCTGATTTTGACGTCCTCGGCTTTGGTGCTGTTGATGACGCCTGGTTTGGCGTTTTTCTACGGCGGGTTTGTCCAATCTCGAAACGTACTCAACACGATGGCGATGAGCTTCGTGATGATGGGACTTGCCACGTTGGTGTGGGTCACCTTTGGATTCAGTCTCGCGTTCTCCGATGGGGGTGCCTTGCAAGCTGTGGTGGGTAATCCGTTCTCCTTTGCTTTGTTGGAGAACGTGCCTCCCGTCTGGGATGGACTGGCGATCCCAGGTCTCACCTTTGCGCTCTTTCAGGGCATGTTTGCGATCATCACGCCTGCTCTGATCTCGGGTGCGCTGGTGGAGCGGATCAGTTTCAAGTTTTGGTGTGTGTTCAGCCCGATTTGGTTGTTGCTGGTTTACGCCCCTTTGGCCCATATGGTTTGGGGTGGGGGCTTCCTTGGTAAAGATCTTGATTTCGCCGGTGGGACGGTGGTTCATATCAGTTCTGGCGTATCGGCCTTGGTGCTCGCTGGGCTGGTGGGCTCGCGCCGTCAGTGGCCTAACGCCGTGCGTCCTCCCCACGATGTCAGTCAGATTCTTCTGGGGACGGGTCTGCTCTGGTTTGGTTGGTTTGGTTTCAACGGTGGAAGTCAGTTGGCGGTAGCCGGTGCAGAGTTGCCGTTTACGACAACGCATATCTCAGCAGCCGCGGGCTTGGTGGCTTGGTCTTTGATCGAGACTTGGAGGAGTGGCAAACCCACCGTTGTTGGTATGGCCACAGGTGCTGTCGCTGGCTTGGTTGGTGTCACCCCGGCGGCTGGGTTTGTCACCCCCGGTGCGGGGATGGCCATTGGTGCCATCACGTCGTTGTTTTGCTTTGCCTCAGTTCAGCTCAAAGTGAGACTTCGATTTGATGATTCTCTCGATACCTATGCGGTTCACGGTGTGGGGGGCACGATTGGCGCCTTGCTAACGGGTGTTTTTGCCAGTTCTGACTTGATTGCTGGGCATCCTGCTGCCAATGTTCTGATCGAACAGGGACGGGGTGCTCTGATTGTTGGGCAACTGCAAGCCGTCTTGGTGGCCTATGGCCTGGCAGCTGTTGGCACGTTCTTGATCGCGTTCGTTTTGAGGGGTCTGGGCCTGCGCTTCCGGGTGTCAGAAGAAGCAGAGAACCTGGGAATTGATGTGCAGGCCCATGGAGAAGAGGCCTATGCCGAACGGGTTGGTTCTCCTCAATTCCAGTGAATCGCTACGGCAGCTGTCTTGATTCCTCTCGTGATGATGTCCACCTGCAGGGTCTAGGGCATCATCACGCTTCTTTGAAGCAAACCTGCTGAGCCGACGAATAAAAAATTAAAAATAACGCGGATTTTGTTCCAAATATATGGTCTTTAACTCGTCTTTTAAGACTCAATTCATGCGTGCGTGAACGATGAATTGACGGGATGACATTAAATTCAGCCGAGGAGTTAGCTAAGCCAGCCTGCGCTCAGAATCACAGCGAGTGCGAGGAAAAATGAAAGTGTTGTCCAGGTAATGCGATTCAGCGTTGCTTCCGCACTGCTAGAGCTGGTGAACGATGAACTTCCACTGGCCGCGATCCCTCCCATTCCATCCCCTTTGGGACTGTGCAGGAGAACGAGAAGAATCAGAACGGCACCACTGCCGATCCAGACCCAGGAGAGAACAGTCGTAAGCATGAATGGATCTTACTTAAACGGGTTGTGGCAGCTTGGTCGTTGCTGGAGCTGAGGCTTCGATCGGTTCAATCAAGGAGATGCCCGTCATGGCTTCGGGTTTGTCCAAATTGAGCAGCTGAAGAAGCGTTGGCGCAATATCGGCTAGGCCCCCATTCTCTCGAAGTCGAATCGAATTCCCGAATCCTGGGACCTTGCGTTTCTCTCCCTCGATCAAAATGACCGGCACGGGATTAGTGGTGTGTGCTGTCCAGGCCTGACCATCCGGTCCTTGCATCCGCTCAGCGTTTCCATGGTCTGCCGTGATTAGCAAGGTGCCACCCATTCGCCCAACGGCATCCAGCAACTTGCCGATGCAGCGATCAACGGTCTCAATCGCTTGCGTAGCGGCTTCCATCATGCCGGTATGGCCCACCATGTCGGGGTTGGCATAGTTGATGACAACCAGGGAGTGTTCACCCTGCTGGATCGCGGCAACGCAGCTTTCGGTGAGCGTGTCTGCGGACATCGCAGGAGCTTGGTCGTAGGTGGCGACCCGGGGAGAGGGGACGAGATGTCGCTTTTCGCCTTGAAGGGGTTGTTCAATTCCCCCGTTCATGAAATAGGTGACATGGGGATATTTTTCCGTTTCGGCTGTGCGGTACTGCTTGAGGCCGGCATCTGCGACCACCTGTCCGAGAAGCTGATCGAGGGATTCGGGTGGGAACACAACGGAGACTGGTAGATCCGTTTCGTATTGCGTAAACGTCACGACATCCAGCTTTGGCTGATGCACACGCTTGAAACCGTCAAATTCCGGGAGTGTGAGCGCCTGAACAATCTGTCTGGCTCGGTCTGGACGGAAGTTAAACATCAGCAACGCATCCCCATCTCGCAGTGGATCGTCGGAGACGCGAACGGGTTCTAAGAATTCGTCGGTGATGTCTTGGTCGTAGCTGCTGGTCAGTGCGGATAAGGGCTCAGCGTCGGTCCTGGCCAAGTCAGGATCCGTTAGGAGGGCATAGGCCCGCTCTGTTCTCTCCCAGCGATGGTCACGATCCATCGCCCAGTAGCGCCCGCAGAGACTGGCAATTCGGCCAATTCCATGGCTGCTGATTGCGGCTTGGATTTTGCCCAGGTGTGTCGGTGCACTTTGGGTGGGCGTGTCTCGTCCATCCGTGATGGCGTGGATGGCCACGTTCTTAAGCCCCTCTTCTGCCGCCCATTCGAGCAGTCCGCAAACGTGGTCTACATGGCTGTGTACGCCGCCATCGGAGCAGAGACCGAGCAGATGCAGGGTGCCACCAGTGCTGCGGAGACGGTCGGCGACGGCTTGAAGCGCTGCGGTGCTGCCAAGCCGGCGTTCGCGCACGGTTTCACTAATACGCACCAGCTCTTGCCGGATGATCCGACCGGCTCCAATGGTGAGATGCCCGACTTCTGAATTGCCCATCTGACCGTCGGGAAGGCCCACATGGGATCCGCTCGCTTCAATCAGGGCGTGGGGATACGCATGCCAGAGCGCATCGATGACAGGAGTTGACGCGCTGCGGATGGCGTTGTGCTCAGTGGAGTCACAAATTCCCCAGCCGTCCAGGATCGCAAGAACCACAGGTGCAACGGGAGCGTTGCGAGGAAGATTTTGTTCGAGGTTGTTCGGTACGTTCACTCCGTCAATCTCAGTTCTTAAGTCCCTCTACAGATTCAAGTTACCTCCCTGCTGCCCAAAAGCTTCTGATTTGTGCCTTGCAGGTTTGCAAAAGCTGATCGTGCTGGGGAAAATCGTTCATACACTGATCGCCTTAAAAGAAAGCGATGGCAGATCGAGACGTTGGGAATGATCGGATTGAAATTCTCTCTGCGGATGAGCTGCGAAAAACGGTGACGCGCCTGGCGTCCCAGGTGTTGGAGTCCGTGCCCAACGTGGAATCTCTGGTGTTGCTTGGGATCCCAACCCGCGGAGTTCAATTGGCGGGTGTCCTTGCGCGCTCTCTACAAGATCAGAGCGGTCACGCTGTGGCTACGGGCACTCTTGACCCCACATTTCATCGCGACGATTTAGGTCGTGTGGGTGTGCGCATGGTTCAGGCCACCGACCTGCCCGTGAGCGTGGAGGGAAGGGATGTCGTGCTCGTGGATGACGTTGTTTTTACGGGGCGAACCGTGAGAGCCGCCTTGGAGGCCATCCAGGCCTGGGGCAGACCACGGCGAGTGTCCTTGCTGGTCATGGTGGACCGAGGCCATCGCGAATTGCCAATCCATCCGGATTTTTGCGGCAGGGTCGTGCCGACGCGTCAATCGGAAACGATTGAACTGCGCCTGCTTGGTTTGGATGGAGAGGAGGGGGTTTTCCTTCGACGCGTTCATGAAAACAACCCTGAATGATCAGGCTTGCTTCACCCGGCTGGGGTTAGCTCGTCAACTCGGAAGTGGGCCTTGTAGCGACCAAAAGCCACAACAATCGGAAGCGTTGGGCTGATGGGACGCCCCTTCCAATCGTCGAGCACCTGGAAAACCTCTCCCTCACTTCCTTCCATATCGAAACTTTCTCCTCGATGTTGGGGGTGGTTGAAAACCACAACGCTGGTGGAGACGACAACCTTGTCACCCGGCTGCATGGACATCGGTTCAAGTCAGGCGATTGTCTCACGGGAAGTCAAAACAAGGCCTTAATTCTTGGCCTGACAGAGCGTCTCAGGACCGTCCTCAACGATGGTGCCGCCTAGATCGCTGCAACCGGCCATGAATGCCTCCCAAGGAGCCATGCCCTCGCGGATGTGGGCATCCACTGCCTCGTTCAATTGATCTCTCGCCACCGTGTGAGCAGGCAAGGCTCCGTGGCTGTGGTGCTCTTTCTGGTCCCTTAAATCGTCAATGGCCTGCTCGACTTCTTGACGCATGGGTTCGGCTTGGCGTTGCCACCAGGGATGATCGAGCTGGTTGAGGGCGCTGAGTGCCTCCCACCATTGTTCTTGGTTCACATGCTCTCTCAGCTGTTCCAGCTGAAGGCGATTGCGATTCCAGCTCTCCTTCAAGCCGTCACTTAAGCGACTTCCGGGGCGTCCATCGTGCTTCTCCAGCGGCTGAAGCATGGTCAATGCCTCGTTTAACTTGCCAGCGCGAAATTGAGCGAGAGCCTGTTCCCGTAGCTGATCGCGCCAGCGTTTGAGCTGTTGTTGATCTTGTTCTTTTTGCTGTGGAGAGCCAACGCCTGAATTCACGAGCTGCTCTTGAAGGAGCAGAGCTCGACCTGGATCAGCCTGATCCCAGGTTTGTTGAGCGAGTTTGCGTCGACACACGGCAAGCTCTTCGGGCGCTTTCTGGCCGAGCCAACGCAAGGCAGCTAGTTGTTCTCCGTAGCGCAGGCAGGCAGGCAGGTCGTTAGCTGCTAGCGCCCGACTCAATTTCCGCGGCAGCTGTTGCTCCCATAAATAAGCTCCAGCACAAAGTGCTGCGACTCCACCAAGGGTCGCCATGATCCAAAAACGTGGCAGGTGGCGACGCAGCGCCAAAGTCCAAAGCCTCTTTAGAGAAACTCCTTTCTATGGAGGGGAGAAAGGACTCTCAACGGTGTGTGGACGGACCGTTCACTGCACAGTTATCAGAGTGCACGGTTCGATGGCCAAACCCGTTCTTAAATCTTCCCCGCTCATCACAAGTTGCGCATCGTCATCAAGTTGAAAAGCTAGGCGTAGGCAGTCTTCACCTGGTTGGCCAACGGGATTGAGTTGAAGACGAATGGTCTTGCTTGGAAGCGGCTGAATGGTGTCTGGAACGTTGCTGTTGTCCCGAATCGTGGGAAGCCCTCCAACGAACACCACTTCGTGACGCCGCTCGCCCTGGGGCTCACCGAGCACGAGCTCAATGTCCTGTTGATGGCTGCGACTTGCGCTCAGGTTCAGCACCAAGGGTTGAAGCGAGGGCCATGGTTGGCCACTCAGAAATAAGGGATGCCAGTGATGGGCACGACTGCGACGATCCCAGCAGCGCAAATACACGCCTTTTTGGAGGAGATCTCTGATCCTTACCCCCGGCGTGAGATTGAGAGCACCAGTGGCCACGGCTTGAACGGGTGGTGGCGTCAGCAATGGCACCGGCTGCATCGTCTCTAATAACCATTGGCGCACCAGCGGAAGATGGGCTCCTCCTCCAACGGCGACGACGGCGTTGAGGTCTTCCGGTCTGCAGCCTTGCTGGCGGGCCGAGGCCAATGTGCGATCGAGCAGCCCTTCAAGAACCTTGATCAATCCCCGGCGCTCAAACAGTGCGTGGAGTTGGTTGCGATTGAGCGACAAGGTGATGGGTTGCGCGAGGTCGATGCTGCTTGCCAACTCGCTGAGGGTCTCCTCATTCCCGACATCAGGGCTGCTCAGGCGGCATTTCAAGCGTTCAGCCGCATTCAAAAGGCTCGTCTGACTTCTCAGAATTAGATCCGGATCGTTTGGAAAAAGGTGATCCAAGATCCAGTGATCGAGATCCCTGCCACCCAAGGCGATGCCTGCTTTCCCTAAGACCCTTGCCGAGCGCAGCGTTTGCTTGCTGTTTTTGAGGTCTCGCCCCCGAAAGCGCAGCAGCTGAGCGATGGGAGCTGCCCTCCCTTCCCCACCTTCTAAGGCGACAAGGGAGAGGTCCAACGTGCCTCCGCCTAGATCCACCACCAACAACTTGGAGCCTGCAGGCAATCCTGCGCCCATGGCCGCGGCTGTTGGCTCATCCACGAGCGCCACCTCGTCAACCGGAAGGATCGTGCAGGCCTTTAACAGCCATTGGCGATAACCAAGCGCCTGATCCACTGGAGCTGTGAGCACCAGCCGCTTCACCGACACGGTCGTGGGCAGGCGTTTCCAGATCTGGTGCAAAAGAATCTCGCCCGCTTGCTCAGGGCTGAGGGGATGGGATGGAAGGTCGGACTTGTCCAAGACGCCGATCCAGCGCTTGAAGTCGCGATGAAGTTCCGGGGATGTGCCATCGGAGAGTCCGCTGTCGAGGACTTGCCGGCCAACGAGAGGCTGATGGTTGGAAAGAGCGTTGCTCCAGATGAGGCTCGGGACTTCCCCCGGTCGTTGACTGATCGGGGCGAGATCGAGGAGTTGGGGGGGGGAGGCGCTGCCGTCGTGAAAGGCCACCACCGTATTGGTGCTCCCAAGGTCGATGGCCAGTGTTCCTTGAACAGAAAGATGAAGGTTTTGTTCGTCCTTTAGGGGCTGATCCTCAGCCATGGCCATCTTGATAAGGAGTTAAGGCTACGGGGCCTAGCGATGGATCGGTTGAGCCGCCTGGTGTTTTCCTTCTACAGGGAGGATCCAGAGATTGAAGCTGAGTTGGAACCGTTACGTGATTGCCGGATGTCCCGTAGTTGGGGATGCATTCGTATTGAGTGCATGGATGGCAAGCACCTTGAAGAGGTGAGTGGTTTGATGACGCACCTGAGACGTCCACTCCTCGCGATGGGGTTAGGCCGCCAGATCGTTTTGCGAGTGCCGGGTCGTCCCCAACGCGCTTATCCCATGCAGGTTCCGTTTCACAGCGATTTGCTCACATAGAGTGAAGTGTCGATGACTAGATGGGAATGATTTCTGCAGGTGTGGACTCAAAGGACCTCGCGAAGCGGGGTGAGAGCTTGATTCGTCAGTCCACCAACCGTTATCTGACAACAGTCAAAATCGCTTTTCGCGCCAAGCAGCGACGTTTTGACGACTTCGACGGGCTTTTAGAGGAATCCAGTGTGAAGCCGGTTCATCGCGCAATCGTTGAGCTTTCCGACGAGCAGGATCAGCCTGATCTCCTGCCTGGATGATCCAAGAGGAGGGGCCTGGCTGGCGTCTCGCCCGTGATTTCAGCCGTCATGGATTTCCCTTCCTCATCGGAGGGGAATCTTGGGCTGTCGAGCTTACTGAGATGGAAGTGAAGGGGCTGCAGACCCTTCTTGTTGAGCTCGACCATCAACACAATCTGATTTCTGATCAGTTGATGGAGGAAGAATCCATCACCTTGGAGCTGGAACAGCAGGAGTGGTGGGGGTGCCTTGATGGCACCCGTGACCACTGGGGGCTGCGTGTGGTGCTTCAAGGCAAGGGGATGCAGAGTCGAGGGCTCGAGGGCGCTTGGCCTGCTCCAGCGGCTCAAGCGTTCCTGGCTGCGTTGAGAACGGCTTGGGATTGAAGATTGTATTAGCTGGTCTGATCAATCAGGATTGATTGATTTCTCCACGTTGGAACAGCCCCATTGCACAGCTTTTCCACAGGCTTACTGGCTGTTTTTGAGTTGCGGTCTTTCCCCTGTGGAAAAACATCGGTTTTGGAGATTGTGTGCTATTGCCCGAGCGCGGTAAGTGGACCCCCTGGAGAAGGAGAAACTCCTGTCTTGGACTGCTTTTTTGGCCTAGGCCGCAGGGGCGGAGTGGTTGGCAATGGCCTTCGCGACCTCTGTTGACGGCCCCTTGTGATTGTGGAGAACAGGCCATAGATTCGGGTCGCCATGAAGAGGGAGCGAGGAGTGATTCAAGGCCAATTGGTGACTGATCAGGTTGTTGAGTCCGTTGCAGTTGGTGCGGCTCAATCAATGCCTGAGCCCATCCAGACTGAAGACATCGTCAGTTTTCAAGCTGAGATGCCCCTGCCTTTGCACCAGGCCATGGCGGACTTTATTGAGCGTTGTCCGAATTGGGATCAGTACCGACTCGTGCAGGCCGCTTTGGCGGGATTTCTTGTTCAGAATGGGGTGGATTCCAGAGAGCTCACCCGCCTTTACGTCGGCAAAATGTTTCGTCGCGACTCCCTTCGCCAAGGCGTTTGAGTCCGGCAACTGGCCATCAACAAGAGGGCGCTAAACGGAAGACTCAAGAGCAGCCCAAGGCTCGCGGCCATGAGGCCAAGCAAGTTGATTCCTAGAAGAAGTCCCAGCAAGGCCATGACTTTGAGGCGATTGGCCTGAACGAGTTTGCGACTGTGCTCCATGGCTCGGAGTGGCCGATAGCCGTGATGGATCAGCAACGGAATGGAGAGAAGTTGGCCAATCAGCCAGATGGCGATGCCGACACCACCCAACAGGAAGGCCAAGCTGGCAAGAACACCGCTGTGGGGGGCCAAAAATTGACTCAAAAGACGAATCGAGCTGATCCCTCCAATGCCGATGAGGACCTCTAGAACCACGAGGCCGCAGGTCTGCTTTAGAAGCCAAAAAAATCGGCGTCTTGCCGCGGGTTGCTCTGGGTCTCGATCCAATCCCCCTGGTAAGTGTTCGTCTGCCAGCTGCAGCAGCGCCAAAAGGGGAGCGAGCGGAACAAGGGCCGCCATCACGAGCACAAGATCACCCGTGTATTGAAGGAAACGATTGCTGCTGAGTTGGAGATCTCGTGCGATCACCCCTAAGCCCATCAGGCTGATCAGCATCAATGCTGTCAGTCCGATGAAGGACCAGGGCGCTTTCCTGAAGCCAATCCAGGCCCTTGGAATAATGGTGGCAATCGGCAGTCGCTCAGTAGAAATGTTTCCGAGCGGATCATTGAAGTGGTCCAAGTCTCTTTAATAAATCCATCGCGATTTCTGTGTCAACCGGAAGAATGGACAAGCGATTTCCGCGACGAACGACGGTTAGCTGGTCTGCTTGGTATGACTCACGAAGATCATCAAGGGTCAGCATGTCAGAAAACTGGCCGCGATAGGCAAGTTTCACGCAATCCCAGCGTGGAGTCTCTTGCTTAGAGGCTGGATCGTGATACTTAGAGCTGGCATCAAACTGCGTTGGATCGACAAGGCCCGTTTCTGTAACTTCCATGAGACCTACAATTCCTGGAGGTTTGCAATTGGAGTGATAGAAAAAGGCTTGATCTCCGACCTTCATCTTGCGCATGAAGTTTCGGGCTTGGTAGTTTCTAATCCCATCCCATAGTGTAACTTTCTCATCCCTTAAGTGTTCAATGCCGTAAACATTTGGCTCGCTCTTCATGAGCCAGTATGAGGCTTTAGTCATGATGAAAAGTTTGAGGAGGCGGGATGATGGGGGTGCATTGCTGAGATCGTAGGCGCGGCATTCTTTGAAGATTGCCCTAGGAGTCAATCGATTTTAGCTGCTCGTGCTGATCAAGCCAGCGTGGCTTCTTGCGCACGCGGCCCTATTCTTGGGAATGCATTGATTGAATATCTCTACCTTCTTGTGGTGTTGATTGACTAGTGGCTTTATCTGACAGGTGAAATGGCTTTAAGTAAAAGAGGGACGATCATCATTATCTCCCTCATTTTGCTCGAGTCCGTCTGCTTGGGGGAGAGGGATCTGTCTTGCTCGGAAGAAGGGCTTTTCGCCCTTTCAAGGAGAATTCTTGAAGGAAGCACAGGTTGTTTCAACTGGCTCAAACCTCTGCCCGTTCTTGTTGGGTTGAAGCCCTAAGCGTTCGAGAGCTTCGACGGCGTCAATTTTGTCAGCGTTGTAAAGAGAGCAAGTCTGTTGATCTTTGGCTCCCTTGGTGTTGCAAGACACCAAGAAGATAAAGAGGGTGAAGGGTAGAAGGCGTTTTGATATCTTCATTCAACGAATTTAGGGCATGGGCCGGGCGCTTGCCTGAATTTTCAGGCGAATTGTTTGCTGTGCTGAGAAAGGATCGCAGGAGCTAAATTCTGGGTTGTCTGGACTTTGAATGGATAGGGTCTTCACTGTCTTAGTAAATATTTTTTAAAAGCTTTCTAGCAGGCCTTGATCCTGACGACCTTGATTTAGAAGGCTATGGATTTGCCAGGCAAATCCCTCGTATGGGCTTAGTTTGCTCGCGTTGATGGGCTAAGAGAGTATTGCTCAATCATCTCCCTAAAGTGATTGCCGCGGGCTTCAAAATCCTTGTATTGATCAAAGCTTGCGCAGGCGGGTGATAACAGCAGAGAGGCGGCATTCCCATTTTTCCCGTTCTCAACCGCTGCCGTCACGGCATCCGTCATGGTGGAGTGCGATGTCACGTCTCCTGTATAGCCGAAGTCACGAATCAGGCCCGATAAAACATCTCGATCACTTCCGAATAGGGCGATGGAGCAAACCTTGTCTTGTAGCAATTGCAGCCATCCACTGGCATCGCCTTGTTTAGACAGTCCACCGGCAAGCAAAATGATTGGGCCTGGTACGGCTTGAAGTGCAACGGCAGCCGCGTCGTAATTCGTGGCTTTGCTGTCGTTGAAGACGTTCATTCCGTGGAGCGATCCCAGATTCTCTAGGCGATGGGGCACTCCAGGGAAACTGCGCAAGCCACGCTCAATCGCTTGCGGCTCTAATCCAGCTTGCAAGGCAGCTGCGGTGACGAGCAGCATGTTTTGGCGGTTGTGTTCGCCAGGCATGGCCAGAGCATTGGCTGGAAAGAGGGCACCTTTTTTATTGCAAACGAAACCTTCTGGATTCACCCAAAGCTCAAGATTGAATGGCTCATGGTTCGTTTGTGCAGAACTAACCCACTGGGCATCTGGCCAGTGAGCCTGCCTGCTCTTTAGGTCAGCGTCGTCGGCATTGAGAACGGCATGCTTGGAGCGTTGAAGCAGGCCTTGTTTGATGTCTCGATAGGCATCCATGGAGCCGTGCCGTTCCAAATGGTCGGGCGTCAGCGTGGTCCAAATGCCGATGGTTGGCCTCACTTCATTCGCCGATTCAATTTGGTAGCTACTCATCTCCATCACGATCCAATCCGGTTTGGTTTGGGATGGATCCATGCATTGCAGCCCTAATTCGGCGGCCGAATGGCCCACATTCCCCGCCATCGGCGCATGCAGTCCCGCTTGGTTGAGAACGTGATGCAGCAAGTGCGTCACGGTGGTTTTGCCATTGGTGCCGGTGATTCCAATCCAAGGGCAATCGCGAAGGGCTTGCCAAGCCACGGCCATTTCACCTCTCACCGTCACGCCGTGGTCGCGTAGCTGCATCAAGGTGGGATGGTCCCAGGGGATCCCCGGGCTAATCACCACTTGCTCAACTTGATCTAGCCAAGGTTGAAAGCTGGAAAATTCCAGAGGGCATCCCAATTCGGTTTGGATGCCTTGATCGCTCAGTTGTTGGGCTTTGGATTGTTGTTCGGGACCGTTATCCCTCTCGAGAACAACAACCTGATGACCTTGGGCATGAAGAAGGCGCGCTGCGCCGACCCCGGAGCGGCCAAGCCCCACGATCAAGCTGCATGCCATTGTCCAACTCCTGTCCCTAAAGGGAAGTGGGCGATACTGGAATCGAACCAGTGACCCCTACCGTGTCAAGGTAGTGCTCTACCTCTGAGCTAATCGCCCCCAATTCTCAAATTTGTCCTTTGAGACGGGTGGTTGATAAATGGCTCAACCAGGCACTGAAGTTAGCAGTTGGAGTGCCCTCAGAATTCGCTCCACTTATTGGCGGAGAATGTCAACGCGCCATCGCTCCCGTTTCGTGCGTTCGATGTTCATGACCTCGATGCTGCCTCTCTCTTGAAGTTGCAGGCGGTCTCCCACTTTTAAATCGCGACTTGCCAGCCGCACCGGTTCCCAATTGAGGCGCAACCGCCCGTCCTTAATTTGTTTCACGACCTTTGAGCGAGAGATGCCAAAGCCGGCAGAGGCAATGGCATCAAGACGGCATGAAGCTTCAACGCTGCTCAAGCGGCGAGCAACGCGCTGAACAGGCCATTGCAGGGCCTCGAGTGGCCAAGATTCGCAGGCGATCACCACCTCGCGAACGCTGCCTCGCTGGCCTTGCAGCAGGGCCGCGGCCTCCGGTGTGCAAATGGCCTGAGCACCCCTGTCTCCACGGATCCATAGATCACCGAGAGCCGCGTCATCCACCCCGATGCCTTGCAGGGCCAGGCGCATCTCGTCGGGTGAGGTTGGGTCGAACAGGAAGTTTCCCTCCACGTTGAGACCAGCCAAAGGACAAGGGGGCTCAGGCTCTGGGGACGCCGCATGTTGGATGAGCAACCTTTGTCGCTCGGCTCCTGGGTAGCCGCCATCTCGGCTGATCTTCAGTTCTGCCAGGGCCCCGAGCTGATTGGCATCTTCCAGCATGAGGGCTGAGAGAAAAGGACTCCAGCGGGGTTGCCAGGTCTTCAGAACGTCTTCCGCAATGTCGATCAAGGCGGCCATCGTGGTGGGATGCCTGCAGGACCGAAGCAGCGCGTCGCGAGGGAGGCTCATAGTTCGCTGAGCCGAACCACTTGCTGGGGACGTGCCTTTTGGACGGTTTGCCAAGGCAATTCCAACCCGGGCCTCGTTTCTAGAAGCAGGAGCCAGCAGCCTTCGAGGTGTCGATTGCGCAGGATTCTTACGCCATCCTCGTTTTCCGACGGCACGCTGGCGGCGGCGGCATAGCTGCCCATCAGGCCGGACCCCATGCCCAATAATCCCCCAATGAAGGCTGCACCCCAGGGACCAAAGCTCGCAAACGTATCGAGCGTGGTGATCTGGGTGAAGGTGGCGCCTGCGAAAAAGCCGAAGGGCATCAACCAGCGTGCCATCGACTTTTGACGGCGACTGCGGGCCAGATTGGGATTTAGCAGGTCCACATCGTCCATCGCCTCAGCAGGGAGATCAGAATCAGAGGCGGATTCTTGCTGCTGTGGCTCGGCGCCTTTCCCGGGGGCGGGTGCGACGAGGGCGACGCGAAGCAATGGCGTGCCTAACTCTTGGAGCGACAGGCGAAGACGGTCGGCAGCAGTGCGCTCATTGAGAACCAGAACGCAAACGGGCATGAAACAACAGCAGCCGAGCTTTCATTCTCGCTCGGAACTGTTGCTCCTGGAGCCGATTCCCTTGGAACTGTTTGGGCTGGAAAACACTTGGAAAAGACCGTTCGGGCTGATCTCTACAGTTAGTGGTGGCTCTCTCCCGCCGCTGGATGACAAAAGTTCTCGTTTCAGACCCCATTGATCAGGCGGGGCTCGACATCCTTGGCCAAGTGGCTCAAGTCGATCAGCGCGTTGGGTTGTCACCGGAAGAGCTCAAATCGATCATTGGCGATTACGACGCCCTGATGATCCGTTCGGGCACCCAGGTCACAGCGGATGTGATTGAGGCTGCTGATCGGTTGCGGATCATCGGCCGTGCGGGTGTGGGGGTCGACAACGTGGATGTGCCTGCGGCGACGCAGCGCGGGGTGTTGGTGGTGAATTCACCCGAGGGCAACACGATCGCCGCGGCGGAGCATGCGCTTGCGATGTTGCTGTCGGTGTCTCGTCACGTGCCTCAAGCCCACGGTTCGATGCGGTCTGGAGCCTGGGATCGCAAAAAATACGTGGGGAATGAGCTCTATAAAAAAACGCTTGGCGTGGTGGGGTTGGGCAAAATCGGCTCCCACGTCGCTCGCGTCGCGAAAGCGATGGGTATGGAGGTGATCGCCTTTGATCCGTTCATCTCTGCAGAACGTGCTCAGCAGATGCAGGTGCGGCTCACCACGTTGGAAGCCCTGTTCCAGCAGGCCGATTACATCACCCTGCATATTCCGCGCACGCCGGATACGGAAAATCTGGTCAATGCCGAGCTGTTGCGCACGATGAAAAGCACGGCACGGATTGTGAATTGTGCTCGTGGCGGAATTGTTGATGAGCCGGCGATCGCGGAAGCGATTGAATCCGGAGTGATCGCTGGGGCCGGTCTGGATGTGTTTGCATCTGAACCGCTAGCTCCAGACTCCCCTCTGCGCGCTGTGGAGCGAGGGCTTGTGTTGACCCCTCACCTCGGAGCGTCCACGGAAGAGGCTCAAGAAAATGTGGCGGTTGATGTCGCCGAACAAATTCGTGATGTGTTGCTGGGACTGCCTGCCCGCAGCGCCGTGAATATCCCAGGCCTCAGTGCCGAGATCATGGAGCGCCTCAAGCCCCATCTCCAGCTGGCCGAAACCCTCGGTTTGCTCGTGAGCCAACTCAGTGGTGGGCAGATTCAGGAGTTGGAGGTGCGTTTGCAAGGCGAATTCGCCAGCCACCCCTCACAACCCCTGGTAGTGGCGGCTCTGAAGGGCTTGCTCAGCACGGCACTGGGAGATCGGATCAACTACGTGAATGCATCGCTGGAGGCCAAGGGCCGCGGCATTCATGTGCTGGAAATTAAAGATGATGCCAGCCGTGATTTTGCGGGTGGGTCTCTGCAGCTCACCACTCGCGGTGGTCAGGGAGGTCACAGCGTGACCGGTGCGGTGTTTGCAGATGGTGATTTACGCGTGACCAGCATTGATGAATTCCCCGTGAATGTTCCGCCAAGCCGTCACATGCTGTTCACCAGGCACCGCGATATGCCAGGCATCATTGGTCACCTTGGCTCCCTTCTTGGTGAGCACAACGTCAACATCGCTTCCATGCAGGTGGGGCGTCGCATCGTGCGTGGGGATGCCGTGATGGTTCTCAGCATTGATGACCCGATTCCTCCCGCTCTGTTGACCACCATTCACAGCATTAACGGCATTCAGGAAGCCCACCCCGTCACGCTGTGATGTGGTGGCGCCTTTCCCTGCCCCTGCCTCCCGTCCTTGAGGAGTCCTTGCTTTGGAAGCTGGAGTCCCTTGGGCTGCATCGCTTGGCCGTTCAACATGCCCCAGAGTCGCCAGACCAGCGCACGTTGCTGGCATGGCTGCCAGCGTCGGAGTGGCCGCAAGATCAACGTGACCAGTTGCTGAACAGCCTTCGCCCGATGGCGGACACGTTCGGACTGGCCTTGGCAGAGCCGCTTTGGGAGGAGTTGGCCGACGAAGACTGGAGTCTTAGTTGGAAAAAGCATTGGCAACCAGATCCCGTGGGTCAGCGCTTGTTGATCCTTCCGGCATGGCTGCAGGTCCCTGAAGAGCACGCCCACCGCTTGGTCTTGAAGATGGACCCTGGAAGTGCTTTTGGAACCGGCAGTCATCCCACCACCCGCCTCTGCCTTGAAGCGCTTGAGGCGATGCCTCCACGCGATCAGCGGGTGGCTGATTTGGGCTGTGGGAGTGGAGTGTTGGGCTTGGCTTCCTTGGCCCTTGGCGCACGTGAGGTGTTGGCGGCTGATACCGACTCATTGGCGGTTCGGGCGACCACAGACAACGCTGGCCTCAACGCTTTGACAGCCGAACAACTGCGCGTCAGCCATGGATCGATCGATGCGCTCGCGGCCCTGTTGAAGGGAGAGGAGGCGGATTTGCTTCTCTGCAACATCCTTGCTCCGGTGATCGAAGCTTTAGCCCCGCAGTTCGCTTCGGTGCTCAAGTCCACAGGCCGCGGACTGCTGAGTGGTTTGTTGGTGGATCAGGCGCCTCGGCTGATTGAGGTTTTGGCTGAATGCGGCTGGCAGGCAAGGCCAATCGGGGAACAAGGACGCTGGGGCCTGCTCGAAATCAAGCGACTCATTCAATAAGCCCTTCTTATTAATGCTCCGTCTTTGATTGGGCTTGGACGGAAAACCCTGATGAATCCCGTATCAAGGCGTCTGTCCGATGTAGAAGGGTTCGGTCCAGCAGGTTCAGATCGATTCGATCTCTGCGCATTACATCCATCCATGGCTTCTTATAAGGTCACCCTGGTCAGCGAGAGCGAAGGCCTCAACAAGACCATCGAAGTTCCTGACGATCAGTACATCCTCGATGCTGCTGAGGAGCAAGGCATCGATCTCCCCTATTCCTGCCGTGCAGGCGCTTGCTCCACGTGCGCAGGCAAAATCACTGCCGGCACCGTTGATCAGTCCGACCAGAGCTTCCTTGACGACGACCAGATCGAAGCTGGTTTCGTTCTGACCTGTGTGGCCTACCCCACTTCAGATTGCACCATCAAAACTCACGCTGAAGAAGAGCTGTATTGAGCTCTGCAGCTTCGAGCTGAGGTCGCCCATCCGAGCGATCGTTCTGCCACCCCTCGGGGTGGCTTTTTAATGTGATGACGGCTCTAAGTGCTTGATCATCCCTGTGACACCTGTTCCTGCCCTGCGTTCTGATGTACAGGCACTGCTGGAGCACGGAACGGTGCATGCCAGTCCAGGCGGACAGTACAGCTTTCGGGTGATTGGACCCTGTTGTCGTCTGTTTGATCGTGAGGAGCTGCCCTGGCCCTGTTGTCGCTTGGCTTGGCGTAGCAAAGAGCCGAGTTGGCGTCGGGTGGGTCGCCGGTTTGTTCCAGATCTTGCTTCCAGGCGCTGCCCTTCCTATTCCGTTGAGTTGCTCCAGCCGGGCTCTCGCCCTACGGCCACGCTCCTGACGCTCTTTTCGATGCGCTTGACGCCTGAGTTGCAGGAGTGGTGGTACAGCCGTCAACCGAAGTCCATGGCTGCTGACAATGATTCACCTGCCAAGCCTTCTCGATCAGAGCTTTTCACGGTGGACACGCCATAAAAAAAGCCTGCTCCGAAGAGCAGGCTGAGCGATTGGGATCTTGTTTGGGCGTTAGAAGTAGATCTTGCCGCCGCCCCATTCGACACCCAAGACTTTGGGGGCCACCAGGATGTATCCGGACATCAGGCGGAGATCTTCATCGGTGAGATCGCGCATGGCGGGATAAAGATCGCGACTGCGCATGCTGGGATGCAAATCGGCGATGCTGTATTCCCCGTCGTAGGACGTGGGGTCTTGGAGGTAATCCACGAGAGACGCGACGTTGTCACGGGCTGGAGTGGCCAGCGCAAGCGTTTCAGTATCCAGGCCCACATTCTGGTTGGTTTTGGTGATGCCGCCGGCGTGGCAGGTGCCGCAGCTGACGTTGAACACCTTCCGCCCTGTCTTGATTTCCTGCTCACTGAAGGTGACCAGGGCGCCATCGCCGTCAGCTGGCACCGTGAGGATCTCGGCATCCCACTGGGCGGCCTGGGCGGGGGCGCTGATCAACAGTCCAAGCAGCACTGGCAGGGCGATCAACAGTCGATTCAAGGATCGACGCAATGTGGAGAAAAAAGAGGCCATGAAAGATGTCAGAGACTGACGTAGACAGCGCACCAAGTCCTTGTATCACGGGGTGGGATGCGGATGAGCCCCTTAAGGGTCTAGTGATCACGAACTGTTGCAGCGCGCGCCCACGGATTAAGAGGGATGGACGTCCACATTGAGGAAATCCTTGGCCAAAATCGTGTTCGGAAAAATGGCCCTGGCTTCTGCCACCAAATCGTCTGCGGTGACTGCGTTTCCAGGGGCATAGCGCGGGCTGAGGTGGGTCAGCGCTAACTGCTTGACGCCGGCTTCAGCAGCGGTCTGCGCCGCCATGGTGCTTGTGGAGTGTTGCCTTTTGAAAGCCATGTCGGCTTCGGCGTGGGAGAAGGTCGATTCATGGATCAGTAGGTCGGCTCCCTGAGCCAGCTGCACCGCTGCTTCGCAGAAGACGGTGTCGGTGCAATACACAACGCTCACACCCGGTTGTTCTGGCCCACATAAGGTCCGGCCATCGATGGTTCGACCGTCCTCCAGCGTGACCGACTCACCGCGCTTTAGGGCGGCGTACACAGGCCCTGGTGGGATCTGGAGCTCTCTCGCTTTGTCGATGTCAAAACGCCCTGCTCTTGGCTTTTGTTCGGCTCGATAGGCGTAGGCCGGAACGCGATGGTTGAGGGGGGCCGCGGTCACGATCAGATCGTCGTCTTCGAACACAACGGTGTGTTGTTCAGCCGCTTCGCGAACGCGATGGATCGCCAGCGGATAGCCGATGCGGGTTGAACTCGTGCGCAGAACCCCTTGGAGATACGCATCCAAAGGATCAGGTCCGTAGAGATCCACCCCATTGCTTGTGCCGCCCAGCCCCAAACTCGCCAGCAGCCCAGGCAGTCCGAAGACATGGTCGCCATGCATGTGGGTGATGAACACTCTCCTCAGTTGAGAGAGGCGCAAATCGCAGCGCAAAAATTGATGTTGGGTTCCCTCTCCGCAATCGAACAACCACAGCTCCGATCTCTGCGGCAAACGCAGTGCCACAGACGAAACATTGCGACCCCGGGTGGGCACGCCTGAACTGGTTCCAAGAAAGGTGACCTGCACGTTTTAACGCGCTGAGCCATCAAATCTGCCACGGGGACCTAGCCGCTTCCGAATCATCAGGTCACACTGAGCTGCCTGGTTTCAGCTTGCAGTGCTCACACGTACGTCAGCGTTTTTTCCTGTGCTGACTGCTGCCTTGGCCATGCCGATTGCTGTGATGGCGGTCAGCTTCGAGCAGCGGGTTGTGCAGGCGGCACAGGAGCCGTCGATGCGCGTGCTGCTGTCACAAGCCTCGGTGGTGCGTCTGCGCGCTGATGCAGATCAGCCTTTCTTGGTGCGAGGTCTGGGCCGCGGCGATCAACGCATGCGCTCGATGGAGGTCAGTCTGAGATCCGGGCGCCTCAAGATCAGTGGTCAGATGAGTGACGGCTCGTCTCGCTCCCTGTCCGCTGGCTCTGCGATCGAGGTGCAAAGCGATGATCCCCGCGGCATCTGGCTCGGCTCTCGCCGTTATCGCGGCCGGTTGCAGTTTTTAGTGCGTGGCGGCCAGGTGCAGGTGGTGAATCACATTGGGATTGAGACCTATTTAGCCAGTGTTGTGGGGAGTGAAATGCCCCATAAGTGGCCATTGCCGGCCTTGCAAGCGCAGGCGGTTGCGGCGCGCACCTATGCCCTCAGGCAGCGCGGGAAGACAGGAGACTTTGATGTCAAGGCCACCGTCTCTAGCCAGGTTTACCGCGGGGTTGAATCCGAAACCCCCAGCACAATCGAAGCGGTGGAAAGCACGCGCTCGTTGGTTTTAGTCCATGCCGGCCGGCTGATTAACGCTGTGTTTCACAGCAGCTCTGGTGGTGCAACGGAACCCAGTGGTGAGGTTTGGCGCAGTCAACTTCCCTATCTGGTCAGCGTTGCGGATCACGATCAACACAGTCCGGTGCATCGCTGGAACAAACGGTTTGATGACGATCAGCTGCGCGATCTCTTCCGTGAAACTGGAGGTGTCAAGCGCTTGCAGGTGCTCAAGAAAAGCTCGACGGGGCGGGTGCGTTCGGCGCGTGTGCAGGGTCCACGAGGCTCTTTGGTGCTAACGGGGAGGGAGCTGCGCAAGCGTCTCGGTCTCAAAAGCACGATGGTTCAATTCGAGCTCATCAATGGCTCGGTCGAGCCTCCAACGGCATCGACTCACACAGCTACTCGGACAACGTCTCGGACAGCCTCACAATCCGGCTCTCAAGCAGCTCCGCCTTTGATCGGTCTGTGGCAGGACTCTGCGAGTGGTGCTGACAACACGGGTCCTGCCACCACATCCAGCCCCCCGAGTCGACTGGCGTCTCTCCTGCCACCACCACCGCCACCACTGCCCCAACGCAACCCTTCAGCCTTCAACCGTCCCCGTCTTGATGTCAAGGAGGGTGAGCTGGTGCTCGAAGCCCGTGGTCAAGGCTTTGGACACGGGGTTGGAATGAGTCAGTGGGGAGCCCATGGTTTGGCTCTTCAAGGCGCTGATTTTCGTCAGATTCTTCTGCATTACTACCGCGGTGCAGAGATTCGCCCCTATCGACCCAGTGATGACCCAGCAGTGGCGCTTCGGCTCCGTTCAGAGTCAGCCTGGTGGGGTTGATGACAATGGCCGTTCATCGTGCTCAAGATCTCGGACACGACCACGATCATTCGCAGGCGCAATCCGCTGCAGCTCATGGAGGCTGTGGTTGATCAGCTTGAGCAACGCTTGCTGGCCTCTCTTGAGTCAGAGGCGTTTCGGCCCCTCGGTTTGGCGACTGGACGCACCATGGAGCCCCTCTATGCCGCCTTGGTCTCTCGTTTAAGGGATTGGCCTACGGATCGACTACAGCTTTTGCGTCAGCACTGGCGCAGTTTCAACCTTGATGAATATGTGGGTTTGGCAGCGGAGCATCCCAGCTCTTTCTCCGCCTTCATGGGACATCACCTGGTGGGGCCTCTAGGCCTGGACCCTGCTCAGGTTTCGCTGCCAGATGGAGCGACTGCCGACCCTGAAGCAGCCGCTGATCGCTATGCAGCCGCGATCCGTAGCGCCGGGGGGATTGGCTTGCAGCTGTTGGGATTGGGCAGCAATGGCCATGTGGGATTTAACGAGCCTCCCTGCGGTCCAGAGGTGCGTTGTCGCGTGGTCAGGCTCAGCTCCAGCACGCGATCTCAAAATGCCTCTGCGTTCCAGGGACGTCCGGGGTTGGTGCCTGAGCAAGCGATCACCCTTGGCCTTCAAGAGATCTTGGCGGCGGATGAACTTCACCTGATCGTGACGGGTGCATCCAAGGCGGGGATCCTGCGCAAGGCTTTGGATCGTGATGGTGATCCAGAGGTGCCGGCCAGCTGGCTACGGCGTCACCCAAGGCTTTGGTTGTGGGTGGACGATGCGGCATGGGGTGAGGAAGGACCGTGAACCGATGACGGCGACCCAATGGAACTTTTGGATTGATCGAGGCGGAACCTTCACGGATCTCGTTGGTCGCGCCCCCAGTGGTGAGCTTGTGGTTCGCAAAGTGCTCTCAGAGCAAGCGAGCGATTGTGGTGATCCCGCTGTTCGTGCCATCCGAGAGCTGATGGGTTTGCCTGCGGCAGCTCAGATTCCGCCGGGTTTGATCCAGGAGGTGCGCTTGGGGACAACCGTGGCGACCAATGCCCTGCTTGAGGGGGCAGGCGAGCCAGTTCTGTTGATCACCAACGAGGGTCTGGCGGATTTGTTGTTGATTGGTGATCAGCATCGCCCTGATCTGTTCGCTCTAGAGATTCCAGTTCGGACGTCGCTGGCCGTGGCGGTTGTTGAATCCAGAGGGCGATTGAATGCCGAGGGGGAAGAGGTAGAACCGCTTTGCCTCGATGCCGAGCTGGAGACGCGGCTCCGCGCTCATCGGAGTGCCGGTATCAACGCCTGCGCCATTGCCCTGATGCATGCCTGGCGTGAGCCAAGCCATGAGAGGCGACTGGCGGCATTCGCCCGATCGGTGGGCTTCACCACGGTGGTTTGCTCCCACCAGGTGAGCCCATTGCCGCGCTTGGTTCCTCGGTCTGAGACCACCGTCGTTGAGGCGGCGGTGGAACAGGTGCTCTTTCGTTATCTCCAGCAAGTGATGCAGTCCCTTGGAGGGCAGACACGCCTGCGGGTGATGACCTCCAGTGGCGCCTTGCAAGGTCTTGATCAACTGTTGGCGAAGGACACGATTCTCTCTGGGCCCGCTGGAGGCATGGTCGGAGCGGTTGCCGCAGCAGAGGCTGCTGGTTTGGCAGGTCAGGCGCTTGTCGGTGTGGACATGGGTGGCACCAGCACCGATGTGTTTTGTTTGCCAGCAGGAGCCTCTGACAAGGACTGGGAGCGCAGTGCGGAGACCAAAATTGCCGGCCTCGAGTTGTCTGCTGCGCGACTTCCGATCCAGACCGTCGCCGCCGGTGGGGGCTCGATCATTGATACCGATGGCGATCGTTTGCAGGTGGGTCCTCGCTCTGCGGGCGCAAACCCTGGACCCGCTTGCTACCGCTGTGGTGGCCCCCTAACCATTACCGACGCTCATCTTTATCTCGGTCGTTTACAGGTGGAGGCCTTCCCCGCTGTGTTTGGTCCGGCGGCTGATTTGCGTCCGGATCTGGAGGTGGTGCGCAAGCGCTTTGAGGCGCTTGCTGGCCAATTGGGACGCGATCCTGAGTCGCTTGCGGAGGGGGCGCTTGACCTGGCCGTGGAAACGATGGCTGGTGCGATTCAGCAGGTGTCGTTGCTGCGGGGTCATGACATTCGTGCTGGAGCTCTGGTGGCCTATGGCGGAGCGGCCGGGCAATTGGCGTGCCGAGTGGCGGGAGTGTTGGGTCTCCGCCAAGTGTTGATCCATCCCCTCGCGGGCGTTTTGTCGGCTTTTGGCCTGGGTCAGGCGCGCCTGCGGGAATGGCGTCAGGTGGTGGTGCGGGGTGCCCTTGACGCGGAATTGTTGACGTCCCTTCCTGGAATGATTCGCCAGGAGTTGGACGTTGCAGAGGAAAAGCTGGAGGCAGCGGGTGCAGGCCCTGCGTCTCAATTTGAGCGGCGCATCCGGCTGGAGCTTCGGGATGCTGCGTCAGAACGTGGCTTGCTGATCCCGATCGCTGAGCTCGCACCCACCTTGCAACTCTCACAGTTGGAAGCTGATTTTGACCAAGCCCATGCTCAGCGCTTTGGCTACAAGCCTCCCCGCACCACCGCCTTGATCGTGGAGCGGTTGGAGGTTGAAGTGTTTACGGCACCCGCACGCCTTCAGGACGACAGCCAGATGGCTTCAGAGCCACGGTCGCTGTCGGAAGCTCTCAGCAAAACAGCCACCATTCACTGGCCAGGGCTGGGCTGGCAGGAGGTTCCGGTGCTGCAGCGTTCCGATGCTTTGTTGCGTGAGCCTTTGCAGGGTCCAGCTTTAATTCTTGATGCCACGGGTTGCACCGTGCTCGAGCCTGGCTGGTCAGCCTGCTGTGACTCGGCTGGAAGCTTGCTCCTCACCGGTGAGGAGTTTCCGGTTCCACGGTCAGCGCGGGATCAGGAGGTTGATGTTCCAGACCCGGTGGATCTGAGCCTGTTTCATCACCGCTTCATGGTGATCGCTGAGCAGATGGGGGAGCGGCTTCGGCAGACGAGCCGCTCTGTGAACATCCGCGAGCGGCTGGACTTCTCTTGCGCGTTGTTCGATCACAACGGGGCCTTGGTTGCCAATGCTCCCCATATCCCCGTTCATTTGGGATCCATGGGTGAGGCGGTGTTGGACCTGTTGAATCAGATCCGGCGCGGAGAGCGTCCGCCGCTTGAGCCGGGCGAAACAGTGCTCAGCAATGACCCTTATCACGGAGGAACCCATCTCCCGGACATCACGGCGATGACCCCTGTCTTTGGTGAGGGGGAACGGCCGAGTTATTACGTCGCTTGTCGCGGACATCACGCCGATGTCGGGGGACTTACGCCTGGGTCCATGCCTCCCTTCAGTCAAGAGATCGGAGAGGAAGGCCTACGGCTCCGCAACTGGTCACTGCTGCGTGGGGGTGTCTTGGATCGGGATGGCTGGAACGCGATCTTGAAGGCAGAGCGGCAGCCGCCGCGCTCTCCCGATGTGCTTTGGGCGGATTTGCAGGCTCAGGTGGCGGCGAACCGCCTCGGCGTGAACCATCTCGAACAATTGATGCTGCGCGAGGGAGCTGCCCGCGTCAGTCGATATATGCGTTTTGTTCAAATCCATGCGGCGGAAACGGTGCGTCGTGTGATCAGCCGTTTGGCGGACCAGCAGTTCAGCGTGGAGTTAGACCATGGCGGCCGTTTGCAGCTTGCTGTGCATGTGGACCACCAAGCGAGGACGGCGCGCCTGGATTTCACGGGCACGAGTCCCCAGGGGGAGCACAATTTTCATGCTCCGCTCGCGGTGACCAAAGCCGCTGTGTTGTACGTGCTGCGCTGCTTGGTGGATGAATCGATCCCCCTGAATGCGGGTTGCTTTGAGCCGCTCACCCTGGTGGTCCCGCAAGGATCGTTGTTGAATCCGCTCCCGCCAGCGGCCGTGGTGGCAGGCAATGTCGAAACCTCTCAGGCGCTCTGCAACCTGTTGTTTGCAGCCATGGGAGTGATGGCCGCGGCGCAGGGAACCATGAACAACCTCACCTTTGGAGATGAGCAATCCCAGTACTACGAAACGATCACTGGAGGCGGCGGGGCCGGTCCGGGTTTCCAGGGGTCATCCGGCGTACAAACCCACATGACCAATTCCAGGCTCACAGATCCGGAAATCCTCGAGCAGCGATTCCCAGTGCGTTTGGAACGCTTTCAGCTGCGCCGAGGCAGTGGAGGCACAGGTCGCTGGTGCGGTGGTGATGGGCTTGAGCGGCAGATTCGTTTTCTTGCTCCGATGACGGTGGCTTTGCTGTCTGGCTCTCGACGGGTGCCGCCATTTGGTTTGGCTGGTGGAGAGGCCGGTGCTCTTGGGGTGACTTGGTTGAGTGAACAGGGAGGTCCATGGCAGAAACAATCAGGCTGTTTCGAGCAGAGGGTTGAAGCCGGTGATCGGCTTTGGATTGCAACGCCTGGTGGTGGCGGCTGGGGAATAGCGGAACCAACGCAATCAATCAAAGACTCAATAACTTCTTCGGTTGCCTAAGAAAAGACCTTCTTGGCTAAAGGAAATCATGGTCGTCAGCGTCGTCATTTTGACCGGCTTGGATAAAGAGGGCGCTCAAAAAGGGAATGATGCAGATCCCAACAAATAGTTCCATGGGTATGAAATTGTTGTCTATTAACCATGATTTGGGGTGATCCTGACGGGGAGTATTGGATGTTACTTGGACGTTTTTTTCTGGTTAAATATGATGCTAAATTTCAGGGATGAGTATTTTGACGTTTAACTACTTTGTAGCTATTGATGCGGATTGGGCTCCGCTAGCGAATGATTTGTCATTAAGAGTAGATGCGTGATGCGTGTTCTCGAACACATT
>WLWF01000471.1_pt1 | contig 38795 bp, 29 predicted proteins | sample 6718331 | NCBI WGS metagenome assembly WLWF01 (sample SAMN12718692, study PRJNA515312) | sponge metagenome | isolation source: marine sponge | host: Mycale hentscheli | place: New Zealand: South Island, Marlborough, Capsize Point | collected 2003-05-01 | reverse complement strand
GGGGAGATGCTGAGCTGTTCTTACGTCGACTGAGGAGACTTCTGATGACTGAGAGAAGTTCATCAAGATCAAAGGGCTTCTGCAGGTAAACGTCTGCTCCAGCATTAAACCCTCGAATACGGTCTTCTACTAACGTTCGAGCGGTAAGCATGACAACTGGAATAAGGCTGCCTCGAGAGCGGAGTTCTTCACAGACTGCATATCCACTCATACCGGGCAACATGACGTCGAGTACAACAAGATCGATATCAGCATTTGGCTCATTGAGAATAGCCAAGGCTTCCTGTCCATCAGCAGCGGTTGTTACCGTCAGGCCTTCGGATGTCAGGTTGTACCGGATGCCGATGGCGAGATGTTCCTCGTCTTCGACGAGTAAGATGTTTGGCATGATGCTGATTGAGTGTAACGCTCTCCAAGATTTTTGGCGTAGCCATTTTCACAAAACCATGCCCAAGCATCAGTAGCAGCAACTTCTAATGGCCGTATTTTGTATCCTAACTCATCGAATGCTCGTTGGCATGAGAAGTTGTGACGCAGCATTGACATAGCCGCTGATGCTGAATTTACGGGAGGTTCTCGTTTGAGGAATAGACCGGCAAAGTCTCCGAGCCGTCCGGCTGCACGCACTGCTAGTGGTGGAGCATTTCCGATCGGAGGACGACGATTCGTTACTTTGGCAAAAATTTTCCAAGCATCAAAATATGTGAGGGCATGGCCTCCCAGGATATAGCGACGACCTGTTTGACCTCGTTCGTTAGCAGCTTCAATGCCACTCACAACATCACGGACATCAGCAAAGTCGTTGGCGCCTGGTGGAGCGAGTAGACCTTTCCCACTACCAACCTCGAGAAGCATCCGGCCACTCGATGGCTTCCAGTCCCAGGGTCCAATCATGTAAACAGGGTTCACAATAACAGCATCCAAACCACGTTCAACTTGATCTAAGACAGCAGACTCGGCCATTCTCTTTGTTAATACATAAGGACATTCAATCATACCTCCGGGAGGAGTTTCTTCATTCGCGGGGGTGCCATCTGAGCGCAAGCCGAGAGCATCAACACTCGAGACATGAATGAATCGAACTCCTGCAATACGTGCAATCTTGGAAAGATGAGTTGTCCCCTCGACATTGACTCGATACATCTCGTCGTAGTAACGCCAGCCACAGTGAACCATTGCAGCTGAGTGAATGACGAGATCGACTCCATCAACAGCTCTTTGGAGACTATTTGTATCCTCGAGTTGACCAAAGATCTTTTGGACCGGGAGTCCTTCCAGTGCTGCAGTAGTCCCACTGTGGCGAGGGCGAACCAACACTCTGACGTTCCAGCCGGTATCCAGAAACTTTCTAACAACATTATTACCAACCAAACCAGTAGCGCCAGTGACAAGACAGGACCTTTTGCTGCCGTCGCGGTATGAGTTGAGGACATCTGACATGGTTATCAAGATCAAGTGTTCACTACGTCGATATTCGATGTATGCGGCTTGAAGGCTTTGCGGTAAATAAATTCGGTGAATCAGCGAAAATTCTGTATTTTTGAGTTAAATCGGAAAAAATTCTGAGGCAACTTATACAAAATTTGATTCGTTCTGGTGGAAGCTGACATTGACGTTTTCCTCGGTGTTAGTCGAGAATTTACAGGTAATACGAACATGTTTTGGAGAATTTCCAAAAGCAGATAAAGCCACTATTTAGAGGGGGTTTGCGTGTCGGCCATCAGCATCGAGCCGGTTGTTCATCGTCGTCAGCAGCGCAGGTTTATAGACCTGCCTTGGCAGATATATGCCAGTGACCCCTGCTGGATTCCTCCGCTGCGACGTGCTCAGGAAGAGTTACTAGGGTTTCATCCACATCCATTCTACGAACGCAATAAGACGAAGTCTTTTTTAGCAACACGTGGTGGTCGAGACGTTGGCCGTATTACAGCAATTGTTAATGTTGGTCATATAGAACGTTACAAAGAAAACCGTGGTTTCTTTGGTTTCTTTGAATGTGCGGATGATTTAGAGGCGACTACCCAATTATTCAATGCTGCAAAGAAGTGGTTATCGGATCAGGGCATGACTTCCATACGTGGCCCGGTCAATCCATCTCTGAATTATGAGTGCGGCTTATTGATTGAGGGATTTGCAACTCCACCATTTTTTATGATGACACATAATCGTCCTTATTATGCAGATCTTATTGAAGCGAATGGTTTCAAAAAAATCGAAGACCTCTACGCTTTTTGGGGTGAGATGTCGATGCTCGAAGGCATTGATTCAAAACTTGGCGTAATGGTCGAAGGCGTTAAGGAGCGTTTTGGAGTTTCAGTTCGATCTCTTGATCGAGCACGGTTTACCGACGAAGTCCGAATGTTTCTTGATATTTATAATACGAGTCTTGCGGGAACGTGGGGGTTTGTTCCTCTTTCACAGGGGGAAGTGAATCACATGGCTGCTCATTTGAAGCACCTGATCGTCCCAGAACTTTCCCTGGTAGCTGAAGTTGACGGCAAGCCTATCGGTACTGTTTTCTGCTTACTCGACTACAACCCACGTATCAAAGCTATGAATGGGCGACTTTTCCCGTTTGGCTTTTTAAAATTACTATGGAATAAGTCAGCTATCAAAAGAATGAGAGCAATCAGCACGAATGTCGTTCCGGAGTATCAAGCTTGGGGAGTCGGTTTGGTTCTGCACGCCGCCCTTGTGCCGAGACTTTACAACTGGGGCATGAAGGAGGTGGAGTTTTCTTGGGTTTTAGAAAGCAATCATCTTTCGAAGCGAACTCTTGAACGAGGAGGCGCACTCGTAACAAAGAAGTATCGGATTTACCAAGATGATTCACCGAGTGGTGCAAGCGAAACAGAATCAGCGAGATGACTTTATTGTTCCATCGCTCTGATTCACCTGATTGCTGGATTCACTGCGTTGTAAGAAGACGCCACTGGAAATGCTGCCAATCATCGTGGTCCTGTTTCCACGTGCCTGAGGTCGTCGAGCAGACTTGTTCTTCGGCCAGCTACTTCGTCCTTGGCGATGCGTACGTTCCCAACGCATTGAACCATAGTTCACGCCACCCAAATTAAAAGATCGGTATGGATTTCTTGGGCTGATTGCTTCTGCGGAACGACAGCACACCGACATGCCAAGGATCGATACCGTTATAAGGGTGAGGAGTATGGACCGTGTCACTTAAGGTTCCTCTTTTTGTTTGTCCTGACAGTCGGATTGCACGCACGAATGATTGCAGGCGATATGTGGAGATCAAGCTGTTTTATTGGACAGCGTAGAAATGTGAAGGAATTATTCATTTCCTGACCGCTTTGGCCTGTATCCAACAGTTTTATGTGACCTAGACACTCTGGCACGTTGTTTTTTCTTTGTTTTTCTTAGTCCGCGAATGTGATCCCCTGACTTTTGTTCTGTGAATGATTGGTTGGCCTCTCGCCTTTTTTTGTTGAGAGCCTCTTGGGGTGGTCGATCTGGGATTAAACTGTCGCAGCCAGAACCAATCAGATCTTGTCTCCCAACGTGTTCAAGCGCTTTTCGCACTTCAAAATAATTCTCTGGTTTAAAAAATTGAAGCAACGCTTTTTGCATTCTTCGATTTCGCAGGCCTTTCGTGACAGTGACAGGTTTTCCTGTCATTGGATCACGGCCTGTGTGATACATGCAGGCTGCAATGTCGAAAGGGCTGGGGATAAAATCCTGGACCTGGTCAGGTCGGTATCCATTCCTTTTCAAGAACAGTGCCAAGTCAATCATTTCGTTAAGCCCGCTCCCAGGATGACTCGCAATAAAGTAGGGAACTGTGTATTGACGTTTGCCTACTCGACGACTTGCAGCACGGAAAGCCTTGTCAAACTCAATGTAGTCAGTTGCCGGGGGCTTTTTCATGAGGTCGAGTACATCTGGGTCGGTGTGTTCAGGTGCAACTTTCAGATGTCCGCCTACATGGTGTTCGGCCAATTCTCGCAGATACTCTGGGTCGCGACGTGCTAAATCCATTCGAACACCGCTTGCGACAAGCACACGTTTTACGCCGGGAATCGATCGGGTTTCCCGCATGACCTCCTTCAGAGGCCCATGATCAGTTCCAAGAAGTTTGCAAACTGTGGGATGGACGCATGATAGTCTGCGGCACTTCGCCTCGACATCTGGTCGAATACAACGCATTTTGTACATGTTGGCTGTTGGGCCACCAATGTCGGAAACCGTGCCTTTGAAATCAGGTTGGTTTGCGAGTTGTTTGACCTCAGAAAGAATTGACTGCTTTGAACGACTCTGAATAATTCGACCTTCGTGGGCTGTTATGGAGCAAAATGTACAGCCTCCAAAGCAGCCTCGCATGATTTGAACGCTGTTTTCAACAACTTCAAATGCTGGGATTCGTTTTGTGCCATATCGCGGATGAGGGCGACGAGTGAATGGTAGTGCGTAGACACGATCCATCTCGTGTTCTTCAAGCGGCAAAGCCGGAGGATTAATGACTACTGCTTCTCGCCCATGTCTCTGTACAAGCCTTTTGGCGTTATGAGGATTCGTCTCAAGATGACTTATTCGAGTCATCTCACAAAATGCGTCATGATCAACCTTGGTTACTTCATACGCCGGAAGTTCGCGAGTACTATCATCGATCGAAAATGACTCACTTGCTCCAAGGCGATAGGCGACTCCTCGGAGTGTTCTCATCTCTTGAACTGTTTTTCCAGCGGCAAAACCCTTTGCAATATCAAGGATTGTGCGTTCGCCCATGCCAAAGGCAAGCAAGTCGGCTTTTGAATCGAGGAGAATCGAGCGACGCACCGTGTCGCTCCAGTAATCATAATGAGCGATGCGCCTTAAGCTCGCTTCCACTCCACCGGCAACAATTGGAACCCCAGGGAAGGCCTCTCTTGAACGTTGACAATACGCTAAAGTTGCTCGGTCAGGGCGTAGTCCAATTTCACCATCTGGTGAGTAGGCGTCGTCATTTCGGACTTTACGGTTTGCGGTGTAATGATTAATCATGGAGTCCATGTTGCCAGCAGAGATGGCAAAGAAGAGATTCGGTCGACCGAACTGTCTCCAATCATGGCAATTTTGCCAGTTTGGTTGAGCGAGAACGGCAATACGAAATCCCTCTGATTCCAAGAGTCTGGCAAGGAGGCCATTGGCAAAGCTAGGATGGTCTACGTAGGCGTCCCCTGTAACAAAAACGATGTCCACGCTATCCCACCCCCTGGCAATGACATCTTTTGGGTGCATCGGTAATGGCGGAGCTGCTGGCGTATTTGTTTGAATAATTGGTAAATTCATTGATGCAGGTAGCCTTGTTGGTGTCGATTGGCTGTACTGAAGTGTACCCTGCTAGAACGGGATAAGGTTTGACAGTCTCAGACTGATATATTCGTAGAGACGTCAGGCAAGCGTTTTTGTCTCATAGGTGTTTTTTGACGGGTGGAACGATTGCATGCTTCGATTAACTCCCCAAATTGTACTTGTTTTATTGACAGTACTGGTTCTGCAGGCAGTTGATGGTTCTGAGCAAGACGAACGTGTGTCGCGAGCAATCGCTCAACTCGGTGCAAGTCAATATGCCGATAGAGAAGCTGCTTCGAGGCAGCTCGCTGCAATGGGTGAAATCGCTGTCGATCAGCTGGTGCATGCAGCCCGAGGAAATGACTCTGAGGTTGCTGCACGAGCAGTGGATGCTCTTCGAGCAATGCTTCGGCAGGATGATTCTCAGTTATCAAATAAAGCCGAAGCAGCCCTTGAATCAATCGCAGAGCAAGGGAGCCTGGCAGTGGCTCAGCAGGCGGAAGTAGCTCTTGATTTTTTTGATGCTGCGCAAGCTGTTTCTGCGCGAAAGAAGCTTGAAGAACTTGGAGCAATATTTAGTGATGCCAGTCCCTCCGGACTGCGTGTTGAAATTGCTGAAGACTGGAAGGGCGACAGTCGCTCGTTGAAATTAGTGACACGGCTACAAAAAGTGGTTCACGTCAGTTTGTTCGGTCTTCAACTTATGCAAAGAGATGCCGTAACCCTGGGGAGGCTACGGGGCATCGAGCGTCTTGATCTATTCGGTGTCGGTCTTTCAGACGATGCGATCGAGCAGCTGAAGCAACGGCTCAAAGAGACTGAAATTGATGTCCGAAAAGGTGGTAAGTTAGGCATTGCCGGGATGCCTTTACAGGGGCAGTGCGTCATTGCTGGTATTCAACCGGGTTCTTCAGCAGAGAAAGCAGGATTGTTGCCGCAAGATGTCATTACGGAAATCAACGGAACGGCAATCAGTGACTTTGGAGCCTGTACTCGTATTATTGGTGAACATAAACCAGGTGAAGAAATTTCTGTGGTTATTGAACGGATGAAACCGGACGGATCAGCGGGCCAATTTCGGAAGGTTGTCGTGCTGGGAGGGTGGTAGGTAGCCAACTTCAGCAAAAATATTGATTTAGCAGGTGAGGACATTGAATTGAATAAACCAATAGAAGGCTCTCGTGGTAAACAGAATGACGCTACCGAAGAGGTCGACGTTCGGTGGCATGTAGCTACAATCAGTCGGAATCAACGTGAAAGTAGTGCGGGCCACCGGGGCTGTGTCATTTGGTTTACCGGCTTATCAGGATCGGGAAAAAGCACTCTTGCTAACGAAGTTGACAAGCAGTTGCATGCTCGGGGTCATCGCAGTTTCATTCTCGACGGAGACAATGTGCGTCATGGTCTGAATGCTTCTCCAAACCTTCTTGAAACAATTCACGGTCAGCCGTTCGCGAAGCGATTTGGCCTTGGCTTTGGAGCAGAAGACCGTAAGGAGAATATTCGTCGGGTCGGGGCAGTTGCAGAACTCTTTACTCAGGCTGGAATCATTACGCTCACGGCATTTATTAGCCCCTATCGTAGTGATCGTGAAGCAGTACGAAAAATGTTACCAGAGACAGACTTTGTCGAGGTATATGTCAAAGCGCCCTTAGACATCTGTGAGAGTCGTGATCCAAAAGGACTCTACAAAAAAGCCCGTGCTGGTGAAATTAAGGGATTCACCGGAATCGATGACCCTTATGAAGAGCCAGAAAGTGCAGAAATCACGGTTGAATCTACTACAAATAGTCCACAGGTACTCGCCCAACAAGTACTTGTTTGGCTCGAACGTGCTGAAGTTATTCCAGTACGTTAACCAAATTCATTATCACTCAGGTGTTGGACCTATAAGTTCAACAATATTCCCATCTGGATCCTTCACGCACGTCAGAGACATTCCGGGAACAAGATTCTCAGGAAGTGTGACGGGAGACTTTGCAAGAGGTTCTACACCAAGCTGCTTTAGGCGACTGAGTAATACCGACGTGTCTGCAACAACGATCGTAAGATAGCGAAATCCAGTATGAGAGTGAATAAAGGCAGTGTCACCGGATCGCGGTGATGTTCCAGCAATCTGCATCAGTTTTAGCCTTGTTGCTGCTTTGTCATTTCCCAAAACAAGCACTCGGACATCAAGCGGTTTGTTGTCAGTGAGACCGGCGGCTTTGGCAAGATCAGAATCTACCTGAAAACCCTCTGCCTGCTGAAAGCCGATACCTTTGGTATAAAACGCAACAGAGGCATCAATGTCGCTCACCACCATGCCGATGTCGATCGTTGTTTTTGGAAAAGAAATAGTAGGCTCAGCAGTGAACCCAAGTCCGGTAGTGATAGCGAATAAGAAAGCAGCAAGTATGCGAAACATTGAAAACTCCATCGTTGTGTCTAAATATTTCAATATAACGTACCGTGCAATTTTCAATGTACAACCTTTATGGCCGGGGACTTTTCGGAGAAAAACTGTAACGAATCTCATTTTGAAGGCCGATCAAACGTTCGTCGCCTGGCCTGATTGTTAACGCTTGATCTACTATATTCGCTGCTTTTTCCAACTGCCCGCTCTGTATATAAGTGTCTGCAAGTTTACGGTAAAGCCACACTTTATTTGGCGTTTGAAGGATGTCGTACTCGTATAAACGAATGGCCTCTTTGAGTTTCCCAGATCGCAGCAACTCACTCGCGGCAGTTGCAAATGATCCGCCCCATGGATTCTTTTTTCCTTTCTCCTCAAACCATGAGATTGCAGTATCAACTCCCTTGCTGCAAACCAGTTGATACAGTCGCTGGTCTTGCGACCGCGGTGGATTCTGAGGGATTTTATATGGTTGCTCTGTGACAACATGAATCATCTCTGTGTTCATGCGGTTTAAAGTAAGCCACACGGCGTTCGACCCCGGCGGATCACCCTGGTTGCACAAAAGAGCTACAAAAGCATTTCTGCTAGGTATTCTGTTCACGAGCGCGCGGAAACCACTGATTGCGCCACCGTGATTGATGACACGGGTTTTTTCCTGAGTCGTTGGATGAATGACGTTGTAGATCCGCCAGCCGTAGCCATAGTTACTGTGTTGTCTTCCACCTGCGGCCTGACATTCGGGGACTGATGTATTTGGCGTGAACATCAGATCACGGAGATTCTCCTTAAGAAGTTTGTCCGTAGCGAGTGCTCGATCCCATGCGAACAAATCATCGACGGTCGAATAGATAGCTCCTGCTGCACCGGGAGCAGGATTCATTTCGATATAGGGTGCATTTTGAACCCGAAAGGGCCCGTGCGTATATCCACAGGCCCGTTTGGTAAGCAGTTCGTGAGGGCTGTCATATCCGGTGTTTGCCATGCCGAGTGGTTGTGTGATCCGATCACGTAGGTTGTGGTCGTAAGACTTTTTTGTCACTTTTTCAATAATGCGCCCAAGAATTACATACCCGGCGTTACTGTAGCTGTAAAGTTCTCCAGGGTTATGCGTAAGGTCACCACTGCAGAACCGCTTGATAAACTCATCTTTTTCAAACAAAAGACGAGCAGTTGTGTTGCGATAGTCAAAAGAACTTGTGAAATCAGGAATCCCGGACTGATGTGCCAATAGGTGATGGATAGTAACTCGCTCTCCATTATCTTGCCGATACGAGGGGAGATAGTTTGTGATCGAGTCATTTAGGTTCAGTTTTCCATCCTGTATGAGTTGCATGACAATCATGCTGCAAAACTGTTTGCTTACAGACGCGAGACGAAATTTTGTCTCGATTGAGTTTGGTATTTCCCATTCTCGGTTTGCCAGGCCAAATGCTTTCCGATAGATTACTTGACCGTTTTCAGCAACGAGGACTACACCGGAGAAGTAATCATTTCTCGCCGTTGCTTCACAGATTTCATGCAGGGCTTCTTTTTTGTCCTTCGTAGAGAGCGTGGGCTTATTCGCAATCAGTTCTTTGGGGTTTGCCAAGACCGGTCGAGGACCGCCCACGAACGCGATGATTCCAGCCAACAAAACAAGAGTTTTTAAGAGTCGTTGGACAGGCCCGTGCATCACAAATCTCACTGTTACAAGCACTGTTGCAATCCCATACAAGTCGAAGGGACTATGTAAGAAATTCGTACTCGTGATACCGTGATAAATCATGGAACCCTTTTGTCAGGATACCAGTGGTATAAGCAAGACGTTTTTAGTCTACGAAGCCCGAAAGTTCTTCGCTGCGAGCAGGCGCTTGAAGTTTACGAACTGCCTTGGCTTCGATTTGCCGGATACGCTCTCTTGTCACCTTGAAGATATGTCCAACTTCTTCCAGTGTGTAGCTATAGCCATCACCGAGACCATATCGAAGCTTAATGATTTCTCGCTCACGATAGGAAAGGCTTTTGAGGACTTTTGAGATACGATTGCGAAGCATTTCTTGGGCAGCACCAACAGCGGGATTCTCTGCGCCAGTGTCAGGAAGTAGATCGCCGAAGTGACTGTCTTCACTGTTGCCAACAGGCCGATCCAGACTGATTGGGTAACGACTCATTGCTGTTACACGACGAGTCTCATCAACCGGTGTTCCTGCTCGAGCGGCTATTTCTTCAATGGTTGGTTCACGACCATATTCCTGCAGAAGTTGACGAGCCACATTTCGGACACGGCTCATCGTTTCAACCATGTGAACAGGAATTCGAATGGTACGGCTCTGATCCGCGACGGCTCTTGTAATTGCCTGCCGGATCCACCACGTGGCATATGTACAGAACTTAAACCCACGCCGATATTCAAACTTGTCAACGGCACGCATCAAGCCAGCATTTCCTTCCTGAATCAAGTCGAGAAACGAAAGGCCACGATTCCGATATTTTTTCGCAATCGATACAACAAGCCGCAGATTACCTTCGGAAAGCCCTCTTTTTGCCCGTTGGTAGCGAGCAAAAATCTCATTTATCTCTTTCATGCGCCGCTTCAGGCTACGTGGTGTTTCCTGGCATGCTTTAAGAATTGCTCGGTACTCGTCGACAAGGTTTTGCCTGTTCGATGCTGGCTGTTTGGTTCTTTTGTGGGCATCTATCTTGATTTTGAGTTCTCTCAGACGACGGATAAATCCATTGAGAGTTGGAATCATGGTTTCTATGCGCTGGGTACGCAGGCCAAGTTCTTCAATCAAGCGAACACAGCGTTTGCGTCGGCGTCCTAATCGGCCCCATGCTTTCCGACGCTCGGTCGTTCGGGAACGTTTCGAAAGAGCTATGCGGTAATCTGCTTTATTCTGACCAATCAATACCTCAAGAGTTTGAAGATTATGAGGGAGGCGTCCAAGAATTTGTTCTTTTTCTAAACGATCCGTTACCGAAACTTGTACCGTGCGATCAAAAGGAAGTTCACCCCGGTGGACACGACTCAGCACCTTATAGGCATTCAGGCATACGTATTCACATTCAAGAAGTTTTGCGCGAAACTGTGCTCGAGTTGTTTCAATCTGTCGAGCAAGATAGATTTCCTGAGCTCTGGTAAGAAGTGGGATTTCTCCCATTTGTGTCAGGTACATACGTACGGGATCGTCTGACCAATTTTCTATTTGATCGGCAAGTGCATCCTCAGCCTCATTTTCATCGACTGTTCCACTAACTTTAGCTGGTGAAGTGGATTGGCCGGCAGCGCCAATTTGATTGCTATCGTCCGGAGTACTCAAATCCGATTCTGTAGTACCATGGTCGAGAATTGCTTCTGCTTCTTCAGCCTCAGCAACTTTATCGCCAAGTTCCTCAACCTCTCTGGGGCGGGCAACAACATCATCTTCAAGTTCGTCCAAGAGCGAATCGTACAAGTCAGAACTCCTTTAATTTCCAACAACTGAAAAACGGAAGGTAACCAAATCCTAGTTGTCATTTCATGAGATACCAGACGGTAGCTCAAGAAACGGATGGAATGAATGGGCTAATGGGAATAAAACGGTGAAAGGAACAACAATCGGTGGGAGATAAATAGCGGTGTCGTAAGGTCAAAATCAGAAGGTTTGCAGAAGACATTTTATCGTGTTAAGCGTGGTTTGAGGGCATTATGCGATGGGCGCGTCTTTTGTTTTGACCTTCCCTGAACATCATTCGCGTGGTGGACAGTGTGATTCAAGTAGCGAACAAGTCCAGTGTGGAAAAAAACTCAATTTTCTGAAGATTGGAAGAGTTGGGTGGATGGGGCAAAAGAAAGGCAGTTTCACGCCTGAATCAGGCGTCAAAACAAGATCTGGAGGGAAATGGTTGGTTCAAAGTGTTATTTTTCGGGGGTTGGTTGATCTTGCTGGCGAGCGTCTCGTTGCTCTCGAAAAAGGAACGTGAAGGGTTGCCAAGACAGGTTTTCGGAGGCCTGATTGACTCGGTAGACAACTGATTATGCAGTCCCAAAGATTGAAAAGCGAGTTTTTCTCATGGCAAACCGCGCACAAAGTAGCGGTCGTGCGACGAGCGATGGTAAAACAGTAGGACAGTGGTGAATCTTCGGGCGAATTCAAAGGTTTCTCAACCGTGAAAGAATATCAATTAACCTGTCAGTGCGGTGAAATGGTACCCGTTCGTGCCGGGCAAGCCGGGGGGGAGATTCTATGCAGTGGGTGCGGTAATCGCCTTGCAGTACCGAAATTTGGCGTACTATCAAGGCTTCCACTGGCCGAAGAACCTGACGCTGGTGGTCATCCAGCGTGGAATAGCTCGAAGGGCCTTGTTCTTCTTGGATTCGTGGGATTTCTCGTATTTATGGTAGCAGGTGTCTGGCTTCGTTTACCAACACAATCACCTGTCCAAGCCGCAGCCATTCGTGAGCAAATGACCAAAAAAACGAATGCTGAGATCTATGATGCGTGGAAAAACCATTTTTCCAAAGCAACAGTAGAGCGCCCCCAGTGGGTTGTTGAAAAACAATATGCTCAGCAGACATATCTGAAGCAGGGGGCTTCCTGGGTGCTTTTACTCTTAAGCGGAGTTGCAGCTGTTTGCGGACTTATCGGTATTTCCGGACTCGTCCGTTCATCCCAATGAACGATAGCTCACCTAATTATCTTGACTGTTGAGGGCGTGAAGCAGATCGCTGCTGTCTTGGCTCATTCTGCTTTGCCTGTCGGCTATTTTCGTTCTCTTCCGAGGTTTCTGTGCCATCTCGAAACCCTCGCCATTCCTGCCCCACGGCACTAAGGCCAGCTGAAATTTTCGGAAAAAATGATCGTAGAAGGGGCTCTTTTGACGTGTCTTTGTTCGATTCACGAGACGCTACCTGGCTTGAACGTTCCCCATTTGGGTTTCGTTGCGAGCGTGGTGCATTTCCTGTTGTTGCTTGCAGTTGCCGGGCTTGAGATGGAGCAGATGCTTTTGGAGGCTGGCGATTTTGAAGAACAGTCTGTTGCGACGATCTCGTTCGTGCCGCTGTCGTCTTTGGAAGTGGCTGAACATTATTGCCTTGGACGGGGCGGGTTGCTTTGGCCGGACGAGCAGGTGGCGTTACTTGCTGTGGGGTAGTGAAAGCCTGATCAACCTGAACGGCGATCCGCTCCGGAACAACGAGGTATCTCATTGTCTGTGGGCTTACTTTTGCTGTTGCCGACCTTCCCTCGGTAGATCTATCTGGTGCAGCTGTTGGTGCAAGCTTTGGTGGCAAGGCGGCAACAGAAGTTTTTTGGGGAGCGTCTTGCGCGGTGTTCTTTCGATTTTCTGCTTCAGCAAGAATCGACTGTGTTATGTCTACTGGTTCTACTGATGGTGGAGCCAAAGTCGGCTTCTTCGAAGTAGGGGCTTCAGTGTCTAAAACATTCCCGCTATTTGTACTTGCTGAAACAATGTCAGGTTGTTGAGAAGCGGTGGTGTCAGGAGTTGTTGCGAGTGATTGATCGGGAGTTGCTTCTTGCTTGACAACATTATCTTCCTCAGTCGGTGTCGAGAGAGGGTCTGCTTCTGTTAACGCAACTTCTGATACGAATTCGACTTTTGTATCATCGACCTCAGCCATTTGAGTCAAGGGACTGTCATGAGGCTGAATGCCTGTTTGTGTAGCAAGTTGCTCTTTTGTCGTTTCGGCAGCAACGTCTTCCACTGGATTTTCAATAACATCACTTTTTTCATCGACCACCTCAGCCGACTCGATGGCTATATCCTCGAAAGCTGATGGAAGCTCTTGATGAAGTGGTTTTACGTTGTGTGCCACTTCGTCTGGAACTGTTTGCTCGGTGAGTACAAGATTGTCTCCTATATGGTCACCCTCTTCTTTTTGAAGTGGTTCAGGAAGCGTGCCTTGAATATCTTTCGATTGCACTAAAGCCGGAGTTGCGTCGACGGATACAACGTCTTCCACGGACGTATTTTTTTGAACCTTTGGTTGACTATCAGACGTTGATTGTTTCGTTGCCGGCACTTGTGTTTTTAAATCTTTTGCAGCATGTTCTGTCATCTGCTTTTGTGCAGAAGCTAGTGTCGCTGGAATTGGTGGTGCAGCTTTGTAGGGAATAAAAGCAGGGGCAGTTGTTCTTTGTGGTTGGTTTGTTCTTTGTGTTGCTTGTGTTACAGCCGCAATTTGCTGCTGTTGTTCGGAGGTGGTTTTCACAAGTTGAAGAGAAAGCACGGGCTGGCCTTCACGGAGGGGGTGACGAAGCACTATTCCGTCAAACGTTGCGTCAGACCGTAATGCAGTTGTGGGAAGCATGGCAACCGGCCAATCACGGAGGGCTACGTCATAGATTGTGACAGGCGAACCTTTTGGCAGCGATCGAAGAGCAACAAAAATAGATTCACTTTCTACCTGAGGTACGTTTTGGGCAATGTGGACATCTAAAGCACGATTGACACCAACTGCAGCAGCTGCACCAGCGAGGAAAGCAGCAGCAAAAACGGTACTCGCTTTGGGTCGCTGAAGCGTTTTATTCGTGGGTTTTTTTATGCCGTTGCTACTCATTGCTTTGCCTTGTGGGCCGTAGAGTTTTTGTTCACCAGAACTCTTGGAATACAGTGTCAGTCAGAGAGACACTTCTCTTACAGGTCTTTGACTGACGAAATAAAACGCTACCTATGAATTGACATCGGCATAAATGTCACGTTCGAACCAATCCACCAGAAAGAAAGCCCGTTGGACCTCCAAAACTGCCTATTTTGTCAGTTTGGAGACTGGGGCACTGAACTTTCAGAGAACATAGGGTCAACTGTTCGTGTCATCGATCGTATGGCTAGAAGCCGGCGTCCTTCGTGGCGACCTTGAGGATCACGAAAGAAAGCATCGCCCAGTCCGGATGAGGGAGGGCCAGCAGATGAAAGAACGAGTGTGCCGTCTGCTGGTAGGTGTAGTTTTAATTCCAGCTTGTTCATAACGGTTTTACGTTGACCAGCTTCGAGACGAAACGCGCCGTCGTCTCCAGTCCAGTTGCGTTCAATAGGTCCGTGACGAATAAGCGGTATGAGTTCGATCTCGATCCCTCCGTCAGCGGATGGTGTCGCACGAACATCAAATATTGCGCTGGCGTCTCTGTAGGTTTGGCCCGACACAGTGTCGACAGTTGACCGACTGTCATGTTCTAAGAGGATGAGTTCCTCAAGGCGTGGAGTTGAAACGATTTCGTTTGTGCGACCAGGAAGTGTTTGAATTACACGTTTTACAACGGTTCTGTCCGCCGCTAACGGACTGTCGTCAGCTTCGCCTTGAGCAGTGTCAAAAGTAGTAGAAAAGCGTTTAGCTAGTGCGGTAGGGATATCACCGCGGATAACACCAGCACGTATACCGTTTCCATTGAGACGATGGCGAAGACTTGTTGGTAAACATTGTTCATCAATAACTTGCCATAGTTCATCACCAAGTTCGATATCTTCTTCAGCATAGCGCAAGAAGGTGAACTCGAGAGGGATAGTTTCAAGATGACTGCTAGAAGCCGACTGATCTGAAACACCACTGAATTGTTCCGCAAGATCTTCAGTTGTTACTGTTGTGAGAAAACTATTAACAAACGGTGTTTGGCAACCACTACTCACTAGAAATATGAGTACGAAAATTGTCAGAAGTTGTAGATAGACAACGGAAGTGTGACTCCGAGTATCCATGACGCATCCGACAGCAGGAGATTGAGGGAAGGAAACAGTTGGGGAGAAGAGAGTAGGAAGAACAGCTGTTCGAGGTCAACCTAAATCTTTTCCTATTACACGCAGTGCATTGCGGAAAAATCTTAAGCCAGCACCATCAGCATGAGGGTCTAGTCGGCCCGCCCAGGCGGGGTGCTGTGTCGCTTCGATGAAGCGTTCTGGGTGAGGCATGAGGCCGAAGATTCGGCCTGTCCGATCACACATGCCGGCTACGTTTTGCTCGGATCCATTCGGGTTGGTCTGCTGCCCATCTCTGTTCTTGGCATAGTGGAGTACAAATTGGCCATGCGAGCCGAGTTGTTGGAGGAATGTTTTGTCAGCAGTGGTGAAGCGTCCCTCGGCATGGGCAACAGGCAATTCAAAGTGGTCCAGGCCACGAAGAAAGACACAGTTTCCCGGGGTGGCTTGTAATCGTACCCAGCAATCAATGAATCTTCCGGAGACATTTCGTGTAAGCGTGGCGGCTTGTTTGCCAGAGGTAGAATCGGGGGTGAGCAGTCCCGTTTGCAAGAGCACCTGGAATCCATTGCAAATTCCGAGAATTAGTCCACCTCTTTCATGAAAGCGTCGGAGTGTATCACCAAGACGTTCGCTTAATTCAATCGCCAATATTCGTCCGCTGGCAATATCATCACCATATGAAAAGCCACCAGGGATACAAAAGATTTGGAAATCATCGAGAAGAGAAGGGGATTGAGCGAGTGCCTGAACGTGTATGCGTTTCGTATGGCCGCCGGCACGTTCAAAGGCGTAAGCCGTTTCATGGTCACAATTCGTGCCAGGTCCACGAAGAATGAGAGCGCGAGGGGAAAGCATGCAGTTTTTCCTTAGGAATTGCCGTGTGTTTGAGCAGTACTTGGCTCTCGCCAAGCGGTTGCAAGTTTGCGAACTAATGTTTGGGTAACAATTGAATCTTCACCACAGCGAATTGTAAGCAAGCTGTCGTTGGTGACAGTTCCAATCCACGACCACGTACTCCCGTGAAGTATTCTGTCCACTTCAGACGTGTTCTCTTCTTTGACTTCTATCAAGAATCGCCCTGGAGTTTCAGCACACGCAACGCGTAGTAAACTGATGAGTTCGTCGGGTTTTGCTAAGTCGTCAGTGTCATCGAGTGGTACCTTTGCCAGGTTTATGTCGGCGCCTAAGCCACCGCCTATAGCCATTTCAGCAAGAGCTACCCCAAGCCCTCCATCAGATAGGTCGTGACACGATGCGATGAGTCGCTGCTGGTTTAATCCGTAGATACTCTTGAAAGCGTTCTGGCAATTCTTCAAATCTACTTTGGGAATGTCACCTCCCGTTATTCGGCCGATAACACCAAGTTGACTCCCGCCAAGTTCCGTTGTTGAAATACCAACAACAGCAATTCGATTACCTGCTCTTTTAAAATCGGAGGAAACACACAAACTCACATCATTTATCTGACCGATTGCTGTGGCAAGTAATGTTGGTGGTATTGATTGCTCTTTGACGACACCCGCATCGTCTTTCCACGTGAAGACGTTGTTGAGGCTATCTTTACCGCTGACAAATGGAGCTTGAAGAGTCACTGCTGCTTCATAGCAACCACGACATGCTTCCACCAGTGTTCCGAGTGAATCTGGTCGACGGCAGTCACCCCAACAGAAATTATCAAGCAACGCAATTCGCTCTGGGTCAGCCCCGGATGCAATACAGTTTGAAACAGCTTCCACGATACCACCAACGGCCATCTCAAACGGATCAATGGTTCCAAGGTGGTGCCGAAGCCCAATGCCTATCAGAATGCCTCTTGGTCGGCCCAATACTCCGCGTATTACTGTTGCGTCAGCTGGCCCCCCCATTGGTCCCAGTAATGGCTTGAGAACACTTTTCCCCTGAACTTCGTGATCGTACTGCCGAATGATCCATTCCTTACTTGCTACATCTTCGGACCGAAGTAATTCAAGTAGAATAGTTTCAAAGTTTTCGTTTTCTAGTGACCAGCGAACGGGAAGATGTTGTGGTGGTGTAAATATGGATCGGAGACGCTCTCTTGGCCTGCCCTCGTGGAGAAAATGACAATTGAGGTCACCAACACTTTCCCCGTTCCAACGAAGCACCAGTTGACCATTTCCTGTAAATGTACCGATAGGAGTTGCTTCAACGCCTTCTAGTCGGGCAACCTCTGCAAGACGGGGCCATTCTGAAGGAGAGACAGCAAGTACCATTCGCTCTTGCGCTTCGGAAATCCACACTTCGGTGGCTGAAAGACCATCGTACTTCAAGGGTACCTTTTCCAGATCGACTTCGGCACCTAATTCAGCCCCCATTTCTCCAACGGCACTCGACAGTCCTCCTGCCCCACAATCTGTAATGGCATGAAAAAGTTGTTCTTCAGATGCCGCCAACACAAAATCAGTGACCGTTTTTTCGTGAATAGCATGCCCAATCTGCACTGATCCGCCCGATTGATTTTCACTCTCACTTGAAAGCTCAATACTGGAAAACGTTGCGCCGTGGATGCCATCACGGCCTGTTCTTCCCCCAGCAACAACCACGAGATCACCAGGCTCAACACGACCATCTGCAGAATCACGGGGCATGAGCCCCACTGTGCCACAAAAAACGAGAGGATTCCCAAGGTAACCCGGGTGAAATGCCACAGCCCCAGCAATGGTTGGGATGCCCATTCGGTTGCCGTAATCTCGTACACCAGCAACAACTCCATGAAGTAATTTTTCTGGTGGAATAATACCAGGTGGAATTGTTTTAGCCGGTGTGTTCAATGGAGCTACACAGAAAACATCTAGATTTGCAAGTGGCTTTGCACCATGCCCGGTGCCAAGCACATCCCGGATCACTCCTCCCAGACCGGTTGCGGCGCCTCCGTATGGTTCAATAGCAGAAGGATGATTATGGGTCTCGACTTTGACACAGATGTCGTGATCGCCATCAAAGCGAACAACGCCAGAATTATCACTAAATACACTTACACACCAGTCGTCTGGCCCAAGCTGCTCTCGGACAGTTTCCGTTGATGCGAAAACTGTCTCTTTAAGTAAGTTGTCATAGCGAGACTCACCGTCAGGTCCGATATGATCTATAGGACTCCCAAGAGTTTTGTGGCAACAATGCTCACTCCACGTCTGGGCGATTGTTTCGAGTTCTATCTCGAATGGTTCTCGCCCGAGGCTATTAAAGTGCTCTCGTACTGCATGCAATTCTTTTGCTGTGAGAGCGAGGCACTGTTGGCGGCTCAGTTCTTCAAGTTCGGAATCATTCAGTCCATTGAGTCGCACATGCTCACGTTTCAGTTCCCACCTGCTGCCACCACTCAGCCTAGAAAGCGTAAGTGGGCCAATAATAACTTCATGAATGGCTTCGCTGGCAAGTCGTTTCCACGCAATCTCTGCAACTTGTTCTGATGTCATGCATTCCGCAGGTACCCAGTATTTCTTAAGACTTCGAACTGCAGTGGCATTTACTCCAAGCAGTGCCATCGCTTCTTTGGCACTTTCTGCGGCGGGATCAGTCACACCTGGTTTTGGGAGGACATGCAAAATAAGATTATGAGTCTCTTCTGCGCCGGGCGGCATTGAAACCAATTCCGCTTCTCCAACTTTCGCCACCCTACAGACTTCTGTTACCGGATCTGTGAAGAGCCGTGTCCCGATTCTTCGAACCTCGTCGAAGTCCATGTCACCTTCAATAAGCCAGCCAGTAGCGGCATGAGCGGTGTGAACGTCAAAACCGAGATCGTTTGCAGCAGTAACGAGGTCTTGAGCAGTAGTATCATGCTGACGGTCGTGTACATCAACTTCCCAGAGCATCACGGCTTTCCTTAGCGAGAGTTAATAATTTGATGAGTGTGGACCGGTCGCCTTCTTCGATTGCGTGTCGCAATTGATCAGATACTTCGGTGATTTTTTTAATTTGTGCGGTGACTGCCTTGGCGTTATCGAGCAATATGTCAGCCCACAGTTCAGGATCACCAGCTGCTATTCGGGTGGTGTCTCGCCAGCCTCCAGCAGTGAAACGATGAGCTTCACGGGGTGTTGCCGTAGCCAGTGCAGCAGCAACAATATGAGGTGCGTGGCTCGCGGAGGCAAGGAGCTGGTCGTGTTCCGACGGCGAAAGGAGACACGCCTGGGCACCAATCTGTTGCCAAAAAGCAGAGATCGTTTCAGTATCTATTCTCGGCGTAGATTCCACTGGAGTAAGAACCGTTAGTTTGCCTTCAAAAAGGTTAGGGTCTGCCGCTTGTGGACCACGTTGGTGACTTCCGGCAAGAGGATGGCTGCCGACAAATCGGCCTTTGCGAGATGGTCGATGCTGCTCCCAGCGGTCAACAATTGACTGTTTCGTGCTGCCAGCATCCGTGATGGGTGTGCCGGGGCGAACACATGCGTCGATCTCTTCCAGTTGATTTCCAATAACACTCACCCGAGTCGCTACCAGAACAAAGTCAGCATCTGCCACACCCTCACGGATGTTTGTGGTACCTTCGCTTATGGCACCAAGTTCCTTAGCGGCCGCTAAAGAACTGTCGGACCGACCGACACCTATGATTTTGTTTGCGGCTCCTCGTTTGGCGAGAGCAAGACCAGCTGATCCTCCAATAAGGCCAACTCCGACGATCGTGACCGTGTCCCATTGGGCAGTCATAATGAAATGTAGATTTGTGCAAAAATGTCGTGGGGGCAGTAATTCACTTACTCAGTAAATGTTCTATGGGTTTTACCAGATGTGCACCTCCTTGTGAGCAGGGGTCGCCTGTTTGACGACATTCTAACCCCTTATGGCGAAAATAAAGCATGCGTGGTTTACCCCAAAAAGCGACAGGACGACTTGTGAGCCGACAACTGCCAGCCCGGTTGCAGGCAGATTTGCTTGGGCGATTGGCAATAACACTTCGGGCAGGTATTGATTTGCGGAAAGCCTGGGCAAGTGAAGTCAGGCGAATGCCTGCTCGTTGGCGATCACACCTGTCTCTTGGAACGCGTAGTCTTGATAATGGAGAAATGCTTTCTGACGCGCTTGCTCATACGGGGCTATTCCCTCCGTTAGTGGTGGGGATGGTAGCTGTCGGTGATCAAACTGGTAAAGATGTCGAGACACTGAAAGAGCTATCTCGCGTAATCAATCATAGAGTAGAAACTACATCGCGGCTTCGTTCGAGTCTCATTTTGCCGGCAGTTCAATTCGTGCTCGCGCTGGCAGTTGTGGGTCTACTTATTCTCATTAGTGGGATGATTGAATTGGAGCGAGGAAAATCACTCGATTTTATTGGTCTCGGTCTTGTTGGTATGTCAGGTCTCAAGATGTACGGTGTACTTCTTTTTTCCCTGTTCGTTGTTTTGGTATGTGTCTCTCGATCAGTCCTTAGCGGATGGAGATCACATGGTTTCATTCGTGGATTCATTACCCGTTTACCACTTATTGGACCAGCTGCTCGAGATGGGGAAGCAGCTGCCTGGAGTCAGGCCGCATCGTTGGCCGCAGGTGCCGGACTTGATGCAGGCAGACTTGTTTCGCTTGGTGGTTCGGTAGCTCCGGGTCTGGCAATTGACCCACACTGGGTAAATGAAAGGCTGGTTTCTGGAGATACGCTAGCCGAAGCACTTCACGCTGCTCATCGTTTTCCACCTGAATTAGTTGAAGGTTTGGCAGTTGGTGAAGAATCCGGAACAGTTTCAGAGGTTCTTGGAAGACTGAGCGAACAATTTGCCGATAATTCAAGAAAAGGGTTTGAAGCGGCAGCAAAAGCGGCTGGCGGTGGTGTCTGGCTTTTCGTAGCCGGCCTCGTGATACTTGTGATTTTCAGGGTGTTTTCAGTTTATGTTGGAATGATTCAAGACGCTGCCAGCCAAATTTAGGGCAATAAGGACAACGTAATGCGATCTATCTGTGCTGCTGCGATGGTGGTCGGGGCCTTGGTTGTTCCAGACTTTGCCATCTCAGATTCAACCAGTACGCATACACAACGGATGGAGTCTCATGGCTATCATCGCTATCGAGGGTCCTGGAGAACTCAGCAGGAAATTAATCTGTATAAGCAGGCAGAAGCTGCAACAAAGAGCAGGGTTGAGGCACGGCAGCGGCTAGAGAGGTTGCGGCGAGAACTTGATAAACCAGGAGTCAGTGAGGACTTTTCTACCGAGATCCGTCAAACGAATGATCCTTTTGCGGTAATGGCCCTCATCACTGCGATCAATACCGATCCTGTTCCGCGTGTTCGACTCCTCTATGTTGAAGGTCTCGGGAATATAGATTCAACAGATGCAATCGGAGCGTTATTATCTCTGGTTCTTAACCATTCTGATTCAGAGGTGCGTTGGAGTGCCATCGAGCAACTTAAAGATAAGGAGTCGATACAGATTGTACCGCCACTTGTTGCTTCGCTCAGAGGAACCGATAGTCACCGCATCAACCGTGCTGCATTTGCACTGAAAACGCTTGGTGATGAGTCCGCTGTTCAGCCCTTGATCAATGTTTTAATTACTCGGTACGTCGTTTCTTCCGGTGCTGAATCAGGAGGGAAAACATCAGTTACATTTTCACCAACAGGTGGTGGCCTAGCCCTTGGAGGAAATCAGAAAACGAAAGCCATTTCATTACAGAACGCACAAGTACTTGAAGCTTTGACAACACTGACAAATGTCAACTATGGCTGGGATCAATCTCGTTGGCATCTCTGGTATTTAAATCAAGGTGTCTCATCTACTATTGATATACGTCGAGACATGTGAAGAGTACCTATGCGCCATCTATTGCACGCCTTTGTTTCCGGCGCCGAATGAACCAATCAGTATCTAATGCCTTTAGTGCAACACGGTTTTCAAGGTTTGGTCGGAATATCACGAGCAGAAGGATCGGGAGAAACCATGCTAAGAAAAGACCGCCGTTATGTGCTTTCCAGAATTGGCTTCCAAGGAGAATCGCGGCGGAACAACTCATGAGTGTCCCCAGATGTTTTGGTGAAGGCCAGATCGCCATAGTAGCCATCATCACCAAGAAGCCGGCGAGCACAGGAAGCCGAAAAACTGGGTCGTAAGAAGGGAATGCCCAGAATCCCTCGAGGCTTACGCTACTTGGAAAGATCCAACCGAACATCTGACGTAATTGGCCAGCAAAGATCGCGAGTGTTGGCGAAGTACACCAAAGTCCAATGACAAGGGCTGCTAAAGCAGCTCCAACACCAGTGGCGAATCGACGGACTCCGCGCTCCCAATAAAAACTGCACCAAAGTGGAAGTAGGAATACGGGGTAGTAAATGATACCAATTGCTAACCCTATGAGACCTCCCGCAATTACTGGTCTCCGATATGCTCCAATCGCCCAAACAATCAACGCACCGGGCAAGGCGTGGTCAACTCTCCCGGTCATCATGGCTGTGTATGGGAGAAGAAGATAAAGAACCGCAGCAGCAATACCGAGTTTTATACTTTCAAAGTGTCTCCACCCAACAAAAATCATCCCGCTGACGATCAGTAGTTGGGAAATAATAGCCATTGCTCGAGCTGTTGTTTCGTGAACGACTCGTGGCGGTGGTTCTTTCGTTTTGCCGCCTGCCGAGGAAACTGCCTCGGAGGAGAAAACGCGTTGAGTTGAGATGTGTGGCAACAGAAATAGGAGTGGATATCCGGGCCCAAGTCTGGCTAGTTGATCGGCATTTACCTCGGCATCACCTGTCTCGAGTCTGGCTGCAGTCGTCGCTGCTGCAAGGTCGTCCCTTTCTGGTCGCGTGGTGAGAACATTTGCCAAAAGGAAAACAAGGAGTGATATCCCAAGAAAGATGAGGCCACCACTGTTGAGGTTGGGCTCAAGCATAGGTCTTCGCACCATGAGTGAGTCACAGAGCATGCGGATAATAAATAAGCCGGTGACTACAAACAGCCATACGTAGCCAAGTTGTTGTGCATCAATATTTGCTTTAAAGCCACCGTATTCAACGGCCAGAAGGCCTGGTGCGAAAAGAATCAGGCTGGCGAGATCAACATTACGAATACTCAAAGCTCGATTGAATTTGAAAAAAACTGCAATCGAAAGAAGCGACGCAAGGTAAAACCAGGTCGTTGGATTAACACGGTAATAGTGAAAGAGTATTTCGCTCATCCGTCTCAGCAGGATGGAGGTGGCGTTTAGGACAAACGTTGACAATCAATTAGACTACGTCGCTTACTGTCTGCAAGAAAGGAACGAAAGACGTCAGACTAGCACAAAGAAAAGACAAAAGACGGTTTAGTTCGGTCGTAACGATTACTCTGCTGACTTATCTGACTTTTTCGCGAAATCGCTTGAGTAATCTGGCCAGCATCATTGTTGTACTGGCTTCTGGGCCACATCCTGAAACAGAAGCGACTGAGCTCGTGATGTCTTGGAGAAAAGTTTTTTTCAAGCACGTTGTCCGTGCCTCAATGACGCTGGTCCGTGCGGCGTGCTTTTAGAAAGGCCAGATCAGAGGGGCTAAAATAATGGTGATGACCATTACTATCAAGTTTAATGGCCCGCCGAAACGAAGGTAATCACTGAATTTGTAGCCACCCGGCCCATACACCATGAGATTTGTCTGGTAACCAAGAGGACTGGCGAATCCACAACTTGCGGCTACGGTAATCGCCATAATGAATGGCATTGGATTGAGGCCGAGATCAGTAGCGGTTTGCCATGCGATTGGAAAAATCAGCACAGCCGCGGCGTTGTTACTCATCGTTTCAGTAAAAATCATCGTGACAAAATAAATTGCTGCCAAGACAAGGTATGGTCGATCACCCGCAGCCCCAATAGTGCTTTGAGCAAGGAGTTCATCAAGCCCTGTTTTTTCAATGGCTCTGGCAAGTCCGAAACTAGCGGCAATGAGGAGCAGGGTCTCCCATTCGATAGATTTTCTTGCTTCATTTGGTCCAATACACCCTGTCGCGACCATAGCCGCGGCTGCTACAAGAGCTGCTGCAACCATGGGAACAAGTTCGAGTGTTGCCGCCAACACCATAGCTACCAAAATAGTGCATGCAATCCACGCAAGGTCGTGCCGAGGTGGCTTGGCCCCTTTCACTTCACTCACAAGATAAAAATCACGGTTTGTCTTTTGTCTTTTCAGAAATCGTGGGCTTGCCTCAAGAAGTAATGTGTCACCTGGTTGCAGAATGATATCGCCAATTTTTTTCCTTAAACGCTCTCCATTTCGAGCGACTGCAATAATAACAGCATCGTAAGTCGACCGAAATTGACCCTCACGAATTGTCCGGCCAACAAGAGGGCACGTATTGGAAACAACAGCTTCTAGAAGAGTGCGTTCAGATCGAGGTCCATCTAATTGGAATACTTGGTCTGTAGCTGGCCGAAGTCCACGTATCTTTTGTAACTCCACGACTGAGTCGACCACGCCAACAAAAACTAGCCGATCGCCTTCTTCAAGTCGTTCTGTTGGTTCGACTGCCGCTCGTACATGACCAGCACGATCGACTTCCATAAGAAATAACCCGTGGAGTCCACGAAGACCAGCTTGTTCAATTGTTCGTCCGGCAAGAGGGCTCCCGGATTCAACGACCATCTCAAGTGAGTATTCCCGAGGATCATCACCCGCACTTACCGCTGGCCTGCGATCTTTTAGAAGCCATTGGCTTTTGCTGGCAACAAGAATGTACGCGAAGCCAACAATCAGGAGAGGTACACCAAGCCATGTGATATCAAACATGCCAAGTGACACGCCGGTTTTTTCATTCAGTAAACCACTCACAACAATATTTGTACTTGTCCCGATGAGCGTGCAGAGGCCGCCAAGCACGACGGCATCATTCATAGGCATTAAGATTTTGGAAATACTCAATTGGTGTTTGTGAGCCCAGGTTCGCACGGCAGGCACCATTAAAGCGACCACTGGGGTGTTGTTCATAAAACCAGAGAGGACTGCGGGTATTGTCATTGTCCGCACCTGGGCTTCATGGAGAGAACGCGGTCGGCCAAGCCCCCGATCGATGACAAGTGCAAGGGCTCCCGTTCGATGGACAGCTGCTGCCACGACAAACAATGCTGCTACCGTGAGCATTCCTTCGTTACTCATTCCTGAGAGTGCTTCAGCAGGACTAAGAACTCCAGATGCTAGTAAAACAATCACAGCACCAAGCATGGCCATGTCTGGTGCACGGCGACCCAATAGAAGTGCAAGCAGTGTCGTGCCCACCACAAGTGCGGTAAGAATCCCCTGCCAGTTTTCGTACCAAAAGCTAAGGTTCATAGCTGCAGTTAAAAATAAGGAATATTATGCACCGACGGAATTCTCTGTTGGTACTCGTACGAAGTCTTGCCAAGAACCTGTCGTGTCGGATACCAGGTCCTCAAACAGAGTTCCGATGAAAAGCCCTCAGAACACCTTTCTTGGAAAATCGACGATGATTGATTGCCTGCTTGAATGCAACAAGACTTTCATCGCAGACGAATTAAATAGTAATTCTACCCATTACTTAAAGAGAACTGTCAAGCAGGCGTTCCTGGCATCCCGGATAGGATGTGTTGATTCGAGGGTGGGTGAACACATCACTGCGTAGATCACGCGGTACTAGTTTTGCCCATGGAAAAATTGCAAATAAGGCCTCGTTTTACAATGTCGGGGTCTGGCACCTCTGAAATATGCACTTATACACCTCAAAAATCCACACGTTATTGTGTGCGGTCTCACGCGATATGGTGGTATTGCTACTTTTAAAAATGGAGTGCGGGAGATGTACCTTGCTGACTGGCTTTGCGCTGGATCCGGGGTGAAGACAGCAGCCGATGCCATTGTCCAGAAGCACCGTCTTTCAGCCAAAGAAAAACTCAAATTTCCTACGATGGAGAGTGGGCGAGTGACGATTGATTACCTCGAAAAGATTAGCTCTTATTCGTAATGTAAAACTGAAGGATAAGACTCTCCGATTGCACGGTTGGATTTGCCGCGAGAAAACAGGAAAAGTTAAAGACGGTAGTCTCTTTTGTGAAACTGGACGAGAAACGAGTAAAAGATGTCATTGTAAGAAAAATGGCAGGGAGAATTTATAGAGAGAAGTGGGGAATTAAAGTCTTGTGAATCAACGAGAGGGGCTCGCATTGATTCACAATGCGAGCCCCTACTCTTCTCATTTGCCCGTTTTAAAAGTGTTTCCAAATACAAGAAACCTGGATTCAACCTGTTCGTCCTACTGGAGTGGAAGTGTTGGCAGTAGCAATCTCCTTTCATATGTGATGCCCGAAGATCGACTCCGGCAACCAGTTGGTATTTTCTCTCATGACGAGACTCCCGTGCACAAGCCATGCCAAATGAATTGTAAAAAAGTTAGGCTTTGCATTTCCTATAACATTGGGAAATAGCATTTTGAATTTTTTGTGCGTGAGTGATGTCCATTGCTTGGTGCATATCAAGTAAGCACTGTGTGTTGATGAATTAGGCATTCTTTTTTGTGATTAAATAAAATGCGACTCTATCCCTGTGATAAATATTCCCTTCCGTTGCCAGAGGGTCATCGTTTTCCTATTCAGAAATATGAGATGCTCCGTAAACGTCTCGAGCAAGATGTGGCGAGGGGAACACCATTTGCGTTCATTGAACCTCATGCAGCCAATGATGAGGAATTACGTCGGGTGCATTGCCCTGAGTATTTGGGCCGAGTCTTCCGTGGGACACTTACACGCGCGGAAATCCGGCGTATCGGTTTTCCGTGGAGTGAGGAACTTATTGAGCGATCGCTTCGGAGCACTGGCGCTGCAGTCGATGCAGCGGTCTCTGCTTTACGTGATGGTGTGGCAGCGAGTCTTGCAGGCGGCACGCATCATGCAGGAACCAATTGGGGTGAAGGCTTTTGTATTTTTAATGATACGGCAGTAGCTACAAGAGAAATTCAGGATAGAGGACTTGTTCAACGAGTGCTAATCATCGATTGTGACGTCCATCAGGGAAACGGTACGGCTGAAATCTTCACGCATGATGATTCGGTATTCACACTATCACTGCATGGGGAAAAAAACTTTCCGTTAAGAAAATATCCAAGTTCGTTAGATGTTCCATTAGTTGATGGCACATCGGATGAGAGCTATCTTGCTGCGCTACAGAGAGCTTTAGGAGTTTCTTTTTCGAACTTTAGACCAGATATCATTTTTTATATTGCTGGGGCGGACCCGTATGAAGGAGATCGTTTAGGTCGCCTTGGTGTTTCTCAAGAAGGCCTTTTGCTGCGTGACCGTCTCGTCTTTACCACCGCTTTGACTCATTGTGTACCTGTGGCGATCGTTTGCGGTGGTGGGTATTGCAATGATCTCTCCATGATTGCAGAAATTCATGCAGCAACAATGCGGGAAGCAGCAAGTTTCGAACAGCAATTCGCTGAGGTAAGCCGATAATAAGTATAGCGTTGGCGGTTGCTACCAAGCACTGTGAACGGCATATGACGGGCGATAGGTGTAGTCTTGATATGTCCAGCTTTTTCCACCGGTGTGTACGACACGAACTCGCCGGCCACCGTGCCATTCCCAACGACCACCCGTTTCAATATCGAAGACTCGTCCTTCATTGGATGCGAGATCAAGATTCCACCGTCCATTGTCCGAAAGTTTAATCATGGGGCGTGCACCCTGAACCATAAGTCGTTTGTAAAGTTCGGGCGAACGTTCTTCAAGTAGACTGAGTTGATCTTCCCTTCCCTCACGAATATCAAATTTCCAAGCTGGTTGAACCGATCCCGGTCCCATTGCAAATTCAAAAATGCGTTTTTCGCTGAAGCGACTCCAGACATGATGTCCGGATAGTGGTGAGAATCGAAAATAGACGGCACCCGGTTTGAGATCTTTTTTTGAATGCGGTTTCAATGTTTCCGTGAAAAGGTTAAGTCGGTAGATAGTGTTTTTATCGAGTTTGCTCGTCTTTGATTGTTCTGCTCGTATCATTGGAAAACAGGAAGAGACAAGAAATAGAAAAAGAAAGGTCCGCATTAAGAGACGGTGGACTGGCAGGAAACGTGCGATTGTCATGAAAACCCCGAACGTGTTGTCGATTACTCATACTTCCCATTAACTTTACGTACGAATCGACAGGAAGCAATTTTTGCTGGCCAGTTAGTCCTTCCAGAATCAGCATAGGAGCTCATTTTAGACGTTATTGCTGGTAAAAACAGGATGTTTGATTCAAACGTCATGTGCCGAATGTTGGTGCTACCTCCTCAACAATGTCATTATTGTCCCTTCAGCGTCGTGATACTTGAAATAAGAAAGTAAGAATGAAAGACGGCACTCAGTTGACAGGGGCTGGCACCAGCCCAGGAGGTCACTTCAGGGATGATTTGCTGGCAGGCATCGTCGTATTTCTTGTTGCGTTACCGCTTTGTATTGGAATCGCACTTGCATCAAACGCTCCTCCACTTGCGGGTGTTGTTGCAGGAATTGTTGCTGGGCTGATTGTTGGTCCGCTGAGCAACGCCCAGGTTACGGTCTCTGGGCCGGCTGCTGGTCTTACTGCGGTTGTTGCCGCAGAGATTGCCGCAATTGGTTCGTTTGAAGGATTGTTAGTTGCGGTAGCTCTTGCAGGTGTTATTCAGATTTTCTTGGGAATTATTCGTGGCGGCTTCATCAAGTCGTTTGTCCCAGCAAGTGTTGTCCGTGGACTACTCTCTGCAATTGGAGTCATTCTGATTCTGAAACAGATCCCTCACTTATTCGGCCATGACACCGACCCAGAGGGTGAAATGTCATTTTTTCAGCCGGATAAGCAAAACACATTTTCAGAACTTTTGGAAATCCTCAGCGATTTACATCCAGGCGCAATAGTTGTTGGTTTTGTGTCCCTCGCCATTATTTACTTTTGGGGTAGGGTGCCTTTTCTGAAGAAAACTGGGATTCCAGCCCCGCTTGTTGTTGTTCTCTTTGGTGTACTTTGCAGCCTTGGGTTCGACCAGCTCGGTGGATCATGGATTATCACGGCGAGCCACAAAGTAGAGGTCCCTTTACCAGAGACTATTCGGGGGTTTTTTGGATTACTGCCGAATCCAGATTTCAGTCAGATTACAAATCCAGCTGTTTCTTCAGCAGCACTTACCATCGCACTAGTCGGGTCGTTGCAGGCACTTCTCACATTGGAAGCTGTTGACCGACTTGATCGAGAGAAGCGAAGCACATCACCAAACCGGGAGCTTATTGCTCAAGGCATTGGAAACATCGTTTCCGGGATGGCTGGGGGGCTTCCAATGACATGCGAAATCGTTCGGTCAAGCGTAAATATTGATGCAGGTGCCCGGACAAAAATTTCTACGATCCTGCACGGTGCTCTCCTGGCAATTGCGGTTGTGCTTCTTCCCCAGGCCATTAACCTCATTCCACTTTCAGCACTTGCAGCGATTCTGATTGCCACAGGTCTCAAGCTGGCGAGCCCACAGGTCGTAGCAGAACTCTGGCGATCTGGTAGGTATCAATTCATTCCGTGGCTTGTGACCTTGCTTGCCATAGTTTTGACTGATCCACTTATTGGAATTCTGATTGGCCTTGCAGTCAGTACGATATTTATTCTCTGGAGCAATCTTCGGAGGCCAATGCGATTGGTAGTAGAGCATCACCTTGGCGGCGACGTTACGAGAATTGAGTTAGCAAGCCAAGTCAGCTTTCTTAATCGAGCGGCATTACGGAAGGCATTCGACAATATTGAATCCGGAAAACATTTCTTGGTTGACGCACACGACACCGTATACATTGACCCCGACATTCTGTCTTTGATTAAAGAATACCGTGATGTTATCGGCCCTGCCCGTGGTGTTCATGTCAGTACTCGAGGCTTTCGGGACAAGTATCAAATTAAAAACCGAATCGAGTTTGTTGATTTTTCAAGCCGTGAATTGCAGGAGCATTCAACACCAGATAAAGCATTGAGTTATCTGCTTGCAGGGAATCAACGGTTCCAAGAAGGTCGTCGTCTACAACGTGACTTCAATAGGCAGGTCACGTCTACTGCAGTGAGCCAGCATCCAATGGCAGTTGTGCTGAGCTGCATTGATTCCCGAACTCCAGCAGAGATCATTTTTGACTTGGGGCTCGGAGATATCTTTAGTGTTCGTGTAGCAGGCAATATTGTAACGCCAGAAGTTCTTGGCAGCATTGAGTTTGGATGTGTTGCGGCAGGTGCAAAGCTTGTCGTAGTCGTTGGGCATAATCGGTGTGTTGCGGTTCAGTCAGCAATTGATTCTGTCCATGGAAAGCAGTCACCAGATCTTCGGGAATGCGAATACGTGAGGCCTATTGTTGAAAGTCTTGAGTTAGTTGTTCATGAGAAAAACAGGAGCAGTCTACAGGTACTTGATGAAGAAGGCACTAAAGACGTAACCGATACTGACGACGTTGTTCGACGAAATGTCCAACGGTCTGTGCGTGAAATCATGCAAAAGAGCACAGCAATTGCGGCACTCATAGAATCTGGTCAGGCAGGCATTGTTGGCATGGTGTACGACGTTACAACCGGTGTCTGCCATGTGATGAATGAAACATCACATGGGATGACAACGATCAAACAAGACAATTCGTATGAGATATGAGTCGTCTGTGGAATGATTATCGCAAATCATGGAGTGGCAACAGAACGGATGAAGTTTTCTGTCACTTCCATTGTTGGAGTAAACCATGGTTCCCAATTCCATTCGCTATGAAGCCCGCCTGTCAGGTTGAAACCTTCGTTTCGGATTCCCATCTTTTCTAATCTTGAACGAATTGCCTTATGGGCCTCTGGATTGCCTTCGGTGATAAAAAGCATGGGAGGTTCATTTCCAGACACCCAATGCGATGGTGATGCTTGCTCGTAAATATCTGGAATAGCTTCTGGGAGTCCACCAAAAAATAATTGATAATTCGAACCCTGTTTTCTCGCATTGAGCAAGGCTCGTTCATCGTTGGTTATCGATGGGCCCGCAACAGCAATGCATGCAGCCATAGAGCTCGAGCGTTTTTTGCTGTCTGGCAAATCGAGTCCTGCTTCAGGTCCAGCTGTTGCGGCAAGTGCAACAAGATGAGCACCGGCTGAGAATCCCATGAGAACAATGTTGTCGGGGTTCGCGCCCCACTGAGAAGCATTGGATCGAGTCCAGCGAATAGCGTCTTTCAGGTCATGGATCGCGGCTGGGAATGTGGCTTCTCCAGAAAGTCGATATTCAGGGCACACGGCTATATAGCCACGACTTGAAAACCATGCCGCTTTTGTGTGTTCGCCGGAGCGATCTCCCTTTTTCCAGCCACCTCCATGCACGAGCATCACAACAGTTTGTGTCGTATTTACTTTTTTAGGAACAAAGATGTCTATATGCAGCGGACGACCATGCCGTTGAGAGTAGACAAGGTTATTCGTCTGTTGCACGCCAACAGATGCTTTGAGTTTTTTGTGCGCAATGTGTAGGCCACGGCTTGCGTAGTATTTCCGTAGCTCGTTAAAGTTTTTTGGACGTGGGCCCTTGTCGAATTGAGGAAGATCGGCATGAGCTAATGAGCACGTCAAGATGACACAAACAAGAATTACCTGCTTCATTCATTGCGTTCCTTTGGGAGTAAAAAGAGTAGCCGCTTTTCTGTAATGTGGGCGATGAATGGCATGTTGTGTCCAATCATCAACAAGATTGGCATAATCTTTTTCAAGCTGTACGCGAGTGTGTCGAATCGCTTTGTCGTTGATTCGATTATGTAGTTCGAGCGGGTCTTCTTTGAGGTTGTATATTTCTGCCGTGGGCTCCATGCCGTCACCAGTGTATGGCCAGTAAATATATTTCCACTCACCTTTTACAAAACCCAGACTGAAGACCTGCTCCGGTCCCCATACGTTGATAAGTGGAATGATACGATCCCGCTTCGGATTTTTATTGTTTACATAGTGCTTGAGCAGACTGGTTCCATTTCCATGATGAGCCCTGCCTAGTGCCGCATCGAGAATCGTTGCTGCTAGATCTATGTTGCCGGTCACCGCGTTGCATCGATTATTTTCTTTTCGAGATCGTGGGTCATATATGATGAGTGGAACACGGGAACTTTCTTCGTAAGGAAGCACTTTGGACCCGTATCCATGAGCTCCACAGAGATAGCCGTTGTCAGATGTGAAGATGATGAGTGTTTTGTGCTTTACACCAGAAATTTCAACGGCCTCACGAATCATGCCAACAGCTACGTCTACAGCGTAGATAAGTTGGTAGTACTTCGCCATGACTTCGTTGTAAGAGTCGTTGTAGTGCCAGTCTTCAAACCGTTGGTACTGTCGCCCTTGCCGTGACTGTTCTGAGAAATGTGTTCCATGCTCGCGTCCAAAATTTTCTGGTTTTGGGAAATGTGTTTTAGCATAGATATCATCATAGAGTGTGTCTGGTTGAACTGGTCGATGAGGCGCTTTAAAGCTAATTGATAAACAGAACGGCTGGTCTTTCTTCGCAGATTCTCTTATGAAGTCGCTTCCAAAGGCTCCGTAGGATCGAGTTGCATGAGGGTATTTTTGTGCGTACTTCGCCATCGATTCATTTCTTGCAGTGACGAATGATGTTTGTCCGGGGCCGCCCCCCCACGCGTCAAAGTCATTTTCTGGATACCGACCACCCTTGGATGTGTCCTCAATCGTGAAGCCAAATTTCCCTGCGAACGCAGTTCGGTAACCAGCATCGCGGAGAAGCATGGGATAGCTTTTCTCCCAATCTTTACGTCTCATCTGCCCATCGCCTGTCGTGCCGGTGCCAAAGTTGACGCCGTGCTGATATTCCAAAAGACCGGTCATGACAGTCGCTCGGCATGCCATGCAGATGGCAGTGGTGTCATAATGGCGATCAAATGCCACTCCATCAGTTGCAAGGGCATCAATGTTCGGTGTCTTCACGCCAGGTGCTCCGAAGCATCCCAGAGACCTTACGTTTTGGTCGTCAGTCATGAGGAAAATAATATTTGGACGATCATCAGCAATCCCACGAGTCGCATTAAAAAAGATGATGAGAAAGAGTGCTATCCTCATAGAATTATCTCCTGGTCAGGCGATGTCGATGTTGCGTTGTTGTAAATAAGATATCAGGTCCGAAAGGAAGAAGATGCAATTACGTCTCCCACAAACAATAAATAGCGGTCACGGTGAAATTGTTCAGTTCAAAGAATGTATTCATGAGCCTGATGGCGACCGAATTCTATTTGAGGGATCTGTGCAGCCTGGTTGCGGACCAATTTTGCATGTTCATCTTCATCAGGCAGAGGGGTTTGAAGTAAAGCAGGGAGTCATGGCATACCAGACCCCGGGTTCTGATGTACAGCATCTTCAAGTGGGGGAAAGCACAGTCTTCGAAAAGTCTGTACCACATAGATTTTGGAATAGTAGTGACGAGGAACTGATGCTTATTTCTTGGGCAAAACCTGCAGGGAATTTACAGTGTTATATGACAATTCTTTTTTTATCGACATCCAAGCGGAGTTCCAATAGTCCGGGGTTGTTCGATGCAGCGTATCTTGCGATGCAATACCGAGGAGAGTTCGATGTTCTTGAAGTTCCTCATGCCATGAAACAGTTTGTGTTTCCTGTAGTTTATTGGATTGGTCAAGCACTTGGATTGTATAAAAAATATGAAGCTAATTCCTTGGGGAAGTAATTCCAAAACTTGCAGGGCGAGAAATAGGTTCTAAGGTATGGTAAATGTATGGTGCTGCGTTGTGATCAGGAAGAGGGTGCGGTCTGTTGTATAGGGGAATCACATGCTTGTGCCCGGCTGATTCATCAATGATCTTGTCACGGTACTTGTAGCGATCAGTGTGGCTGAAAAACTGATTCAGCTTTGACTTTTTAGGAGTAATTCAACATGGTGTCTCGACTCATTCTCTGTGGGCTGTTTGCAGCCGTTTGCTTAGAGGTGTTTTCACAGGAGATCAATAGCCTTGGACCTCCAGGTTCAACACTTGCATTTAGTGACGAATTTAATACAGCAGTTCTTAATACTGATATGTGGGGATTCGGAATCAATGATAGAAATGTGCAGAACACTGGGGTCGATTGTGCATACACGAAAGAGAACATCTCGTTTCGCGATGGTTTTCTTGTCTTTACGCAGCGAAGAGAAACGCCCCCTATTCTTGGTAAAACATGGACCTCTGAGAAAACATTTAATTACTCTTCCGGAGGCATTCACACGCACGGCGAATTTGCTCTGAAGAACAACATGTATCTTGAACTTCGCTGCAAGTTGCCGAGCAACAACGGTGGCTATGGAGCTTTTTGGACAATGTCCAACAAGGTGGGGGATTGGAAGCCAGAAGATCTGCTCGAAATTGACATGTTTGAATTTATTGGAAATCGTGAAAAGACTCGTTTTTGGAGTGGCTTATGGTGGCATGATTTCCGAAAGAGTGAAGTTCCCCAAGCAGTAGATGTGAAACATGTAAAGAAACGATCTGAAGATCATTTCTTCGTTAATGAACAGCGATTCAAGGCACATTTTGGTGAAGGTGTCAAAGTCGATCACTCCCATATCGATTTCTATTCATTCATCACATTCGGTTTACAGGTTACAGATGACACAATGACGTGGCACCTTGTACAAAACGGTCCAGCGTGGAAGTCGGATCCCTATCTCGTATTCAAAGGGGGCACGGTTCATAACAGAACATATGGCCAAGTCCCTGATGTTCAGTGGGAGCGAAATGTTCCAGTAAAGATGAACGCCCGTATTATTCTCAACTATGCGTTGAGAAATGCGGATTGGGCTGGGGGGCCAGCAGAGGATAGCCAGATGCCGTCAGAAATGTTGGTGGATTATGTGCGGATTTATGATACACCTGCGAACGCCACCAACAATTAGCCCAAGGGTAGAAGTAGAGCCCCGATATTCGTGGTTTCAATGAAACGGCTTAAGGGCGTTTTTGCTCACCACCAAGTCGAACCAGGGTTCCCGCGGTTAATGACAAGTCATTCATTGGGCATGACGCATGCTACGGATCTTTTTTTGGTTCGATCCCAGTTCTCCTTGTCCACAATGCGAAACTGTAGTGGAAGCTTGCCACTGATAAAAAGTAGGGAGAGTCAGCTTTGTCCACAATACGTTCGTAGTAAGATTTGTATAAGACCGTTTCCGAACTCGTTCCTTGAAGCCAGTGATCAATTATGAAATTCCTTTTGAAAAGTTATCCCTTTGTCGATTCGAAAGACATCTATGACGCCAGGAAAAAGCAGTTCTCTGTTTGGGGCCCATATAAAAGTCGTGTCATTGGTAAGAAAAAATATCATCTTGTCCATAACCGGGCCAACTTACGCCAATCTTCTTTGGGCTATCTCACATGTACGTCAGGAATACACGCAGAATCTAGAATCCCTCAAGAGCGATATTGGCTCATTCTCCCTCTCAAAGGGCACGTCGAAGTTGAAATAAATGGCCAAGCATTTACTGCAGATACAACCAGAGCTGTGCTCCAGGCTCCGTGGGAAGATTTGAAATTTCGTTCAACACCAACAACTCAGACATTTTTCTATGGGATTGATATGGCACTGATACATAAGTCACTTCCAGAAGGTTTCCGTGGCCGCTGTGGCTACACACTTGAGGGACCATATAGAAACGTTTTGAAGCAGACGCTTGTCGGTTTTGCTGAATCGTTAGATGATTGGGCCACCGGCGCGGTAGGTGCAAAACGATTGCCAAGTTTCTTCAACCATCTTGAATCGACTGTGTCGGCGTGTCTTGCAGACGGAATTCGAGAGTGGGCAACAGGTGGCTACGAAGGTGGTCGAATTGGGAGCATGCCTATTATGACAATCCGCACGTTCATTAGCGACAACCTTGCATCAGAACTGACTGTAGGTGAGATTGCAGCAGCAGCGGGAGTGAGTATTCGAACCCTCCAGAAAGGTTTTGTGGATCATTATTTTATGAGTCCAAAGCAGATGCTTAAAATGATGCGTCTCGATAAAGCTCGGGAGTTGCTCAAGGCACGGAAAGATAATGCACGTTCCGTGAGTGAAGTATGCAAGGCAGTGGGGTACGGACATGCAGGACGATTTTCCCGAGAGTATGCAGAGCGATTTGGAGAATCACCATCGGAGACACTGAGGCCAGTGAAAGCATTGGCAGACTGAGAGAAAGTTTGTTTCGTGAGTGTTTTTGGGCATGACGTTACCCAAGATGACCCAGTCGAAATGTTATTCCCAGTTGTAGGCAGCAAGGCTATTTAGTCGGCGAATGAATATCTGGTTCTTACTTATAGCGATATGTCCCCATGTGTTATTTTCTGCAACACGTCGTCTATCTATCAGGTTGAACTTATTTGGGTCGGCACTGATCAGAAGTAATTCACCACTTTCATCAAGCACAAGAATCTTGTCATTCAGGACGGCCATGCTCTGATACTTACCGAAAGGAGTTGTTCTCCAAGTTTCTTCACCCGTTTCTAGATGAATGCAGACGATTCGTTGGTTTCGTAAGTGGAGAAAAATGTGGTTGGCGACAACAACCGGCGACGACATATAGGCTTGGGATTTCCCGGACCAGATCTCCTCAAGCGAAGTATTCTCATCGGTATGCTTCCACAGTTGGGAGTGCCCAGAGTGAGCACTGGTGAAAATCGTTTCATTATGAACGGTAGGCGTCAATATATTCATGCCACGAAAGGCTTCGATGTTTTGTGACCACATTTCATCGCCCGTTAGGGGATCAACTCCTTTGAGTGATTTTCTTGTCTGTACAAGAAGGATTTTTTTGTTTTGAAGAGTTGTCATGATAGGAGAGCTAAACGCACTTCCAAACATTCCGCCACCATCGTTTGCAACTCTCCAAATAGTTTCTCCGTTTGTTTTGTTGAGTTTGATAAAGCCACCTCCAGCCTGCACAAATAGTGCATCACCGTGTACCAGTGGTGAAGATGCAAAACCAAAGGCTGGCATTGGCGAATCAAAGCGTTGCTTAAAATCAACATGCCATTTTGTGTCTCCAGTTGCACAGTCAAGTGCATAAAGGACATCGCGCATGCCGGCGACGAAAAGAGTTTCCCCATCACATGCTGGTGTTGCTCGAATCCAACTTCCATTCGATGCGGCAAAAAGCGGCACAGTCATGGCCCCTTCCCACTCCGTTCTCCAGAGTTCCTCGCCAGTCGTCTTGTCGTACGCATAGACAACTTCTGTTTTCTTTTCGTCGGTTTCAGTTGTAAATACACGGTTCCCAGCAACGATAGGACCGGAATAACTTGGTCCTTGTTCGACTTCCCAAGATAGTTCGAGATGAGTTTCATCAAGGGAATCTGGCCACTGTGTGCCAACAACCCGGCCGTCACGTGTTGGGCCTCGCCACTGTGGCCAGTCGGTCGGTTTCAGTTCTTCTGCGAATACGACAGCGCTGAGAATGAAGCTTAGGCAACTGAATAGGCCAACGCGGCAGTATTTTGGAAAACACTTCATCAGATGTTTTTCCCCAAAAGAAAATGAATAGGAATGCATAAGGCTAGAAGCACAATAACTAGCCATCGACATTCTTTTTTCAAGTCTATTTAAATCTTCACAAGACGGATAGTCGGGGCCAGAATTACCAACTAAAACGTCCTGATTGAGAATGAGGACAAGGATGCCTGCTTAACGAAGAGAGCCGCGATTGAGGACCATAGTTCTCTATTGTTTTATAAGAATCTTCAGATTCATGGTATCTGTTTGAAATTAGTTTTATCTTGGCGTTGCCTTCTGTGCCACATCGGTGAGTAAAACTGTTTACTGATCAGGTTTCAGTACAGACTGTTATGTCTTGTGAGCACTGACGGTTGGTTCATCGGAAATCATTGGAGTGAAGCAGATATGGAAATGACAGTTGCGAGAATAAAATGGCTGACTATTTCGATTTGTATTGTGTTATCTATGATAAGTAATTCATTGCTTGCGATGGAGAGGCAGCCGAATATTCTCATCTTCCTCATGGATGATATGGGATATGGTGATATTCATGCGCTCAACCCAAATGGATCCGGCTTTGAGACACCACATCTCGATCACCTTTTGAAAATGGGTGTAGTGTTTATAAATGCCCACTCGTCTGCATCTGTTTGTGCGCCGACACGATACGCACTACTCACCGGCAATCATGTCTATCGCGGACGTAATCCGGGCGGCACATGGGGCCATTTTTCAGGGAGCCAAATTGTATTGAATCAAAAAACGATTGCGGACGTCCTAAGGCCAGCCGGCTATTCCACAGCGTTTTTCGGGAAAAGCCATCTTGGTTCCACATTTTTAAAATCTGATGGGACAGTCGCACATGGTTTTCACGATGCTGATTTAAGTCAGCGTTTTCATGATGGGCCTATTGATCATGGTTTTGAATACTCGCTCACTCTTCCCGCGGGAATTCAAAGTGAGCCATATGCATTCTTCAAAAATGACCGCCTTGCACGTTGGGATAATACGCAGAAGTCCTGGCAGCATTTTGCAGATGATGACGTTGCTCGTACTTATTTT
>WLWF01000468.1_pt1 | contig 38919 bp, 32 predicted proteins | sample 6718331 | NCBI WGS metagenome assembly WLWF01 (sample SAMN12718692, study PRJNA515312) | sponge metagenome | isolation source: marine sponge | host: Mycale hentscheli | place: New Zealand: South Island, Marlborough, Capsize Point | collected 2003-05-01 | reverse complement strand
CGCCCAAATAATTCATCTCTGCTCTGATTGGTATTCATGAGGCAACTCTCAGTCTGCTTTCAACACACGAATGAAGCTGCTTCTTCGTCCGAAAGAGTGCCTTTCGTACCGCTTCAACGGTCATGCCAAGCTGATCCCCAATTTGCTTATATCCAAGTTCATCTGTAAATCGTGATTTCAAGACAGCGCGGCCGCGATCAGTAATTTTTTTGAGGCAATGCCGTATGGCATCGCGCCGAGACGTTGACTCATCATGTTTTCTATGTATCTGAAATTCATCAAAGGCTGCATCAACTGCATCGTCCAAGAGTCGTTGTGCAAGTGACATGTCTTGCTGATACCGACGTTTTGCACGCAGCACCTCAAGTCGGACAATCGATCGACACCACGCCAAGATAGACGTGCCCTCCTGGAACTGATCATATTTATTCATGACGACAATCAGTGCTTCCTGCACCGCATCTTCTGCTGCCGCAAAGTTCCCAAGAAGTGAACGTGCGTAGGCAAGTAATTCGGTACGACATCCGAAAGCTGCATGCACGACACGGTCTTTTTTACTTTCATGGTCACTCATCAAGACAGTTCACATTTCTTTGGATTCAAATATGTCTTTTACAAATTCCGGTGTGATGGACTCTTCAAGTTCCGACAAGTATTCCTGTACGTGGTACTTTTCTATTGGAGTCAATGGATTGTGGACAGCGTTCACGCTGGCAAGTCCAAGCAGGGTACACATAGGGATGACTAGCACCTTCATCAATACATTCCCTTCCTTCAGTTTTGACTGCAAATAACGACTACTCAATACCGTCTGCGTTTACCGATCGTGGACATCTCATTGTGCGTCTATATATTGTGCGTCTATATAGAGGCCCTTTATTTGAAGGCCTTCAAAAAGCCGCTTATTTGTGAAAATCGAACGTTTGGCCTTCAAAACGACGTTATTCACCCGGTTTCCCCCGAAAACCGGGGTGACTAAAATCGAACTGGGTGAGTGAGAGGTAAATGAGCTCACCACTCCCTACTGTTCATGGATTAACTGGATTCACGGCGACTGATTCAATATCGAGTTGTTCGCTCGCCTAGAAGGCCGAATCTGGCTCTATCCACTCGGTCGAAGTACTTAAAAAGTTGAGCGCAAACACGGCACCCGTTCTTTTGAAATTATCACGGTTCATATATTTGTTGCCTTATAGGGTTGGGATGGCCACAGTACTGGTGAGCCTTTTTGTACGTTGCGCCTATGCGGTACCGTTTGAAGACGTGCAAGTTCTTCTCGGACGTTATTGCGTGGACTGCCATGCTGGTGATGATGCTGAGTCGGACATTGCCATTGATACGTATACAGCGAGTCATGCTCGTACAATCGATCGAGAGAACTGGAGAAGAATCCTTCGTCAGGTGCAGGGCAGGGCAATGCCCCCTGATGATGCAGAACAGCCAACTGATGAAGAAAGAGAGCTCATTGCGCAGTGGATTCTTGATGATGCCTTAAAAGTCGATTGTGCTGGTCCTGAGCGGCCCGGTCGGGTAACGATTCGGCGACTAAACAGGCACGAGTACGACAACACGATTCGTGATCTCTTCGGAGTTGATCTCCAACTTGCACAGACGTTTCCAAGTGATGATGTTGGATATGGCTTCGATAATATTGGTGATGTCTTGTCTGTCTCTCCGGTTCTCTTTGAGCGATATGTTGATGCCGCTGATGAGATTGTCAGAACAATAATTGCGAGTACAGATGTTGAGGCAGCGCCGCGTCGACAGTTTGAAGGGAAGCGTTTCCCCACGCGTGGTCAGGTTACACGAGACTTTACGTTGGAAGATACCGGCAAGTATGTCTTGCGGGTGCGGGCGTGGGGGGATCAGGCAGGAAATCAAGCCTGCTTCATGCTGGTTGGTTTAGATGGCAAGCCATTACGAAAAGAACTTGTGCGGAATGATCGGAATCAACCGACAGACTTTGAAGTAGCTCTTGATCTGAAAAAGGGCGAGCACCAGCTTGGTGTTGCGTTTCTCAATGATTTCTATCTGAAGTCAGGACCACAAGGGAAAAAAATTGATAGAAATCTCAACGTTGATTCGATCGAGTTGATCGGACCGCTTGGCGTGTTACCTGAATCACTCCCTGAATTCCATACACGATTTTTTCAGCCCCCAATTGATCCCGCCGCAACCGTCACGAAACAGACGGAGGCCATCAAGAAACTGCTGAATCCACTCGCATCGCGAGCTTTCCGTCGGCGGGCAACTGTCACAGAGGTTGAGAGTCTTGGGAGAATATTTTCATTAGCTCGCCGAAACGGTGAGACCGTTGAACGGTCAACACAATTGGCCGTCGCAGCCTTACTTGTTTCCCCATCATTTCTTTTCCGGATGGAAATGGATCCAGATCCAGGTGACGTGCGTGATTTGAATGATTTTGAATTGGCGACACGACTTTCGTACTTTTTATGGAGTAGTATGCCGGACGATGAATTGTTTGGTGCTGCTGCGCGAGGTGAACTGCATACCGAAGAACAGCTTGTTCAGCAGGCACGGCGGATGCTGAAAGATGATCGAGTAGAGGCACTCGTTGAAAACTTTGCAGGGCAATGGCTTCAGCTTCGTGGACTAGAAGAAGTAAGCCCCAGCCGCAAGAAATTTCCAACGTTTGATGATCAACTCAGGGAAGCAATGCTTCGAGAGACCGAACTCTTCTTTCGTACGATTGTGTCAGACAACAGAAGTATCCTTGATTTCCTTGACGCGGACTACACGTATGTGAACGATCGCCTTGCCAAGCACTATGGGATATCAGGAGTATCTGGCCCCGAGTTCAAACGAGTTTCTCTTGAAGGTGGTCGACGAGGTGGTCTGCTTGGGCAGGCCAGTATCCTGACAGTCACATCGGACCCGACCCGGACAAGCCCTGTGAAACGAGGAAAATGGATTCTTGAAAATCTTTTTGATGCCCCACCCCCAGAGGCACCACCAGATGTCCCTCAACTGGCAGATGGAGATTCAACGCAACTCACCGGATCACTGCGAGAGCAAATGGAAAAGCATCGTGCAGATCCGGCCTGTGCTTCATGTCATAAAATGATGGACCCACTTGGCTTCGGACTGGAAAATTACGATGCAATTGGAGCGTGGCGAGATCGTGACGGAACTGTAGAAATTGATGCAACCGGAGAGTTGCCGAGTGGACAGACATTCGACGGGCCGCACGAGTTACGGCGTCTTTTACTTCAGCGGCAGGATGACTTCCGTCGATGTCTTTCAGAGAAAATGCTGACTTTTGCCCTTGGCAGGGGGTTAGAATACTACGATGCATGTGCAGTGGAACGAATTGTCAATCGACTTCAATCTGATGACGACCGGTTTGCCATTGTTGTTGAAGAAATCATAAAAAGCCCTGCGTTTCGGCAGCGCGAATCAGGAGAGAGCCAATGAGAAACCAGCTTTCAAGAAGAACCGTCTTGCGAGGCGCTGGGGTCAGTATTGCACTACCACTTCTCGAGGCGATGGCTCCAGTATCTGTTCAGGCTGCAACAGGGTATGGTCGAAAAAAAGAACCACTGCGGATGGCATTTGTGTATGCACCCAACGGCATCCATATGACGAATTGGACGCCACAGGAAGAGGGTAGTGGCTACAAACTACCCCCAACTCTTGAACCACTTCGTGAGTTACAAAGTGACTTTAGTATTCTCAGTGGTCTTGCCCAATATCATGCCAATGCAAATGGTGACGGAGGTGGTGATCATGCCAGAGCCATGGCAACCTTCCTCACAGGTGCCCAGGCGAGAAAGACAAATGGTGTTGATATTAAAGCCGGTGTATCTGTGGATCAGATTGCTGCTGCAGCCGCAGGGAGGCGGACACGATTTGCATCACTCGAAATTGGTGCTGAAGGTGGCAAAACAAGTGGGAGTTGTGATTCTGGATATAGTTGCGCCTACTCCTCAACAATTTCTTGGAAGAGTGAGAATCAACCTGTTCCAAAAGAAAAAGATCCGCGGCTTATTTTCGAGCGATTGTTTGAAGGAACACGTGCCGGTGAATCAAAACAGATGCGGGCAAATCGGCTGAAGTTTAGTCGGAGTATTTTGGATTTTGCACTCGATGATGCAAAACGGTTGGAACAGGTCGTTGGTCAGGCAGATAAACGAAAGCTTGATGAATATCTCACGAGTGTTCGGGAGCTTGAGCAGCGGGTCCAAAGAAAATCACAGGATGAATCAACCACTACAAAAAAAATGACAAAGCCGGATGGTATTCCTGACAGCTATCGGGATCATCTACGGTTACTTGCAGATCTTCTCGTTATGGCGTTTCAGGTTGATGCCACTCGGATTTCAACACTAGTCTTTGCGAATGAAGGAAGTAATCGTAGTTACGATTTTATTGGAGTACCCGAAGGACACCATTCACTCTCACATCATCGAAATGATCCTGAAAAGCAGGAAAAGATTAAGAAAATTAACCGCTTTCACACTGAGCAGTTGGCGTATCTCCTCAAGCGGCTGAAGTCGATCCAAGAAGGTGATAAATCAATCCTTGATCGAACAATGCTTGTTTATGGAGGCTGTATTGGTGATGGCAACCGACATGATCACAACCGGCTGCCAATTCTCCTTGCTGGTGGTGGAGATGGCAGATTAAATCCTGGTAGGCATGTCCAATATCCGAGTAAAACACCACTGATGAATCTCTATGCAAGCATGCTGGACCGTTTTGGTGTCCAGGACAACATGCACGGTGATGCCACAGGCATGCTCGAAAATATTTAATAGTGCCAGCAGTCCATGCTGACTCTGATTGTCGTCAGTCAAGTGATTTGCTCTCGAGTGCAACACACGAAGCACAAACTGTTCGTCGGTCTTTTTCCAGAATGACTGGAGAGTGTTTATAGGCCCTGTGGCTAAGCAATTTGTTGTTCACGAGCCGCATCTACAGTACAACGAGTACGCGTATGCACTGCTATCTGAACTTGTTTGTTTTATATTTTCGAAAATGGTTAGAAGTCACACAATCAAGGGCCTATTCCAATGATAGTTACGATTGCATCAGTCTCACTCCAGTGGGGTGCTCCCATAGTACGTCGTATCGCTCGATGCTTGGCCAGTATTGGAATGTTGACGATGCTTTCTGGCGTGCTGGTTGCTGAAATTTTCGATATGGATACCATACGTAACCCCTCGACGTTAGATGTCGAGGTTCTTCAAGACTGGCATCCTGTTGAAGGCGAGATTGTGACACGACAAAAGTTAGTTACGATCGATGTCGGTGAGTTGTGGCCTGGCCAAGATTTTCGTCTCCCCGTACGAATGGTCGTACCAGCCAGTCACAAGGCAAAGGGTTTTCATCTGACTGGCGGCAGTACACCGGCTCGTCTGGAGGAAGACTTTCGCCCCAATGGAGTCTTTCGAGAACTTCTGAATGGTGGTGTCGGGCTTGTGTTTACCGTTGTTCAGGAGCCCGGCAGTTACGGCGAACGAGATCTCGCGAGAGCAGCTGAGGAACGTTTCGCGAGAACGCTGAATCCACATGTAAAAATTCAATACTGGGCTTGGCCAGCAACATTGATGCGGGCGATTACTGCTGCGTATACCGAGTCAGCTCATTTTGAAAAAGGCAAAGTTGCTGTAACCGGTGGATCGAAAAATGGTGCATCACCCTCAATGGCGATATTGCATGATGATCGCATGACAGCCGTGCATGCCACAGTTTCACCAATTTGGGATTCACCTTTGCGGCTATGTGATCGTGCTGCATGGAAGGAACTTGATTCACAGGAAGGAAGGCGAGGACCTTTTTCTGGGGGACATTATGGACCAACATTTAATAGAGAAGTTTTGGAACAGGGCCATACATGGGAAGACCTTCAGACCTTTACTCGTGAAATATCAGACGAAGTATTCATTTCTCGAAACCTCAAGAACCTTCGGCGCCGTGGTGTTGAGATGCTCTTTCATCCAGGAACGCATGATTGTGTAGCGTACGACATGGCCTGGGGTGGTGCAGAGCACCCGGATATCCCGGTGTATTTAGGAGCTAACACAGGCCATGGGAAAAGGGGACATCCTCGATTGGAGCGAGGTCAGTCGAATAAGTCAGCATTTCTGCTGACACATTTCTTCCCAGAAGAGATCAGTGGCAGATTGCTCGTACCTCCAAAAGTTGAACATGCATTGGTTGATAATGCGATTGAAGTGATTGTGGAGTTTCCAGACGGGTATGAGCCAGAAGGCGGCAGCATCTGGTGGATGTTCGATCGAGCACCTGATGGAAGTCCACACTATCTTAGTGAGCCCATTCCGGATGATAATTTTGCAGAGATGGACTACGATGATCGACGCGGTGTTTGGGTTGCTGAAATTGAGCTTGATGCCAACGCGGAGCAGATTGATTTCTTTAGTAACTATCTCAATATCATTAAGCACAATGGGCGTGCCTACGAAACATATCTCTCAAGCCCCTACACGCGAGTTGTACTACTGAAGCGATAAGTAATACGTCATGTTTTATCAACCATTGCTTCTACCCTCATGTAAGCGACAGAAAGTGAAGAACAGCATGAGTAAAGTCTTCTGTGGCATGGTGTTGGTTGGAGTTGTCTGTTGCTGTGGATTTGTAGAGGCAAATCAGCGTCCACATGCAGTGCTTGTTGTCGGCACACATCACTATTCGCCGCAGACGACGATGCCTTTCCTTGCTACTGAACTTGAGCGACTGGGGTTTCGCACAACGGTTGTTAATCCAGCATGGGATCCAGAGAAAGATGAACGCGGTCTGCCTGGACTTGAAGTACTCAAAGATGCTGATGTCGGCATATTCTTCATGCGTTTTCTCCAGCTGGAAGATGACCAACTTGCCCATATCACAGAATTTATTGAGTCGGGTAAAGCAGTTGTCGGTCTTCGAACGAGCACGCACGCATTTAATTATCCAAAGGATCATCCGCGTCATGCACTCAATAATGATTTTGGACAAAAGGTTCTGGGTTCTCCGTATCTGATTCATCTGGCTGGAAAGACCCAGGTGAAGCCTGCACGTCATGCAGCACACCATCCAATTCTTAATGGAGTAGATACAGCAGGCTGGGTGTCACCAGGCACGCTTTATCTCATCGATGCACAGCCGGGGATTGTACCCGTGTTGATTGGGACTGGGCGGTCAAAGCGCATTGGTACAGTGACAAATCAATTCGGCGTTCATGAACTTGAAGAAACCATGTCAGCACCAATTGCTTGGACATGGAAGAACTCATATGGAAATCGTGTCTTTACCACGGCGCTTGGACATGAAAAAGACTTTATGAACCCAAACTCTGTGCGAGTGATAATCAATAGTGTTTTCTGGTCGGTGAATCAGCCTGTTCCAGCCTCAGAGACTGCTATCAGTACGTTTCCAGTAAGCCCCCAGTAATCCCAAAAGATGAACACAAATCTTTTTCGAAAAAGGAGTATTCTTTTGGTTTCAACAATGTCATTCGAGTCCTCTTTGCAGCTCCTCCATGCATCGCATTTTGATCTATGGCTTTGGTCCATATAAGCACTACGCATCAAACATTACAGAAGTAACGCTTCGAGATATGAAGCTACCGAGGCATGCGTTCAAAACAGTTTTTGAAGTGCGGTTTGATTGTCACATGTTTGAGCTAGCATTTGAGACGATCCAGCCAGATATAATTATTGGTTTGGGGCAACACCCTCGTGCACGAAAGTTACGTATTGAACGACGGTCACATAAACGTGGTCGTCCTGCACAGGCTCGATTTGCAACACTTTCACTCCCCCAAACATCTGAAACAACTGTGGCGTACGATGCTGGTGACTATGTCTGCAACTACTCCATGTGGGTTGGCATAGAATGGTGCATGCGAAATAATGCACGCTACGGTTTTGTCCACGTGCCAAAAGACTACTCACCAAAAAAACTTGCACGATACGTGAGTCGGGCAATCAAGTCATGTGTGACACGTGTCAAGAAAGAATAGATCACAAGTAGCTCGCGTCGCGATCGATTGATACTGTCATAATTCGTGTCGTATCCAAATGCAAATAGACGTTATTTATATTCACCCGCGGGGTCAAATAGTTTCGCATCAAGAATGAGTTGTCGAAACTGTTGCTCTGGAACGTCTTGTAAAAGTTTGATGAAAGCAATGAGTGATGAGACATCTGCAGGACTTATCTGCATAATGGAATACGCGTCACTCATCTCAGAAGTATTTCCATTCTGTTTGCGGTGCGAGTGGTTCATTTTTTGAGTAATTATTTCCCGTACTACCTGCGGAGTTTTGTGCAGGTTTCGTAGGGTGGTCGTCGGTACCTTCGCCATGCCAGGGCTGACACGATGTGATCTACCATCAATAAAATCTGGAAAGGTATGGCAGGCCGCACAATTGCCGACATTGGTATCTCCCTCATATCGAAGGAATGTTTTGAATCCTTCGTAGGCAAGAGGGCTCATGCCCGGTGGGGCCTTGAGTAGAATCCGGCCTTCTTGGTTCGCCAGTCGGCCGAAGATGCGTCCCGAAAAATCTTCCGGGGACTCATCTTTATAGGGTACTTCTGGCAAACGATTGATGTATGCGAAAGCATCAAAGACGGACCGACGGGTGCTGGTAAGACGATGAATCTTTGTTTTCTTTTCAATGCTTTTCGATGCCATATCCGGTTGCTGATACTCGGCCTCTGTCATCCAAAATAGATCATCCCAATACGGTGTATCATTTGGCACTGGGTTCCCTTGGGTACTGCGGCCAGAACGTATGATCTGTGTCAATTTCTGCCGAAGTGCCTCTGCACGTTCACTTTGTGTTTCAAACAGATTGTGTGTTTCACCGGGATCATTTGATAGGTCGTAGAGTTCCTGCTTTCTTTTTTTTGTGGAACCCATCACAAGCTTCCATTGATTTTCACGAATCGCGAATTCACCACGACTACTGTGATGAATCATTGGCACACGATTCACAGTCGTGGCCTTTGTCAGGGCGGGGAGAAAACTCTGGCTATCTTCTCCTGCATCGTGTGGAAGAGAGGTGCCGACTATTTCAGCAAGCGTTGCGAGTAAATCAGTCTGACAGACTGGTGATGTAGAGGTGCGGCCAGGGCTGATAACGCCATTTGGCCATCGAACAATAAACGGAACCCGATGCCCTCCTTCATAAATGGACCGTTTCCCTTCTCGGTAGGGTCCATTGCTGGCATGCTGGAATCGTTCTTTCCGTTTTTTCCAAGTTGTTTCAGGACCATTGTCACTCGTAAATAGAATGAATGTATTTTCTTCAAGTCCTTCCTTTTCAAGAAAGTCTAAAATGCGCCCGACGTGCCAGTCTGTTTCGATCATAAATTCACCGTAGGCACCAGCCTCTCCCTTCCCTCGAAAGTGATCCATGGGAATGACTGGCTTATGCGGAGATGTGTATGGCAGATAAAGAAAGAATGGCTTGTCGGTGTTCCGTTGCTTTATCCATTCAATTGATTGTGTGGTGAAACGGTCAAGGCATAAAATGTCAGAAAAGTCTGGTGCGACCTCAAGTTTACCTGCAAAATTACCTGTAGCATTTGCGTCTTTGACAGCCGATGACTGCTCATACGGAGGCATGATCCGGTAATCATTGAGAGCAATTTTATTTGGTTTTTTTGATGTGTATTCAGTTGGTGGAACGTTGGCAAACCGCCCTTCGAACCAGGCAAGCACGCCATAATTCATTGACGCTGGGATTCCCCAGAAATAGTCAAAGCCTTTATCAAGAGGCATATCAAGAACAGGCTGGCTCCAGTCACGTGTTGTTCTCGTACCAGGAAAATCCATGCCAAGATGCCATTTCCCGACCATTGCTGTTTGATATCCATTGTCCCGAAGGAAGCTCGCAACAGTCATTCGTTGATCGGGTATTAAACATGGTCGTTCCGCCTGAAAGACACCACGTTTTAACTCAGTTCGCCAGCTGTAGCGTCCTGTCAATAATCCATAACGTGATGGTGTACACACCGTATCTGAGCAATGGCCATCAGTGAAAAGAATTCCTTCATCTGCCAGTCGGTCAATATTTGGTGTAGCAAATTTTGAGTTTTTATTGAGACATGTTGCGTCTCCATATCCCTGGTCATCAGTGTAGATCACAATGACATTTGGCATGGTGGCGTTATCTGCAATTCCTGCAGCACCCATGAGCGGTGCAATGGCTGCCACGAGTAAAATATTTTTCATTATTTTTCCTGACGGATTGGCTTCTTATGGAAACGAGTCAGCATCACTATCCAAGTTTTGTCCATTTGAACCAAATTTTGAAAGGAGAGAACAAACTATCTGCGAGCAGTAACCCCTGAATTACAAATGCCGTGATGATGCCAACAAAGACAAACTCCGTTTTGTTTCACGACATTCTCTCTGCTTTGTTTAGTTGCTCATTGTAGGGGCAAGAAACTATGTTCCAGCGCTATTCTCTTATCAGCTTTTCGATCTGTTGCTGGAGGTACTTGTCTCCAGTTGCACCCTCCCAGCGGAGTTCACCGGGCCAGAATTCACGAATGTAACCCTGTTTATCGAGAACATAAACGCTCGGCCACATTGAGTTTCCCCATGTCTGCCAGTTGTCTTTTTCAATGTCAGCAAGAATTGGGAATGTAAAGTCAGCCTCTTCGGCTCGTTGCCGAATCAGATCAACATTGTGTTCAGCTTCTGTCTCTGGTGTTTGAATCCCGATAAGTACAACATTTTTGTCCTCAAACTTTTGTTGCCAATCAGTATATACCGGGTAATTGTTTCTACAGTTGATGCATCCAAATGCATAAAAATGAAGAACGACAACAGTACCTTGTAAGTCAGAGAGTTGCAGCGGTTTCTCTGTGTTAATCCAAAGCCCGGAGTCCTGTAGCTCAGGTGCCTTGATTCGTAAATCCAGGCGTTGCGTGTCATCAATAGACTGTGCCTGAATTTTCTGGGCAAGCTGAGTCAGTGAGATCCATTGTGCTGATGAAAAATTTTGCCGTACCTCTTTCAGCATGTCGTTCCATAGTTCTTCAACCTCAGCCCTTTTTTTGTCTGGCGACTGATTTCGATACGGAAGAAATTCAATATCATATCGATCGAGAAGAGAACGAATTCTTTTCTGGTTTGATGAGCTGACACGAAGGCTTCTCTGCACCGCTGGGGAATGGAGCAAATTCCAAATAGGATCGGCTCCTTCAAATGGATCGGCCGCGAATCCACTTAAGGAAAGATAAATACATGCAAGAAAAAAGCATATGACATGAGAGGTTCTTTGTTTGATTGTCTTTCATTCCTTCCTTTTTGTCACATGGCCTCACGAATACTTCATTTCATGGCTTGTTCGAGTTGGCTAGCTAGGTTCAGTCGTTCAAAAGCCGCGTGCAGTGGGACAAAATAAAAACCTGACGAAACAAATATACCAAACAGCTTTTCCGCTCCTTGTGTTTTGGGGTGTTCTCCAAGTTGATACCAAGCGTGTGGAGTAGCGGAATGGGTAAGGTGGCTACAGAATCAGCATATTTGGTTGTGTATGAGAACCGAAGCCGAAGAGTTGCCAATTTCTTGCTTCTATGACAAAAGTGAAGTACGTTTTATGGGTCTGTTCGGTATCAATGGAAGTGGATTCTTTGCATTCCACCAAAGCCTTTTATGGTTTGCAACGCATCTATCTCATTAATGGTTGCCGTCACAAGAATGGGTATGTTTCTTATTGGTGGTAGTGAAGGCCCGAAGCAAATCGTACGTCAGTATGTTGCGAGGAGTTACTGTCGGAGTGGTAAGAACCGCTTGGTATCCAAAACAGGTTCTAGACAATCCAATGTAGTCATAGAAAATCGCGTAAGTCTGTTTATAAGCAGACGGCTCATGCTGTACCGAAAGCCACATCTGTTAGCCAAAGAGTTCAATGGAGGTTAGAAAGCAAGGTGGCAAGCAAGTGAAAAAATGTTTTCCAAGAAAATTTATTTTTGGTCCTTCATCGTTGTTGTTGATTTAAATATGTAGTATCTGTTGAAAGACTGCCCTTCCTTCCAAGGGCGTGATTCTCTTTGGCTATTCACTTGTAACGACTTACTGGTCGCTCTCCTGATTTTCTTCAGACATCTGATCTTCATAAGCGGTTTGAGGGTCCCTGTCTTTTTCCTGCTCCTCTCTGAGGCGTTCTGTGGCCTCATCTAAATAACCATTCCCCCGGCGATTCATTGCTTCTTCCCTTTCTTTTTCTTCACGGTACTTCCTCATGGTTCCATAAATAGTCTCTTATTTTTCACCGCAAATAGCAAAAATTATTGATCTCGCTTCAAGTCATCAGAACTTGGAGTCACCGCATTCTTTTTGTCATGAAAAACAGTAATGAAGAGATAAATTGAGGAGGTGCCAAGGAGTGAAAGGATAAAAATCGCTCAATTATCTGCCCACCGATGGGTCACCATAAAGTTTTTAACGATCCGCTCAAACGCGCTTTCATAAACATATCCTCCTCGTTATGTTGGATAGAAGACGACTAGTCCAATAAGCACAATCAAGTTCAGCAAGAGAAGTGATTGTTTCAACTTTTTACGATTCATTTTCCCCTGCGGCTTTCTCGATGCCTGCGACAAATAGTCTTTTAGGTTTTAGAGAGCGCGACAAGAACTAAACGTGTCTCGGTCGCACTTCTGCGGAACCACACGGTTTCTTCCAAGATCTGCCAAAATTTGCTATTCACAAAGGTCAGTAAAAAGATTTGTTTGGCTGTTCCACTCAAATACCTTTCCGTTCTCAAATTCATACACCCAAGCGTGTAGTTTGATTTTTTGTTCAGCCAATGCCGCCGCAACACTGGGGTGTGTCTTCAGGTTTGAAATCTGAGCAATTGTATTTTCTTGTATTGCAGCAGCGTGGAGATCTGCTCCTGTTTTATTTTTATGAATATCCTGAACAACTCGACGGGTGCTGGCTGCATGCTTGAGCCATTCTGCCACAGCAGGCAACTCACTCAGCGAGTCTGGGTTCAACAGACCCTGCATTGCACCGCAATGTGAATGCCCACAAACGATTATATTTTCTACTCCGAGTGCCGTGATAGCGTATTCAACGGCAGCAGCTTCACCACCATTTGATGCTCCATAGGGTGGAACGATATTCCCGGCATTCCGCAGAATAAATAAGTCGCCAGGTTTTGTCTGGGTAAGAAGGCATGGGTCAATACGGGAGTCACTACAAGTAATAAAAAGAGTCTCAGGATTTTGGCCGTCTCGGAGTTTACGAAAGAGAGATTTATTTTCTGGATACGATTGTTGTTGAAAAGACTTTATGCCTGTAACTAGGTTTTTCATGACCATCCCTCACTTCGATGAAACGTTTTTCTTGGAAAGCCACCCGCCATTGGTTGGATGAGCTGCATGCCGCACCACTCAAATTTACACTTTCGATAGTACACATAGCTAATAATTTCAAAGATACCATCTTAGGTCCATCATAGAAACTGAGAGTAACCACCAGACCATGTTCCATGGTTTCAAAAAATAATCTAGCTTCCGATGCTGTTTTTAAAAATTTTCATACAGCAAAGTAATTTCTGTCAATCTTATGACCATCTGGATCCAGAAGTCTTTTCAGATCACTGGAAACAAAGAAAGCTCCTGAAAATGGGGCTTCAATAAAGAGGGTAGTTGGTGAGATAGTTCGCAAAGACAATCATAGAACACGGCATGCCAACCCCCACTTGTTTAAATGAGATTTTGGCAACATGCTGGACAACACGCCCTAAAAATCTGAGATGATATTACCGTCTATGGGGTCACATAGATTTTTCCATGCTGCTGTGTCGACAGTAGGCGATATGGATTTGACGCTGCCATCACATAGTGTGACTACTATGCCACCACTATGAGTCGATTGGGCACTTCCATGGTCACAATTTCTTATCCAATCAGGCTGAGATTGAAACATGTTACACCCTGACGCAATATTTGTTGCATCAGGCTGTTGACCATTCATACAGAAGTGTGGACGCCAACGTAGGTTTGAATCAGCCCACAAGTTACCCCACGTAGTTGAGTCATTGGGGTTCCCACTGTTGCCGCATGTGCCATAGCGCTCAGTAAACAAAATGGTTTGTGAGAGTCCATCAGTTATCATTGCCAGACGTGTTTTCCCCTCTGTAGAGAGTGCGTTTCTATCGCCGAGGATGAAAAAGTTGCCAGCATAATTGCCAATGGCCCATTTGTTCGCGCCACCATTTGTTGTGGCAGCAACAGTCTCTGCATTTGGACGGCTTGGACATAAAAACCCTTCAATTGATGTTGCGTATACCGTTTTCCCATCCACAACAGTCGAGACATCTTTATTTGATTGTTCGAAAAGTGTCGCTTCCTCAAGAAATGGCAAGAGGAAATAAAATGCAGTTGCACCGATGTATCCCTTGTATGGTCCTGCTACCTGAATGGGAGACTTTTTATGGTTTCCTACGGTCGTAGCATTCACGCACAGAGGAGGAAGAACTCTATTTGCATCCAAGAGACCATGAGCAGCAAGACCAACTTGCTTGAGATTATTGGTACAAACCATTCGACGAGCAGCGGAACGTGCTGATTGAACAGCTGGCAAGAGAAGAGCTACAAGGACACCAATAATCGCAATGACAACAAGAAGTTCAATAAGTGTAAAACCACCACGTAAGTTTTTTTGACTATGCATCATGGGTCTATCTGCCTCCGAAACGATTTGATTCTTCCAAACGTTGACTAACCCATAATGTGTCATCAGAAACAATCTTATGTTCTCCCCATCGATTTCTTGATAAGTGCGACGTATAGTCTCCTATTTTCCGCAGCGAATAGCAAGAATTAGAAGTGTCTTAAATATGTCTCTTGGTAAACAAATTTTATTTTGAAAGACCTACTATGGACTAACCTTTCCAATGACACATTCTGAACTCCTCTCTTTATGACTGATAAGGAAGCGTCATGTTTGACTGTGAAAATGCTGGCAAGACTCAAAACCCCCTCCAACTGCGTTGAAAGGCTGATCGAAGAACAGAGGGAGGGGGCGATACAGGGTGGGCAGGCAAGAGATGCCAAGAGGAAAGTCCCTCCTGCCAGTGATTCTTTTGAGTATGCTGAAGAGGATCCTATTGAATAACTTCGCCGTACCTACTTCCGAAAGCATCTCTCCATCATGAAATGCGTTGTGCTGTCCTTATTATTTTTCGGCTTTGTGCAATCTGCGTTCGCCGACAAACTGACTCCGCCTGCTACGAAGTTGGTCAAACCCGGCAAGTTGATTGCGACCGAGAAGTTTGATCAAGAAGACTCCGTCGGCACTCAAAAAAAGCGTGGTGCAACAGGCTGGGCGACCGTCCTAGGTGATTGGAAGATCGTAGATGGTGCGGCCTATGGCATCAGTGAGGAGCCAAGTGAGAAGCGGCCCAAAGGTCATGCTGCCGGTTGCGATCAGTTGGTCGATCTGGATGATTTCGTGATCAGTGGCGAGTTTAAGCTGGGCGATGCTCACCAAGTCGGTGTGATTATGCGTGATTCCAACCAGCCGCCTCTTCATCTAGGGCGGGTACTGATTACAAAAAAAATGATATGGATTCAGAAGATGACTGGCATCTCCAAGGAAACGCGCTCCGAAGTCCTGACCAAGATCAACATCCCGGTCAACACCAACACCTGGCACAAGTTTGTGATAGAAGTTCAGGGAAGTCAGTTCTTCGCTCGAATTGATGATCACGTCTTGGAAGCGAAACATCCGCGGTTCACAGATCGCAAGGGGCGGATTGGTTTTATTGCCGCGGGTGAGGGAGCCCAGTTCCGCAATGTTTCGTTGTGGGAAGCTGCAAAGAAGTAACCAGCCGCTACGGTTGATTACCGACCTTCAGTATAGAGCTAGTGAATAACACACAGGCATTTTTCATGGGGACGTTTGCAAAAACCTTCCCGCCCAGCCACGCTTGAAATGTCGCTCGAAGTGTCTAAAGAGAAAATACGACCGAAAATTGGGCGACTAAGATTTTTTTCCTGAGTAAAGAACCTGTTTGCTCTGTAAGGAAAAGTCTGCCTCTTGCGTGCCTCCCGAAGGCACTGTCAACCTCAGCTCGCTTTTGTTGTTATATCTACGAGGAATTGTCTCGGGCTTGAGAACCTCGTGTGTATCGGGATCGATCTGCTCTGACGTAATCGATATCAGATGCTCTCCAACTGCCACTCCATCAACTCCATCGAGGGTTTTAGCCGTGTACACACCCTCTGAATCCGTAATGGCAATTGATGGCCGGCCACTCGCAAGAGATGTTCCTTGCGGGGCGAAAGCAACCGTTACGCCAACGGCAGGCTTGCCATCGAGCGTGACAACACCAGAAACTGGCTGATAGGTAAAACCATCACCGCGTCTGCCGCAACCTACAAGACAAATCAGAAAAGTACTGAATAAGAACGGGAAAAAAAAGTTTTTTAGCACGTCCGTTACCCCTATAAATAGAACACTTTTTAATGATTGAACGACCGAAAATTCTGCACAGAATCAAAATCTTGATTAGTGAGGTATAACCTTTCCATCATCGATTTGAATCATATAACGGTACGCTGTGATGTTGATCGAATTAACTAGAAACGCAACAGATGCATCGACTTTTGCGACGTTGGCTCCTCCGGGATGATTGGCTGCTGACAGCGTCCAATTGTTGCTACCATTAATGGTATTAACGATATTCGTTGCACTACCAGGTCCGCGGCCAACGGTACATTCAGGTCCATTTCCCAATGAACGAACTCCTACCCAAAGTCCAGCTTTGTAGTTCCCGCGATCACCAATTCGTTCGCCGAGCATAATCGTCTGTGATACTCCATCGGTGATATCTCTAAACCTAAGTTTACTATTCTCAGTAAACACACCACGGTTTGTAGAAGTCGTGTACTGCGTGTTGTTAATAACTTTGTTTCCAAAGCTTCCCAAGTAATTAGACTTTCCGTTATTGTTCCTCTTGGTGTTGATCAAACCCATTGTGTCACTGGGGCAGCAACGTCCAGCCAATTGTGTCGCAGAAATTCCTTTATTCACACCATTATCAATTAACCATTGGTGACCAAAGTTAATCTGATCATAGAGTGCCGTTTGTTCTGTGAATGGGAGGATAAAAGTTCCCCAACCCCAGAAATTTCGATACCCAAAATTCGTGAGATCTGCTGGCTTTTGCCACCCGGGGGGTATGACCTTTTGGGCGTCTTTGTAGTTATGAATGGCTAACGCAAGTTGCTTCATGTTATTCACGCAACTTGTTCGCCTTGCAGCTTCACGAGCTTGTTGTACGGCTGGCAGTAGCAAGCCGACAAGCACGCCAATAATTGCAATCACAACCAGTAGTTCAATTAAAGTAAATGCTTTATGTCTACGTAAACCTGTACTCACAAACATCTGAGTTCCCCCCGAAAGACATGAAATCTAAAAACGAATAAAACGGTAGCAAAAAAATAGAACAGATAATAACGAAAGATCAAAATCGTAAAAAATACAGATACGTTTTAAAACATGCATTGCATCTGGAAATATCCTCTTATTACCTTTTTCCCATTACTCTTCACGAAAGTTTCTCCCCACCGCTTTCTGGAGAGCTTCGACGAACAGTCTATTGTTTTCGGAAGCGAATTGCAAAAATTAGAAGTGCGATTGATGTCGCTTCAGGTCATCACAACCTTGAACAAATTGAATCAGTGGGAAGATGTACCTGTGCTACCGAAGAAATTATTCTCCTCATTGGTTCAACTGAAAAGAGGCCGTGAACATTAGTTTTGGAGGTTGAGGCAGAAAATCCTCAACAAGTGTGGCGTGGTACATCATCTAGAGTCTGGTGTTCTCGTGATGCGTGGTGGGAAATGGAACTTCCTGCTTGATGACGTGGGTGAATCTCGGCGAAGCAATCCCAAGGACAAACCGATCATTGATAGTGCGGATATCATACTTTTCGATATGGAGAACGATGGACGCGAGACAAAGAACCTGTCTCAAAAGTATCCTGAAGTAGTTAAAGCCATGAAAAAACAACTGGCGGACTATGTGAACAATGGTCGCAGCACATCAGGTATCCCGGGGCTCAATGACACGGGCGGAAAATCGTGGGCAGAACTTTGGCCATTGAAGGACTATTTGAACGAAGTCTCGCTGGCTGAGATGGGAACTAGAGCGTGCAAAAAAGCGAAATCTCAACAGAAGAAATGAGGATACCCAACTTAAGGAACAGAGTCCTATCAGAGAAGAAGTAAAAGCAGCCAGAAAGGCTGCCCTCAAAGCCCAAAAGGCCAATGCAAATAATTTGAAATAGGAAAGCAAAAGAAACTGGAAGGTTTTCAAGAAGTATCTTACGGATTCATCCGTTTCGCATGAAGTATTCCTCCGCCTTCTGAATGTCTCTGCCGAGTTTGTCAATCCTTCATTAAGGTATCCCTTGCGCCAATACCATGAAGGATTAAATGCCGGCCGGGACGCCATACCTCTGAGAAAATGTTATTGTCTGTATAACGTATTAATAAGGTGAGGGAGTCGAGGGCAGTTCTCAAGATCAATTTGTGTGTGCCACTAATTTCAGATCTGGAGCACGAATCATATGAAAAGACAACGTGTGGGACAAAACAAAAAAGGTTTGATGAGTAGTCGGGTGACTCCTAGGTTCATTGAATCAATTAATTTTCCCGGTGCCCTCAATTATCTGCTGATTGGGACAATCTTTTTTAGTTCATTCCTCCTTTTTCAAGTTCAGCCAATCATAAGCAAAATCATTCTGCCTTGGTTTGGTGGTAGCCCGGCTGTCTGGACAACAAGCATGTTTTTTTTCCAGCTCATGTTGCTTGGAGGGTATTGTTATGCATACGGTCTTAATAGATTCCTACCATTAAAGGCACAGTTTGGACTGCACTTAGTGATCTGTATTGCGGCGGTGCTTTTGCTGCCCATCTACCCATCAGAATCATGGAAAACAGCTGCTGTCGATTCGCAACCAGCTTGGAGTGTGATTCAGTTACTTGGAGAGAGTGTTGGTATTCAGTTTTTTCTGTTGTCGACAACGGCACCCCTTACCCAAGTTTGGTGGCATAGAATCACTCGTGAATCTCCCTACTGGCTCTATGCAGTTTCGAATGCCGGGTCACTTATAGCGTTAGTAAGCTATCCAGTTCTTGTTGAGCCGTCACTTGGCATGAGGTGGCAGGCTTTTGTTTGGGCCTGTGTCTTTGCCGGGACTACAGGCTTGATTTCTTTGTGTCTGTATTTTTCTACACGTGGACACAATCAGAGAGATGCGATTTCCGATCACATGGATAATGAAAAAAAGAAAGATGCGGTTCCTGCGGCCGGCACAACTTCTTGGAAAGAATCTGCAATTTGGGTTTTGTTGAGCAGTTGCGGTTCTATTCTTTTGATAGCGATGACGAATCATTTTTCACAGAATATTGCCGTAGTGCCATTTCTGTGGGTGATGCCTCTTGCTGTCTACTTACTTTCATTCATTTTGACGTTCAGTAGAAGTGGTGTTTATCACCGTACACCATTTGGATTGGCCATGATGGGATTCATGTCCTTCTGTTCTGTCCTGTACGCTCGTGACGATCTAATTGATTCTATACCACTCCTTCTATTTATTCATCTAGCAGCACTTTTCTTTGGATGCATGATTTGTCACGGAGAATTATTCAGGATGAGGCCTGCATCGAGGCACATCACGTCATTCTATTTGGCAATTTCTTTGGGTGGAGCACTTGGTGGATTGTTTGTTAGCTTTATTGCGCCACAAATATTTCTTCAATATTACGAGTACCCTTTAGTACTGACTTCGTGCTGCTTAATCTTTGTTGTTGCAGCAATTCGTGATCGAGAAAGTGCTCTTTATGGTGGCAAGCCGATAGTGGCTTGGGCTTTCATCATCGTACTTCTTCTGTTCTTCACCTACCAGATTCAGAGGGGAGTAAAAATTCACTCGTCTGATGCACTTTTGCTCAGAAGAAATTTTTATGGAGTGCTAGCAGTGGATGCGCGTTCACCGGAACAAGACCCTCAACTTGAAAGCCGTGCTCTTGTTTTAATGAATGGAACCATTAAGCACGGCACGCAATATCTTGATCCCAAAAAATCAGATCAGCCTACGGAGTACTACTCACGAGACACTGGGTTAGGTATGACAATGGATTATTTCTCGAAAAGAGAAGGAAAGCGGGTTGGTATGCTCGGCCTTGGTGTCGGCACGATTGCAGCGTATTCAAGTAAGGGAGATTTTTTTAAGGCTTATGAGATAAATCCTGACGTTATTCAATTGGCAACGACACCGGAAATTTTTAGTTATTGGGATTTGCTTCGAAAACGTAAAGCCAGTGGGCTTATTGTTGAAGGGGACGCCCGCATAAATCTTGAGAAAGACATCCGAGAAGGGAATCCTCAGGAATTCGATATTCTTGTAGTTGATGTATTTTCAGGAGATGCTATTCCAGTTCATCTCCTTACGAGTCAGGCATTTGATGTTTATCTTAAACATCTGGCAGAAGGTGGTGTCATGGCAATTCATATAACCAATAGGCACTTAGACTTAATGCCTGTTATACGCGATTTAGCTATGCGTAATAAAATGAAATGGTTGCGCACACGTAAGCCTAGAAATTCTGACTGGGTGCTTGTAGCGAAGAGTGTGACCTTGGGTGACATGGTGGATAAAGTTGGTAAAAATTATAAGTTTGTCCCAGTTGAGCCAAACCAAGGCGTAGTACATTGGACAGATGATTACAGTAATCTTTTCAAAGTACTGAAGTTCTAATTGAAGTTTTGAGACGGTGAGCCTATTGCTCCTTTCTCACTGGTTCAACGTCAAAGAGGCCGTGAGCGTTAGTTCCGAGTCGTAGTGACCGCTGTCATCGAAGGGTGGGACAGAAAATCCTGAACGATGGCATGTATCTCTTTTGCCCTCACACCATGTCCAGAACCAATACCTTTGACATGGATGAAATTACCATCGAGGTATTCATACATAATTAATTTCTCATTTGTCGGGTGAGGCTTGCCCGCTGAGTCCGGTAATTTAGGACCTCTTTCTCCCATATGAACAGCCCACAAATAAAATAGATGCTGTGCCGGCAAAACCTGAAAGCCGAGGCTGCTTTCGCCGCCCTGGTACGGAATGATTTTGTCTTCAGTACCATTTATTTGAAGCCACCTTCTCCCTTTCGCAGGCACAATAGGAGTAGTAAAGTTTGCTCCTCCTGTTGGGTCCCATAAAAAGTTGGTGCCATCATGGCGCTCTGGTCTAAGCCCGCCAATTGAGCATATTCCATGGTGAAACGTATCAGCTTCGAGTTCGATCATTAATTGGTTGAGAAGTCCAGCACCATTTGAAGCTCCATGAATTGCAATATTACTCCCATCTGTAATTTTGCATGTTTTGATGTACTTGATGATTTGACGAATAAAATCAACATCAGGTCTTTGTGCTGACCATCCTTTGTTATAACCATCGGGAGCAATGACGATCCTGTCTGTCATCCCTCTTTGAGCCTGTAGTTTGCGAGCCCCTGTCCCACCACGTCCATGAAGCATTATGGATACGGGAAAAGGGCCATCACCGTTAGGTACTTTTACATGAACTGGCCGGTCGTAATTAGTTTCTTCAGACCAGGATTGTCGAATATGAAATGTTCCTGATTTTAAGACACCATTTTCCGCCTTAAAAACGTCCCGACTGACCGTTTCCTGCTTTGTTTTTTTTGGACGCTTCCGTTTAACTTGTGAGAATGCCGTCGACAACAACATTGTCGAGCACAATAACATCAAGAGTAATTTGTTCATCATATTTTGATCCTTCTTCGCTTAATGGACATTCCCGCATACAGTCTCTTGTTTTCTGCAGCGAATAGCAAGAATTAGCAGTATCTGAATGAGATGAATTTCCGATACTGGAGCCACGTGCTTCTTTGGTCGTCGTAAACGAAACCAAAGGAGCAAATCAACGGGCGATTATGATTCTCACAGATCCTCAAAAGGGGCCTCTCGTTGTATTTCACGGGCTGAAACGATAGTTTGATCACACTCAAAAATGGAGAGACCCTTTTCATGTCATTCGGTGCAAAGCTTCTCATAATGGTTGGATGTGTAGTGCCTCTCATGGCGATTGGTGCAGTGGTTGGTGTGTTTGCTTTGAAAGCACCTTCAGGAGAATTATGGGAAAAAGTTCCAGAGCTACACACGATTTTACGGGCCGGGACTGGCGCTCTTCTTGGTGGTTCTTTGGGTGCTGGATCTGCAAAGATTTATATTTCTCTAAACGATGATGAGATTCATCTGTAGGGTTCGGCGGAAAGAAAAAGAAGAGGAAATTACGATGAAAAAAATTTATCTGCTGTTCGTGCCTGTTGGGCTCGTACTATTTTTTAGCATGCATGAAGCTCACGCTGCCAAAAAGACCGACCTGCTGGCTAATGGGATGCAACTCAGTGATCAATGGGTCATTACTGATGGTGTATTAAGTCCCTCTGAAAAGCCAGGCGGAATCATCTGGTCGAAGGATGTCTTCGAAGATTTTGAAATATCCATCGAATACAAAACATCACCGAAGTGTAATAGTGGCCTCTTTTTTCGCACGGATCCGAAGAACCCTGTTCAAGGGGGCTTTGAGGTGCAGATAGCCTCTCCAGGGCTGTATTCGGGTAAACATGTTGCCGGCTCTCTTTATGACGCCAAGGAGCCAGCTGTTCATGCCGGCAAGCCTGACGGCGAGTGGAATACACTGACAGTTCGATGTGAAGGGCCACACATTCATGCAGTTCTCAATGGAGAAGAAGTGCTTGATCTTCTGATTGATGACTGGACAACTCCGAAACAAAACCCTGACGGAACAAAAAACAAATTTAAAACCGCGCTGAAAGAACTGCCACGAACAGGCCATATCGGGTTTCAGTATCATGGTCACCCTGTCTGGATTCGTAACGTGCAAGTGACTCCACTGAACGCTACAACATCACTTTCAAAGAGTGATTAATTGATTTAGTAAGACAGTCACGAAGTATTGAATAACATAGTTACTTGAATGCTGGACTGATAGCGTAGGTTCTCTCGGCTTGACGACTATTCAATTCACTCAAAAAGTCAGTGAAGAGAATGCTGCTTATTCAAGAAATGTCTTTGATGACTTATTTACTTACTGAAAATCGTGACTGCAGATAATAAGTATGCCGCGGAACAACCGGATTTCATTCTATAGACCGTGTTTGACACTTGATATTGACCAATACGGAAAGCCTTCTATATTCGTCTACGCAAGATTCACTCCTCTGTGGAGTGCCTCTACAATCTTGTAAAAGTGCTGTCGCGCCGCCAGTTCTTGGCGAAAGTGCCATTCAACAGGATGATCGACAGCTTCGCCATAACTTTCTTGTTGCGGTGAGAGAATACTAATTCAGGAACTTGCATGCTTAATTTTTTTCGTCCTCAGTCTGGCTCCCTTAAGAACGATTTTCTTTCTGGTATTACTGTGTCCCTGGCTCTTGTTCCTGAAGCAATCGCCTTTGCATTTGTTGCGGGAGTTTCGCCTCTGATTGGCTTGTACTCTGCATTTTTTATCGGCTTGATAACAGCTGTTTTTGGAGGCCGACCAGGAATGATTTCCGGTGCTACAGGTGCTATGGCTGTTGTTGTTGTTTCATTAGTCTCCATGCATGGCATCGAGTACCTTTTCCCTACAGTAATCCTTTGCGGTCTTCTACAAATTGCCATTGGACTTGGCCGACTCGGGAAACTCATTCGTATGGTTCCTCATCCCGTCATGCTGGGGTTTGTCAACGGTTTAGCAATCGTCATTGGACTTGCCCAACTGAATAGTTTTCGAACTATTAGGGACGGAAAACTAGGCTTTGTCCAAGGAACACAACTTTGGTTGATGCTTGGATTAGTGGGTTTAACAATGGTAATAATTTGGCTTCTTCCAAAATTAACTCGAGCAGTCCCCGCTTCATTAGTTGCAATCTTAAGCGTCACACTTATTGCGTTCGTGATAAATTCTGATGCACCGGCTAAGAGGAATGTAGTTGCAACTGTCGGAGACATGTTGAAAACGAATTCAATTGCTGCAAGTCATGCTACTTCTGAAGCCACGGCTGGACCTAATACAGCTACTCAAAACAGACATGCACCCACACAGCAACCAGAGCAACGGGCAGGTCAACCTGAAACAACAAATAAAACAGTGGAGTCTGGTGGGATAAGTGGTGGACTTCCTCAATTATTTTTTTTCGAGTACTCACTGGTTCCACTCAACTGGAAAACTTTGTTTATCATCTTTCCGTTTGCAATTGTCTTGTGTGGAGTTGGGCTGATTGAGTCGTTAATGACACTGACTCTGGTTGATGAAATTACTGAAACACGCGGTAAGGGAAACCGTGAATGCATTGGGCAGGGCGCTGCAAATCTTGTCTGCGGCTTATTCGGGGGAATGGGAGGCTGCGCTATGATTGGCCAATCATTAATCAATGTTAATTCTGGTGGACGTGGACGGCTTTCGGGAATAACAGCGGCCGTCTGTCTGTTGCTATTTGTGCTTTTTCTATCTCCGCTGATCGAACAAATTCCAATGGCAGCTCTTGTTGGTGTGATGTTTATGGTAGTTATAGGAACATTTGAATGGGCGTCCCTTAAAATGTTTCACCGAATGCCAGCGAGTGACATGATGGTCATGGTCCTAGTTGCAGGCTACACCGTGTTCATGCACGACTTAGCGACTGCAGTCATTTTAGGTGTTATTGTTTCTGCACTGGTCTTCGCCTGGCAGCATGCAACACATATGGGAGCTGATATAAAATTTAATGAATTCGGTAGCAAAATTTATCAATTTCACGGACCACTTTTTTTCGCATCGGTCTCATCTTTTAAAGAGATGCTCAACCCTGCCGCTGATCCCGATGATGTCGTATTAGATTTTTATTATTCACGCGTCTATGACCAGTCCGGGCTCGAAGCAATTCATTCAATGGCCGGAAAGTATGAGGTTCTTGGCAAACGGCTTCACCTTACGCACCTCAGCCCCGAGTGTCGGTCACTTCTTGCTAAAGCCGGTGACTTGGTTGAGATCAATATTTCTGAAGACCCACAATATCACGTCGCAACTGATCGACTGGCATGATTCAGGTAACAATACGCCTCGAAAAACAGCGTGTTGCCTCGCTTAATGAACATTTCCTCAAATAGTCACTTCATTCCTGCAGCGAATAGTAAGAATGAGACGTGTCTGAATTGGATAGGCGGAGTTGCATTTCGTGAGACGTCAGAGAGTTCAAGTAGCACTTCAAATAAGAAACCAAAAACCTTAGGAAACAAAACTTCTAGAATTGTTCTCAAAATAAATCTGCAAATAACCAACAATACGATGCCGCTAAAAAAACCTTCTAAAGGCATGCTACGAAAGATCAACTAGTAGGCTATGGGTGTTATTATCCTGAAGAGAATTCCTCCAAATACTGCTGCAAATACTCTTTTTAATATCTGTTCTCCTCATTGGTTCAGCTTATCGCGGTCGTAAACTATGTAGTTCTGAGTTCGAGTAATCGCTGCCATCGGTGGTTGAGACAGAAAATCCTGAACTATGGCATTCACTTTTTCCGTGTGAGACTATTCAACGTGAAGGTGGGCCAACGCCCTCTGCTCATACTCTTTGACCGCTTTTCCGGCTTCGACAACCTGTTGGTTCAGTGCCTGAAACGTTGAGTCATCATTCAGTGATTGCCTGACAGCTTTTCGTTTTTCAATGGCCTCATCAATACTCTTAAATGCCTCCGGATAAGCGTGCTCAATCGCTTTCTGTAATCGATTGGTTTCGGCCACTAACGCTCCAAGTTGCGCGTCTCTATTGTTTTCTAGCTGTTTTCTAAACTGTGCCTGTTCAGAAAGAAAACGATGCTGTGGAATACCTTCGGACCGAAGCGCCTGTAAGTCCGGGTATAAAGAAACGACGTATTCGTCTTCTGCCTTACGCGCTTTGTTAATCGCGATTTCCATTTCTTTAAATACTCTATCCGTTTCTCTTGTTTTCTTTTTCACATGAGCAATTTCTTTTGAAAGTTGCTTATGTGATTGGAAGGCACCGGGATACGTTGTGTGTAGCGATGACGTAAGAGATTCATGGAGGGCGACAAGTTCCTGATACGTTTTGTCGAAGCGCGTGAGATCCGATTTTATGTTAATCAAATTATATTTTATTCGTTCTTCTTTTGATCTCGGTACAAGTGGTCGCCTTTCCTGGGTAGCTGTGAGTTGATTTCGGGATGACTCCCAATTGTTCTTTTGTCCAATCGCCTGCCAAATGAAAACATTATCGATAGAAGCTCCGGGCAGGTCGAATTGAAATGCCAAATATTCGCGGGTGCGGTTCACAATGGGATGTGACCCATACACGAATGTATCGGCTGAAGTATGAGCGACCACTTCATCATTCCAATACTCGACAGTCATTGTTTGCCATACATCCTGTTGAGACAGGCTTACGCATTCACCAAGGTGCGAGGGAACAAAGCCAGTGTCACGATCACTTGGTGTGTTCACTTGGAAATACTTCGGGCGGATCTGAGTGACGCTGTTGTAATGACCACCACTCCCAGTGACGAGACGGATGTCTGTCGTTCGATCTGAAAACTTGTAATCAAACTGAATGATTGTGTTGTAAAAAGAAGCATCTTGTATCCGGACGCGACGATTTTCAGTTGGATAGAGATCAGTTCGGCAAAGGTGGCCATCGCGGAGAATAAAGTCTCCTTTAAAAGCCCATCGATCTGAGACGGCACCCAGATCAAAAGTTTCAGAAAAGAGAAGCTCGCCCGGCAAGCACATGAGTGTAGTCGGTTCCTTAGCTGCTGCCGCACCTTCAAATGCGATTCGCTTGGCGGCTTGTTCTATAGCTAAAGATTCGATACCAGCTGTATTTCTTGGTGAGTCTTCAGCAAAACAAAGGCCGTGACTCAGAACCAAACTAGCAATAATTAAAATTCTTGTAATCATTTTCCCCATTCCGCTTAACGAAAGTTTCTCCCCACCGATTTCTGGATAACTGCCACGGATAGTCTCATGTTTTCCGCAGCGAATAGCAAGAAAAAGAAGTGTCTAAACAGGATAAGCGGACCCATACGCGAACTGCTTATTTCTATTTCCGTAGGAAGATTTAGGCAAGCTTACTTCTATTGGGTAATGAAAATGAGAATTGAAAAACAGTTAAATCAAGGATTAAAGAGAGTCCAAAGAAAAAGAGTTCTTCTGCAACTGAAGCGGAAAAGACGGCAGGATACGTTGAGTCAAATGCTCCCGTTGCTTCACGGGTGCAAACTGTCGAGATACTCACGACAATGGAAACGCCACAAGGTGCAGGAATTTAATCACGCAATTTTTTAAAGTCTGTCTTTTTAGTCAGTCAAGTGACAAGTGATGAATGTCCTCTTATTGCTTGATATATCATTGTTGCCTTAATCGTTTACTGGCCCAGAGTCTATGAATTCAGCTACATCGTGACCAAGCTTTTTGAGGTCAGGAGAATTTAGATACATCATGTGGCCAGATTCATATTCTGCAAAAGAGACATTCGCTCTAATCAATGGGTCGATTTCAAGATGATTGATACTGTGACGCATTGCATCGGGCGGCACCGCTAAATCACATCGACCGGTCATTACTAGAACTCTTAAGTGTGGATTCTTGGACATAGCAGAGGCAAGATCAGCAGCTGTACTTGAATATGTATTTTCTTCATACTTCCATGGATGCACGCCCGTGAGTGTTTTGTATGGAAGGTCGTTTTCAAATGCTAATTCCTCGCGAACATATGCATTCATTGTTGCGGCGAGTGGGCCAAGGGCGGCCATGTATGAAGGATCAAAGCTTGGGTACGGACTTGACTGGTCTCCATCTCGACCGGTAATACGACCATCGTATCGGCCACAGATAAGGCCCTCCTCGCTGAGCAACTTTTTACGGAACATTGATGGGCTTATTCTCAGTCGATTTTTAATAATAAAATCTTCTGACATGCCAGTCAGTCGTGACAACTTACTTGCGATCAACTGACGCTGATTTTCTTCTAAGCTTTCACCGGCAAAGAGTGCAGCAAGATATTCACTAGAGGCAAATTCTCTGGATTCTTTCATGGCAATCCCAAGGTCTTGTTGTAGATCTTCGGGAAGCCGACTATGAAAATGAGCAACGGCAGTTAGCGTTGGTAGAAAAATTAAATAAGGCAAATCATTGGTAGAGCCACTTCGAATCGTTCCAAAGTCCACGAGGCCGGAGACCAAAAGGAGACCATTGAGAAACATTCCGTGGCGATCCTGCAAATATTCTGCGATTCCGGCTGCTCGGAATACGCCATAACTCTCTCCACATAAATACTTTGGAGAACCCCAACGACGATGCCGAGTCGTATACAGCACGATAAATTCAGACATGGCTTCAATATCTTGCCGTTTTCCAAAAAACTGATCCGCTTTCTCATCCTTCATTGGCCGGCTATATCCAGTCGCAACGGGATCAATGAAGACGAGATCCGCATGCTGCAAAACCGTGTGTTGATTGGTAACGAGTTTGTATGGGGGTGGAGGCAATGTGGCATTCGCGTTGACTTGGGCCCGCTTCGGGCCAAGACCACCAAGATGCAACCATACAGCTGATGCTCCCGGCCCACCGTTAAAACAGTAAATGATTGGCCGTGATGAATCACCCCCGTCGACGGTATAGGCGACGTAAAACATCGACGCCTTCGCGGTGCCATCATCTTTGAGTAACGGCAGCATGCCAGTCTCAACAGAATACGCTAATTCTGAATCCCCGATGGTAATCGAGTGCGTCGTCACCACGGGTTTGTCAGCAGCGCTTGGGACGATTGCTGATTTGGCAAGATCGTTCGCTAACTTTGGTTTAACGGACTTCTTATCTTCTTGAGTATCCGATGATTCTTCGACTTTGCCTGTGGCGTAACAAAACGAGTTAGGACCAAACAGTACAACGCAACAAATGATGAGCCTTGCAAAAACAACGAATTGTTGCATGGAAAATATCCCTTAATGCCAGTGTGTAGCGAAAGACAAATGATTACTCCGATTCCACGCACTTTCAAATATATTGAGTCAGAATTTTTTAATTTCAAGCAAGGCGAGATATTCTTTCGGAGACTGCGATAACAAATACGCTGACATCTACCTCAACTACCCACCGCTTTCTGGATAACTGCGACTGATAGTCTCCTGTTTTCCGCAGTGAATAGCAAGAATCTTGGATGTCACTTTAGGTCATCAAAACGTGGAACAACTTGAATCAGCGGCCAAAAAGAAATCAGCTTTTCAAGAGAGGTTCAACCAGCGACAATACTTTGGAGCAATCTTATTTCTAGGTTTGGCAGTGTTTAGACAAGTTGTTCGAAAGAGCTCGCATTTCCAAATTATCCTCAGAAGGAACACAGATATGAAGTGGCGGCACGTACGAGTCCTATCAATGATTGTGGTCGCTTTGGTGGTGTCAAAGCCAGCCTTGGCTCAGGAAACTGTCACGGTTGATAACTTTGTCAGGGCCGAAACGGACATGACCCTGAAGCGCTATGTAGATCAAGGTGCTTTTGGGAAACTCCTCCACCTCCGACAGCCAACGCCGATTGACAAACAAGATGTGATCAGGATGAACCGGGATACTTTGTATTCTTTTTGCATTTTTGATTTGGATGCAGCACCGGTCACAATCCTAAAACCTGATCCAAAAGGACGTTTTCAGTCCATGCTGATCATCAATCAGGATCATTCGATGCAACCAGCTGAGCATGGGGCTGGATCATTTACGTTGACCAGGGAAAAGATTGGAACGCGGTACGTCATTGTTGGTTTCAGGACGTTTATGAACGCAAACGATCCAAAAGATATCAAGGCGGCCAACGAGCTTCAGGACAAGATCGAAATTGAGCAAGCGAAAGTTGGATCCTTTGAAATACCTGACTGGGATGAGGCATCGTTAGGGAAGGTCCGCGAAGCAATCAACATCTTGGCATCAACAAAGACAGATGCGTCTGGGATGTTTGGGGACAAGTCCAAACTGAATCCTATCAACCACCTTCTTGGCACGGCTTACGGTTGGGGAGGCAACCCTGAGGAGGCCGCTATCTACATGAATGTTGTGCCCGAGAACAATGATGGAAATACACCCTATACGCTTACTATTACACAGAAGGTGCCGGTTGACGGATTCGTGTCGATTACCGTCTATAACTCAAAAGGGTTCCTCGAGAAAAATGACTTGGACGCGTACTCAATTAACAATGTTACAGCAGAAAAAAATCAAGATGGTTCGGTAACAATTCATTTTGGAGGTGACCCAAGCAACTCAAATTACCTTCCGATCAACCCAGGTTGGAACTACATTGTTCGAATGTATCAACCGAGAGCGGAACTGCTCGACGGATCTTGGAAATTCCCAGACCCGAAACCTGTCAAGTGATGAGAGTTATCAAGAGCGACTTCTTTTGCACATTGATCATATTACGCTGCGATTCAAGGGCGGGAGCAATAGAGCGGAATAGGCTTCCGGCCTGTTGAAGAAAGAGTAGCTTGAACCATAGGGTTTACAGCACAAACTCGTTTGAGAAGACTCCCATATATAAACATATAATAAGTGTATACACGCATCTACTTAACCAACTCAAAAGCAATTCCATGAAAATAATTTTATTGCTAGCCGTTTTTGTACCAACGCATTTCATCTGCTGCCCAGCAGCCTGGGCAGACAGTTCAAAACAGAAACTGAGTATCGAAACGCTCGACGACCGGTTGATCGTCCGGTTCGGTGAGTCAGAAATTGCCCACTACGTTTTCAAAGACCCTGAGGTCCCTCGTCCTTACTTCGCACACGTAAAAACTCCACGCGGAACACAGGCGACACGGAATTATCCGCCGGTCGAAGGCCAGGACAAAACAGACCATAAGACGATACATCCGGGACTTTGGATGGCATTCGGCGATTTGGACGGCGAGGACTTCTGGCGCAACAAGGCTTCGATCCAACACGTCAGGTTCGTCGAAACACCACAAGCTAGTGACAACACGGCCTCTTTCGTTGAAGAAAAACGGTACCTGGCCTCCGACGGTACCGAAGTGTGCCGAGAGATTTTTCACTGGAAAATTTACTCGCTCGACGATGGTTTTTTAATGGAGTGGAATGCGACTTTCTCATCGCAACGCGAATTCTACTTCGGTGATCAGGAAGAAATGGGGCTGGGTGTTCGTGTGGCGACTCCAGTCGCCGAGAAGAACGGTGGGCTTCTCCAAGACTCCGAGGGGCGAAAAAAGGCAAAACGAATCTGGAGTAACGCAGCGAGTTGGTGCGACTATCGAGGAACAATCGACGAACAAACAGTCGGGATGTCGCTTCTCTGTCATCCTGAAAACTTTCGCCCCTCGTGGATGCATGCCCGCGACTATGGATTTATGGCCGCGAATCCCTTTGGACGCAAAGCGATGCACAAAGGCGAGGAAAGTAAGATCATCGTCAAGCCAGGCGAATCATTGAACGTGCGTTTCGGCGTCTGGATCTACGCAGCAGAACCTGATGCGGAGATCGATATCGAAGCCGCTTACCGCAAGTACGTCGAGCTATGCGATTAAGCCTCGCTAGAATGAATCGAATGTGCAGTTCCATGGGCCAAATAAAAGGTCTTCAGGATTTGAATCACAACACGAAAGTGATGAAATCAAAGCCCCGTTTTTCTACCTGCTGTCTTTGGTGTATCACTCTTTCGGCAACGCTGACACTCTTCGCATGTGCTGATGAAGCCTGGCAACGGCACACAATAGACGACAGTTCGCTCGGTGCCGACGGCGTCCGGTTGATGGATGTCAACGGAGATGGGCTGATGGACATTGCCGCTCCATGGGAACAAGGCAATGTGGTGCGCGCGTACCTTCACCCCGGACACAAGAGTGCAGATCAGATCTGGCCCGCGGTGACGGTTGGCAATGTCAAATCGGCCGAGGACGCAGTCTTCGCCGACTTGGATGGTGACGGTAGCATCGACCTGGTGAGTTCGTGCGAAGGAAATACACGTGCAATGTTCGCTCATTGGGCACCCACGGAAAAGAACCGCTACCTCGACCCGAAGGCTTGGCATACCGAGAGGATTCCAGCCTGCGAGAAACAATCCTGGATGTACGCCTTGCCAATGCAGATTGACGGAAAAGGAGGAATCGACGTGGTAGTTGCCTCGAAAGGCGACGGGGCGATGATCGGCTGGCTCATGTCACCTGCGAATCCACGTCGACTCGGCGATTGGAGACTGAGCAAACTGCAAGACGCAGGTTGGATCATGTCGTTGATCGATGTGGATATGAATCATGACGGACGCAGAGACATTCTTGTGAGTGATCGCAAGGGATCACGTCGAGGGATCTATTGGCTCGAAAACCCAGGTGCTGAAGAGACGCTTTGTGGTGACGCCTGGCAGCGGCATGACATCAGCGGATCGGATCGTGAAGTGATGTTCATCGCTGTAGGTGACCTTGATCGAGACGGGTGGCAAGACGTGATCGCTGCGACTCGGGTCGAAATCCTTTGGTGTCAGTCGTTGGCCAATGGATGGAAGACGTTCCCAATCGACTACCCGGAAGGCGTAGGGACTGGGAAAAGCGCAGCGATTGTCGATGTCAATCGGGATGGCAAGAACGACATTGTTTTCTCATGTGAAAACGCCAAGGGCGATCGGTCGGGATTTCGTTGGCTGTCGTGGAAACAGTCCCCAACCGAGCGGCATTGGGAGAGTCACGAAATTGGAGGTCCACTCGGTCATAAGTACGACCGAATTGAGATGTACGACGTTGACGGAGACGGCGATCTGGACGCGTTATGTTGCGAGGAACGCGATCAGCTAGGCGTGTTCTGGTACGAGAATCCGTATAACAACCAAGCGCCGGCAGTATTGGAATAGTTGCAATGTGCTACAGCCCTGAAGCATACTATGAGGAGAATACCGGGGGAGAGAACACCGAGTTCCTCACCGAAAGACGAGCGTTCACCCTGGTCAGATACCGGCCCCTCTGAATCCACCTCTATTTCCGTCAGCGTATCATGCGGATCGCGGAAGAGGGTGGCGTGTGCACTCAATCGCATCGAATGAATCTGCTACGATTTAAAACGCTGCACTCGGGACAGAATGGGTTCTCCAGTCTACGCGGCAGATGAATGAATAAAATGGTGACAGCAGACAAAACGATCAGTATCGTCGCACTCTGTGTTAATTTCTTCATGTCAGACGTGTAGGCTGGTGATCGTACGAACATGAGCATTGCCATCATCATCGAACCGCGTGCTGATTCACCAAGATTACGTTGCACGGATTGCAGAGGAATACTGATGAAGTTGTGGATGAATTCCTTTCTCCTGATGACTGTAATGGTTGGCAGCGTCTTTCAGTATTCGCCGGCAGATGCCGAAGAGCAACCAAACATCCTTTTCATCCTGGCCGATGATGTCGGCCGAGAGGTGCTGGAGTGCTTTGGTGGCTCTTCCTATGAAACTCAGCACCTCAATGAACTTGCTGCCAGTGGTGCGAGACTCGAACATTGTTACGCCATGCCGGTCTGTCATCCGACGCGCATCACTCTCATGACCGGCCGATACCCTCGTCACCTTGGAAATCCGAAATGGGGTAGCTTTCCGCAGCATGCCGAGAACCACACGTTTGCGAACATCGCGAAGAGAGCCGGCTATGCGACGGCTGTAGCTGGCAAGTGGCAGTTATGCATGATGAAGGACGACCTTGATCATCCGCGAAGATTGGGCTTCGACCAATGGTCTTTGTTTGGATGGCATGAAGGTCCACGTTACCACGAGCCATTGATTTATGAGAATGGAGTAGTGCGAACCGACACAGCTGATACATACGGCCCGGATCTCTACGTCGATTTTTTGCTCGACTTCATGGCGCGAAGCCACCAACAAAACACACCGTTTCTTGCGTTCTACTCGATGACACTGTGCCATGATGTCACAAACGATCTGAAAGAGCCGGTCCCTCACGGACCACGTGGTCGCTACGACAACTTTGCCGAAATGGTGGAGCAAATGGACCTGCAGGTGGGCCGATTGATGAAGTTCCTCAAGTCTTCGAGACTCGACGAAAACACACTCATACTGTTCACAACGGATAATGGCACAGACTTCAAGTCGAAGCTCTCTGCAAAGGGCAAACGGAACGAGTTTCTCTACGAGAACGTTGTTTCGAAGATGGGCGATTACATGATTCCTGGTGGAAAAGGGAAACTCTCAGACTGGGGTACTCGAGTTCCAACAATTGCAGTCTGGAAAGGAGTGATCAGCCCCGGTGCTGTCTGGAATAATCTGGTGGACTTCAGCGATGTCTTACCAACAGTGGCTGACCTAACGGGCGGTGAACTTCCGACAGATGTGCAACTTGACGGTTACAGCTTCGCGTCCCTGCTGCGAGGAGAAGACTCGTCGTCGCGGAAGTGGGCCTATGCAGAATCTCGCGGCAGGTTTTTTGTGAAAACCCGGAACTACAAGCTCTACAGTTCAGGGGAGTTCTTCAACACCGATGCCGACCCGTTTGAAAAGTCCGCGCTCAATATAACAACTCTCACCGCGGAAGAGACTGCAGACTGGCACCTCCTGAGGGAAGCCGTTGCTGAACTGCGGCAGGGCAAATAAATCCTCAAGAGATCACCTACTTGCACTTGGAAAATTATTTCGCCAACGTCAGCGAGGCCGCACCGCTTGATGAGTTCTGCTATCCGGATGCGTTATTTTTTCATAACCTAGTTTAGCAGCCGGATTGACTTCCCCTTTGAAGGCGATAATTCCAAACTTCTGAATTGCACTGGAGCAGCAGGCAAGTTGAATCTGACGTGCACAACATCGGCGCTCGGTATTTCAACTGACAAGGTCTGCCATTCGGAAGACTTTTTGATGGGAATCGAAAGCCGATTTTCGCTTACGAATATTTTTTCATTTCGGTTTCGCCAGTGCAACTGGATGGACTTTTCACCAACGGACTTGAGCGTCATTTCGATCTTTACGGGCCCTGTCAGTTGAATTCCGTTACGGATTAGTGCCGGACTCTTCTTGCTGTGCGGAACGATATCCATCGAGTCCTTCGTAAGGGTCAGAGTGCCACTGCGCACCAACCAATGGCCGACGGTGCTTACCGGATCCGTTTTCTTTTCTTGTCGCGGCGTTCGCGCAGAAGTCTTTGCAGGTTTGCCCTCGAGGTAGAAGTCATAGTACTCATTCCACACGGTGGACTGTCCTGCTGTCGCCAGCCCCGGCGGCGACAGCTGTTGTGACCAATTCGTCAGTTGCTGCCGAAGCTGATCAGCCACTTCCGGAAATTTACCAGCAACGTTGTTCTTCTCTTCCAGGTCCGAGTGCAGGTTGTACAAGTATTCTCTGTCTCCGCCGCGCAACAATTTCCAATCACCCTGCCGGATTGCTGACTGCGAAACCCATCGCCACATCAGCGCCTTGTGGGGTGCAGTCTCCTTCTGCCCAGACAGGAATGGAATCAGATTCACTCCATCAAATTCATCGGCTGGAGTCTCAAGCCCGGCGACGTTTGCCGCAGTGGCCGCTACGTCCAAAGCACTAATCGGATGGGTATAATTCTGTCCGCCGGGAATTTGGTTTGGCCAGGACACGATAAAAGGTACGTGCATCCCTCCTTCAGACAGCATGCCTTTCTCGCCGTTCAAAGGATCGTTAAGCGATCCATCCCAGCCTGGGCCGCCCCCAGGCGCATCCAATTTATGGATCTTTAGTGGAGCTCCGTTGTCGCCGATATAGAAAACCAACGTCTTTTTCGTCAGATCGTGTTTGGCCAGGGCCTCCATCACCAGACCAACACCATCGTCCACCGCGGACAGCATGGCGAGGGCCTGCCGCCGACGCTCCGGCATTTTGCCTGGGAAGCGTTTCAGATAGTGCGGTGGCGCGTCGAGTGGAACGTGTGGTGCGCGGTACGCAATGTACAGAAATAAAGGATCATCTCTGTGGCGGTCGATAAGCGCTGACGCTGCGCGGCTGCAGCCATCGATGTGGTACATGTCGGGTTCAAGTCGTCCCATCGGCAGATCCTTTCCTGCCGTGTTGATGTTGGCAAAAAAGGCGGCCTGACTGTTCTGGCTGTAGACGTACTTGAATCCGTGTTGAGTGATCTCAGGCCCAGGACCCAAGTGCCACTTGCCAAACTGAGCAGTGATGTAGCCGACGTTCTGCAATCGTTCCGCAATAGTCAATTCACGATTGAATCCGTCCAGCGGCATGCGGTTGGACTCGACTCCAAACTTTGACTGGAACTTTCCCACCAGCAAGCCGGCTCGCGAAGGAACACACTGTGGCGCCGTGCTGTAGCCATGCACTGCCCGAGCACCATTCCGTGCCAATCGATCGACATTCGGCGTGCGAATGTCATCGAAGACACCCTGGCATGACAAATCAGCGTACCCGTGATCATCGGTGTAAAAGACGATAATGTTTGGCCGGTCATCCGCCGATGCAGCATGAGCGAATACAACGCACAGAAGAAGAAGTGAATAACGAAACACGGAGCATCTTTGAGAAGTGATGATTGGAGAAGTAAAGTAAAATGTAACTAAACAGCAGCCTTTTCAAAACCTGTCCTCGACGTCACCCAGACATTCGACTCGCATCGAAGACCAAAAGTCTCGACTGGTTCCACAGCAGACATTGTCACACGCCGTCTGGGACCCCCCAGTGCCCGCCATCTCGGTATTTTCTTGTCAGTAACCCGTTGGCAACCTGATCATTCGTAATCGACTCGGATGCCGGATCGATCTGCAGGGATTGCCCCGTGCGAACAGAAATGTTTGCCAAGTGGATCAGCGCAACAGATTCATGTCCGGTAGCAATGTCCGCTGCCGGTTTTCGGTTTTCGGCTATGGCTTGAAGAAAGTCGATCTGGTGGTTCCGTGGGAGCCCCAGTGACTGATTGCTGAATTGATCTTTGGAAATCTGAACGTGTTTGTTCGCATCATCCCACAACTCCAGTTTGCCTCGCTTGCTGACAAACAGCATTCCTTTGGTTCCGTAAAACTCGACGCCCGTGTCACAATTGTGGGGGTAATTCTTTGACCAGATTCGCATCTCAAACATCAATTGTTTTCGGTGACCGACAGCGCCGTCACCAGGCCACTGAAAAACACAATTGGCTGTATCAGGGAACTGCTGATCATCATCGAAGTAGAACTTGCCACCCATCGCGGAAGCGGATGAGGGAAGACCTGGCACGCCAAGCCCCCAGCGTGCGATATCCATTTCGTGGGCACCATCGTTGCCAATATCACCGGTGCCAAAGTTATGCCACCAGTGCCAGTCGTAATGGAATCGATTCGATTGAAACGGCTGGTATTCTGCCGGACCAACCCACGTGTCATAGTCAACGCCGCTGGGAGCCGCCGAAGGTTTTGCAGAACCGATGTTCCTGCGCCGTTGGATATTCCAGGCTTTGGCCATCATTACATCGCCAATTTTGCCTTCGCGGAGCATCTCGATCGCCCCCACGACGAGCGGATTATTTCTGCTTTGGGTTCCATGCTGAACCACGACCCGGTTTCGTCGCGCGGCTTCGACGAGTAGCTGGCCTTCTCGGAAATTGTGACTACAGGGTTTTTCAACGTAGACGTGCTTACCGGCTTCGCACGCCATGATCGCTGCCGGCGCATGCCAGTGGTCAGGTGTTGCAACTACGACTGCATCGACCGATTTATCGTCCAAAACTCTTCGCAGGTCGCCTGTCGTCTGCTTCGCCCCAGTCTCTCTCTGCAGGTCACCGGCACGAGCTTCCTCAGGATCACAAGCCCAGGCCACTCGCGTCACCCCATCAAAGCCTCGGCGGAGATTCTTTGAACGTCCCCCGCATCCGATGAATCCAACGACCGGCTGCCGGTCATTTGCGGCCGCCTGAGCGACCCTCGTGTACGACACGGCCGACAAGCCGACTGCCGTGCTTGCGCAGATGAAACTCCGACGTGAGAATGCCGACATATCTGTTCCCTCGTTATGCAGTGTAGTGAAACTTGTTACGAGCTTTGATTGTTGCTGACGGTTGAAAATCTTGATGACTTTACTACTACGAGACCACCCAAAAAAATCCACCGATGTTTCCTACAACACATAGCCATACGACGATAAACCAATATGACTGACATCTTGGAGGGCGTTGGTAGAGGAAAGGATAGGACGGTCGACCAAACTTCAATTATAATCAATTTTTGTGAAAATATAAAACCAAGCCATCTGTTTTCCACCATCGTATTCCTCAGGCCAAGTTTGGTGCAGAGCAGGGCGCGGACATCCGCATCAAAGCGGAAGGAGCGTCTCCACGCTTAGCCAATGCCGCGTAGCTTCGATTTTGGTTTAGGAATGAGATACAGGTAGGACCCGCTCTCTTTGGCTCTTTGCACGTGTCGCCTTCTCAGGAGTCACTGGAAATCAGGAGGCAGTGGAAATCAGGCCAGATGCCACGCGAGGCCGGCAGTTGTCTGATGGAATCTGTCCGTCCAATAACGACGACAACGGAGGATTTATTTCATGACTTCTCATGCCACTCGCTCTATGCAGCTCATTATTTACGGAAAATCAGCTGGTGATCCGGCCCTGCGGTCCGCAGCAACGCAACTTCGGAAGCCTGGGCACTCGCTTGATATACGAGTCACATGGGAAGGTGGCGATGCTGCTCGATGAAGTCTGGATTCATCTGCCGATCACCCATAGGCGTGATGTTCTGAAAGAATGCAAGAAGCGAATAGTAGTCTTTTTGCAATATCGGATCGATTTTATGGTCGTGACATCGCGCACAATCGACAGTCATTGCGAGAAATGTTTTAGCCGTTGTCGCAACCACATCATCAAGCTGGTCATAGCGATGCTGCAGTTTGTCGGCTGGTT